>Ga0206877_10136_pt1 | contig 22516 bp, 24 predicted proteins | sample Alteio_BWOrgCont_7_FD_152623 | JGI IMG/M metagenome (GOLD analysis project Ga0206877, IMG submission 152623) | Enriched cells from forest soil in Barre Woods Harvard Forest LTER site, Petersham, Massachusetts, United States -... | ecosystem: Environmental > Terrestrial > Soil > Temperate forest >...
ATTTTTCACAAATCAACAATGACGTCGCCCTTTCGCACAAAAAAACAAGTTCCGGAAAGATATTCGTTAAGCGCCCATCCAAAGTCCGCTGGGAAACGAAAATCCCTGACACCAGCTTATTTATCAGCAACGGCAGTCGCTCCTGGTTTTACACCCCCCCATTCGAAGAGGGAGAGCGCGGGCAATTGATTGAGAAAAGCACCTCAGAAGTCCAATCCAAGCTAACGAACGCCCTATTGGCCGGATCATTCTCAGTCGCTAGAGACATGAAGATCACGCAAAAAAGCCCTTCCACCTTCCTACTCATACCGAAAGCAGGTACGGCTGGGACCGTAACCCAAGCCACGATCGAAATAGATCCGGATAAGAAGCTGATTTTAAAGATCTTTTTAGACCACCAAGGGGGTAATCGCACTGAGATCGCTCTCTCCAATATCGAAATGGGGCCGGCACTCAAAGACGATCTCTTTGTTTTTACTGCCCCCCGCAATACCGATCATGTTGACGCGGACGAAGAGGCCGGCGGCGATAAAGAGCAGTAACCCGACCCAAAACGTCCGGCTGAGAAAATGGCGGAAGTTCTGTTTAAGAAGGCCTTATTAAAGAGTTGCACTTAATTGACCAATTCTGTATACATTACCTAGTCATAAGAAGACGGTAGAGTTATATAAACCTGTTTTAAAAAAGGAACCCGGTATGCCTTCGTTTGATGTTTCGGCCGAGATGGATTGGCAAGAAATGGATAATGCAATTAACCAAGCGAACAAAGAGTTGATTCAGCGCTATGATTTCAAAGGAATTAAAACAGAGATTAAACTGGATAAGAAAGAGAAATCCATCACCCTGTGGTGTAGCGAAGAAGCCAAGCTGGAAGCCCTGAATGACATACTTCAAAACAAGCTCATAAAACGTGGAATATCACTCCTCTCCCTCGACTATCAAACCATTGAATCTGCCTTCGGGGGCAGTGTCAGACAAGTCGTCCTCATTCAGGCAGGAATTTCAAAGGAGAAGGGCAAAGAGATTATTGCCGTCATCAAAGATAGCAAACTCAAAGTGCAAGCCCAAATCCAAGACGAACAAGTTCGAGTCACGGGCAAAAACCGGGACGATCTACAATCCGCCATTGGTCTGCTCAAAGAAAACCAAGAGAAAGTAAAAGTCCCGATGCAATTCGGGAACTTTAGAGATTAATCGAATATGAATTCAAATGTATTAAGTGAAGTACCTCAGTCTAACGACAAAGCGTCAGTCTATTTTGTCAGCTTAGGATGCCCTAAGAATTTAGTCGACTCCCAGGTCATGTTAGGTCTTTTAGAAAAGGGCCGTTACGCCATTACCGATAAATCGGAAGATGCTGAAGTAATTATTGTCAACACCTGCTCCTTCATCCAGGCTTCGAAAGAAGAATCGATCGAAACTATCCTGGATATGGCGCAACTCAAGCAAAGCGCAAAGTGCAAAGTATTGGTGGCTTCCGGCTGTCTTTCTCAGCGCTATTCCAAAGAGCTTGAAAAAGAAATGCCCGAAGTCGATCTTTTCATCGGCACCGGCCAATACCATCGGATTACTGAATTGCTTAATGAGCACGGAAAGGCCCAAGAAATCGGCGCCCCTATTCCAAAGCGTTCCTACGTGGATCAACCTGCTTTTATTCATACAGAAAAAGATCCCCGCATTCAAACCGGCCCTACTTACTCTGCCTATTTAAAACTTTCTGAAGGCTGTAATCGCCGCTGCGCTTTTTGTATTATTCCTAAACTCCGCGGCAATGTTCGCTCCCGCACTGTCGCATCATTGGTCACGGAAGCAAAGCAACTGGCTGATAGCGGCGTCCGCGAACTCAATCTGGTGGCTCAGGATCTCACCGAATACGGGATGGAATGGAAATACAAAGAGCGATTAGAAACACTTCTCCCTGAACTTTGTAAAATCGATGGAATTGATTGGATTCGGCTCCACTATGTTTATCCTGATCAGTTCTCCGATGAGCTCGTAGCGATTGTGGAGAAGGAACCCAAAATCGTTAAATACCTGGATATGCCGATCCAACACACTAGCGACCGTATTCTTAAATCAATGAATCGGCGACTCACCAAGGCAAAACTTTTTGATCTAGTCAGTAAACTTCGCGAGAAAATCCCGGGTGTCGTTTTCCGGACTTCGATTATCGTCGGCTTCCCTGGTGAGACAGAAGACGACTTCCAGGAACTTTGTCAGGACCTGGAAGCCCTCAATCTGGACCACGTCGGAGTCTTCCGTTATTCGAAAGAAGAGGGAACTCCCGCTGCTGAAATGACAGACCAAGTCCATCCAGCCACCAAACGGAGACGGTCCAAAACTTTAATCGAAATTTTGCAACGCCAATCCCATGAGAATCATAAGAAATACATCGGGCAAACGATTCCTGTATTAATCGAAGGACCGAGTCAGGACACCGATCTTCTTATTCAAGGCAGAATGCCCACGCAAGCTCATGATATTGACGGACATGTTCTGATTAATGATTTAGAAGGACTTTCGGGTTTAGAAATTTCTGGAGCCGCGGCCAATTCAAAGGCCGCAAATGGCACCGGGGGTTCAGATGGCGCGGATTTGCGCCCCGGAGATCTGATCGAAGTAGAAATAACAGAAGCTCTTCCTCACGACTTGATTGGACGTGCAACGAGGATTTTATCCCGGAGTCGTGCGCCGCAGGCCTCGGAATTTCAAGCTAAATCAACTGGAGCCAATAAAGAATGGCGTGCTAGCGCTTCACATTAGAGGACCACGGAGCGGGGCAGGACCCTCCAGAAAAGGAAAATATATGATCTCACAAGACAATTTCAAAATCACCGCAAGCGAGCTTAAACAGTGCATCAAAAATATCACCCTTCTGGATGTTCGTGAACAAGAAGAGTTTAACGCCGCTCATATTGAAGGATGCAAGCTTATCCCATTGGGCGAAATTATGCTCAGAGCCGAGAAAGAGCTCGATAAGAACGCCGATATCGTTATTTATTGCGCCCACGGAATGAGAAGCATGCAGGCTTTGAATGCAATGAAGAGAATCGGGTTCAGCAAGCTAAGATCGCTTGAAGGCGGGATCGCCGTCTGGGCGCAGGAAAATGGACCTACACTCTCTTCTCGTTGAGTGCGCGACACGAGAAGGGTTTCCTTTATCAGGTAGTGTTGATCTCGATTTTGCAAAAGAAGAACTAGAAACCCACATTCAGTATTACGACCAATGGCTCCAAGCGGGTTATGCCGGCTCTATGGAATATTTACGCCGAGGGAAGGACCGCCGCTCCAATCCTCGGCTCCTCTTTCCTGAAGCGGAGAGCATCTTCTGTGTTGCAATTCCTTATTCCAGTCAACCGCCGGGCTCGCGGGCCAGAAATTCTACGAATCTTGTCCCAAGGGGGGCCATGGGCGTTTCCGCCAGTGGTGCCACGAGTATGGGCCCAAAACTTGCCCCGGAACTTGATCCCAAGGAAAATGCCTCCCAAGGCCCCAAATATGCGCGATACCTTCAAGGGCCCGATTATCATATCGAGATTGCAGAGAAACTAGAAAGAGTGATGCAGGAAGTGAATGCACGCTGGGCCTCGGAGACGGCGCACACCGCTTCGATTTCAACTGCGGCTTCGAATTCGGATTCGGCACCTGCGTCGCTTCCTTCGTCACCTTCCCCGAATTCCGGCCCTCTGTCCTGGAAAATTTGCGTCGATACAAGCGCCGTCTTAGAAAAAACCTGGGCCGCACTTGCGGGGCTAGGCTGGATTGGAAAGAACACACTTTTGATCCACCCGAAATATGGCAGTTATCTTTTTCTTGGCGAAGTTTTGATCAATCAGAAAACAGGAAGGAAACCGGCGCCGCTTCCTAGCTATTGCGGAAATTGCACCCGCTGTCTTACTGCCTGTCCTACCAACGCAATTCGGGACAACCGAGTTCTCGATTCGAATCAATGCATCAGTTACTGGACTCTCGAAAAACGAGGGGAGCTGCCGATTTCAGATGAGCAAAAGAAAAAGATTGGTTCATGGATTGCCGGCTGTGACATCTGCCAGGAAGTCTGCCCGTTCAATCGAAAAGTGACGTTAGCGGCAGCGTCGGCGCCGATGTTGGAAGGGTCAAGCTTCACGCTGCTTCAAGATTGGCGCGATCTTTTGCTTGAAGACACCCAAAGCTACAAGCTTCGAGTTAAAAACTCGGCTCTCAATCGCGTTAAACCAGCTCAGTTCAGTCGAAACCTTGCAATTAGTCTTGGAAATTCACTGCGAAATTCACAGGGACATGTTGCAGAATTAGAACCTTTAATCGAGCTCCGCTTTGAAAACGAAACAGATCTAGTCGCGAAACAGGAATGGAAGAAGTGCCTGGAGCTGGTCATAGGTCATCGATTGAAGGACTAGAGTTTAGAAACAATCCCCATCGAATCCGTCGTATTGCACAAAGCGAATCGAGTTCGCCAAAGTTTTTGGCTTTATGGCTTCGGCAGAAATATGGGTTACGGGCGGCTATACGCACAAAAAAACCACTCTCCACAAGGGATAGCTGGTTTTTTTGCGCTACCGCCCGCCATACTTGCTGATATTTCGGAGGGACTCAGCGAGGGGGTGAGGGCATGGAGTTTTAATGGGAGTTCTTTAAACGAGTTCAAGTTCCCCATGCGCTTTTTTACGTTAATATTACTTTTCGATTGGCAGAAATTCGATGTTTTTTCGCCCTATCGCGATGATGTTTTGCTGGTCTTCTATATGCCATTTTGAAAGCTATTAGAGCTTATTGGAAAGGTAATTTTTTAACTTTTGTGAGGGATGACGAGCGTTTTTATGAGCGTCCCTCGTGTTTAAATAAACCACAAGAATTTCAGTTTTAAAACCCGTGTTACGGTGCCTTCATGACAAATCAAACTTACAATAAAATTAGAGAAATGAATAATGAAACCCTGTTGGAAAGAACAAAGGCTCTAGCAGCCAAAGAAAGAGAAATTACTTTAGAGGTCCTTCATCACTTGAGAGAAATTTTTAGGCGACGACTATATGCAACGATGGGATTCTCTTCCCTTCATGATTATGGCAAGCGGGAACTCGGTTATTCCGATGGAGCTTGTCAAAGGCGAATATCAGCTATGATGCTTTTGGAGGAATTTCCGGAATTAGAGACCAGAATAAAGAAGGGAGATTTGAATTTAAGCAACGCCGCTCAAGCTCAGAAATTATTTAAAGCAGAGGAGAATTGATAGGCCGATTTCACACGAAAAGAAGAAAGACATTCTTGAAAGTTTAGCCAATTTATCGACACGTGAAGCGGAGAAGGAACTTATTCAACACTCTTCACAGCCCGTGCAATTGCAAAAGCCTGATAAAGTAACATCACTCACACCCAGTCATTCAGAAGTTCGTTTTGTTACTGAGCAGGAATTGTTAGACCAGTTAGAAAAGATAAAAGGCTTGCTGGCAAACAAGCATCCTCGTCTTACCCTGGCTGAGTTGTTTGCGATTATGGCAAAACTGAGTCTGGAAAAATTGGAGCCTAAGCCCCCTTCGCAATCGCCGAAGAAGAAGGTCGCAGAACAAGGCAAAGAGAATCATCAAGTGCCGTCAAAAGCAGACGAACAAGCAGACAAACAGCCAGACAAACGTTCTGATGGGGAGAGGTCTGTCCCCGACGTGCAAGAGGCAAATAACGTCATGTTTCCCACTGACGGCTCGGTCTCTGGCTCCGGCGCCGGAGTAGGAAATGAGAAAATGGTAAAAGAATCTCGATACATTCCGGTAGAAGTGAAACGGGTAGTGTATCAGCGTGATGGTGGCAAGTGCCAGTACGTAGACAGCGTTACCGGACGTAAATGTAATTCAATGAACGCGATCCAGTACGACCACGTGGTACCTTTTGCTCAGGGAGGTCCGACGACAGTCGAAAATATGCGTATTTTATGCAGAATTCACAATAGAATACATGCTATAGAGTCCTATGGAAGTCAGAAGATGTCAGAATATATGAAGATGGACTAATGCAATATAACAGGCGCGCTGCCTCTTACAATGACGCGAATGGACGCATAGAGGGCTTGAACTAGTTTAGGACCCGATTCTCAACTCTTTACAATACGAGGACCGGGATTATTTCAAGACTCCAGTCATTCAAAACGCAAGGGATATCGTAGATGTGGCGGGTGGTAGCGCAAAAAAACTCTCTATCCCTTGCGGAGAGAAGTTTTTTAAAGCGTAAAACCGCCCATCACTCAACTTTCTGTCGTAATCACTGCCGCTGCTATTTTTTCAAAGGTCCAGATCCAGAAAGTAAGTCCGCTGGCCATTCAACAGGGACTACCTTTGCGCAACCCCAAGTGTCACTGACATAACCGATGAACCGTTTTCCAGCTGGCTTTTTTGGATCAACTAATTTTACAGTCGCTCTTGTATCGCCAGGAGTCTCAAGATAGATCACAAAGGCAAGCGTTCCATAAGGAACTGTGTACCGTTCTCCAGCCACTCTTTCATGCGGATCATCTATTAATCCAAGGAGAGTGCTATCATCCGGCTTGGTAGCTTTTAGAATTTTACCTTCAGCAGAACTGCGCACAAATAGTTCAACTTCATCCGGAATAATTTCAGATGCGTCAACTCTCGTAAGGACGTGTACTTGTTCGATGTCATGTGCCGGCAGTGCATTTTGGCAGCGAAACAAGTCTGCAAATGCAGCCGAAGCCCCAAGTTGCAATACGCAAAAAGTCAGAGCCATTGTTGATTTTTTCATGATTTACCTTTCTCTAGAACGGTGTGTTATCTTCGGATGGCCTTATAAGTTTACGTCGGACAAAACGCAAGGGATTTATGGTCACGTTTTTCTTGGTTGGATAAAAGTTGATATCATTGGCAAGTACGGCATAGTATTCTGCATATGACGCCCCACGCTATTCAGCAATATTCCCCTGATGTCTTTGCGATAGCCATTTATTTACAACCGTGCGAGTGGGCTATGGTACGATTGAAGGACTAGGTTTGGTCAATGAGTTTAAAACAAGCGATTCTCCAAATTCATTCTCTTCTCGAAAGCGCATCCATCGATCACGCGCTCATTGGTGGCTTTGCACTCGCAGTACACGGGATCAATCGCGCCACTGGGGATATTGATCTTCTCGTAAACGAGGTGGACCGTGAAAGATTGGTGCACGCCCTAAACCAAAAAAACTATCGAATCGTAGCTGAGTCAGTAGAAGTACTTCACTTTTCAGGAGAAGTCCGTTTAGACGTTCTTTTAGCTAGGCGCCCAATATCTCGAGAAATGCTTGAAAGAGCCGAAAAAACTGAGCTATTAGGTTCTATCAAATATTTGGGAGCGGAAGACTTGATTGGACTAAAAATTCAAGCATACTGCAATGACCGGCGACGACAACTACAAGATAAATCTGACATTCAATTTCTACTTAAGAAATATCCGGATTTAGATTTGAAACGTGTAAAATTCTATGCTGACTTCTTTAATGAATGGCCTGAAATAGAGAGTTTGAGAAAATAATGACCTTACTGGAATATGCTCAATTTCTAGACGAATACTGGGAAATTTTTGGACCTCCGCCGGAGGTTTCCTTCGTTGAGTACAAGAACATGGTCTTTTAGGGTTTAGAACGGTTTAAATATGAGTGGACTTCCGGTATCAGGCCTCATCATCGCGTACAACGAAGAAAGGAAAATCGGAGATTGTCTTAAGAGCCTCATCTGGGCCGACGAGATCGTGGTCATCGATGCTTGCAGCACGGATCAGACCCAGAAAATCTGCTTAGATCCCACCCAGCCCTGGGCTGGAAAAATCCGACTCATTGAACGGGCTTGGACGGGGTTCAAAGATCAACGTAACTTTTCGATCACACAAGTCAAGAATGATTGGGTTTTAGTTGTGGACGCAGACGAAGAATGCTCACCTGAACTTGCTCAGAAAGTTCGAAGCATTCTCAATAACCCCTCCGGGCCGGAGAGGTCCGCGTATAAAGTTCGTCGACGTGAGTTTTTTCAAGGCAAGCCTATTTTTTATGGAATGTGGAATCCGAGTTATCAAGATCGTTTTTTTAATCGCATAGGAGTGAAGTACATCAACGAAGTTCACGAATACCCTCTCTTCCCACAACCTCCGGGCGAAATTCATGAACCCCTTTTACATCATGCAGATTTGACTATTGAGAAGTATCTTGAAAAACTCAATCGCTACACCACCACTGAAGCTAAGGATCGCTATGATCAAGGTCAGCGAACTACGGCGTTTAAGCTCATCTTCGCCTTCCCTGCTCACGCATTTAAGAGTTATTTTTATTACCAGGCATATAAAGATGGAATGCACGGACTCATCATTTCTTTACTCGAAGGAATTTCGCGCGTGGTTCGTCAATTAAAAATCTGGCAGCTAATGGTACAGAAGGACCGCGTAGAGAGCCGTATTGAAAAACGGCATCTGACCTAGCGAGCGTGAATTGTTCGCCAGTTTTCCCCCCTATTGCTCCGCCTATCTTGCAAAGAATGTCTTAGCCCGTCTTGACGTGCGAGCCTCACTCCAGTATCGTCCTCGGCGGGGGGCATTATGAATAATGATCGAAATGAGCCAGGCAATCGTCCAGAACTTGGGCCAGAACTTCCACTCGAGAGCGCAATCCATGTCGAGCTTTTAGGGAGTGAGCCGATACCCGATTTCTCCAATTCATCCGAGAATCTTGAGAACCCCGCAGCACTTCGTGCAAAGGCGCCTCGCCCCGTACCAGCTCAACCGCACGGCAAAAAGTCTAAATTACCCGGCATTAAACCTGGCATAGAGCCCGAAATTCAGCCTGAAATACACCATCGCGCTCCAACTTCGCCCAGCACCCCTGAGTTACCCAGTTTAGATGACGGCCTCACCGAACAAGAAAAAATCTGGTTTCAAACAGTTTACCAAGGCGAGAAAGTCCCTCAGCTGACTTTTCGCGCAGTAGTCATGGGTGCCTTTCTGGGCGGCTTCATGTCGTTGTCGAATCTCTATGTAGGGTTGAAGACTGGTTGGGGTTTAGGCGTCGCAATTACAGCCTGCATACTTTCCGTCGGGATTTATCGCATGCTGATGGCTTTGTTTCCAAAATGGTTCAGCACTGAGATGAGCATTTTGGAAAATAATTGTATGCAGTCCACTGCGTCTTCTGCCGGTTATTCGACCGGGGGAACTATGGTATCTGCAATCGCAGCGTACCTCATGATCACAGGGCACCATATTCCGTGGTTAGTTTTAGGATTGTGGACTTTCTTTCTTGCAGCGCTCGGAGTTTTTATCGCTGTACCGATGAAGCGCCAGATGATTAATATTGAGCAATTGAAATTTCCAAGCGGAATTGCCGCTGCAGAGACATTGAAGAGTCTCCATACCAAAGGCAAAGAAGCAGCAAGTAAAGCTAAATCATTGGGTTTCGCCGGTGCCGCTGGCGCATTGGTGACTTGGTTCCGAGATGCAGGCAAACCTTTCGCTATCCCAGGAATGTTAGAAATTCCAGGCAAAATTATTGGGGTTCCCCTTGTAAAATGGACTCTGTCTTTCGAGATGAGCACAATTATGATTGCCGCTGGTGCAATCATGGGCTGGAAGATTGCTTGGTCGATGCTCTTAGGCGGTTTTATTAACTATGCGGTTCTCGCTCCTTGGATGGTTCAGCTAGGAGCAATCGATGCAACAAAGATTGGTTATCGCACCATCGTCAGCTGGAGCACTTGGACAGGCGCTTCGATCCTCGTTTCGTCGGCATTACTAAGTTTTCTGATGGGATGGAAAACAATCGCGCGCTCCTTGAGTGGTTTCACTGCGATTTTTAAGCGAAGCCAAACCGCTCATCACGATGCCGCAACACTCAAAGCTTCTGAAAACAGCATTGCAAACCAAATCAAGAAAATCGAAGTCCCAATGGAGTGGTTCTTAACTGGGACCATACTGTCTGGTATGGGCTGTATTGCGGTCCTCTATTTTGCATTCGGCACCAGTATCTGGATGGGAATTTTGTCCGTAATTATGACTTTTTTTCTTTCCATTGTTGCCTGCCGGGCCACCGGAGAATCGGACATTACTCCGATTGGTGCGATGGGCAAGATCACTCAGCTTCTATTTGGAGCAGTTGCACCGTCCAATATTATTACAAACTTAATGACCGCAAGCGTCACCTCTGGCGCAGCGGGTTCATCGGCAGATCTTCTTACAGATTTGAAAAGCGGTTATCTCTTAGGTGCGAATCCTAGAAAACAGTTTATCGCTCAGTTCTGTGGGATTTTTGCCGGAGTACTTGTCGTCGTTCCCGCTTTCTACTTGATCGTCCCCACTGCTGCTTCTTTGGGTACCGCGCAATGGCCGGCCCCGTCGGCACAGGTTTGGGCGGCGGTCGCTAAATTACTGGCAAACGGAATTCACTCGTTACATCCCACTGCAAGAATGGGAATTCTGGTTGGGTCTATTATCGGCTTGATCATTCCTTTATTGGAAAAGGCCTTTCCAAAACGTTCGGCATTTATCCCCTCTGCAACCGGAATTGGATTGGCCATGGTGATTCCTTTTTTCAATTCACTCTCCATGTTTATTGGAGCGTTGATTGCGCTTGTCTTGGAAAAGAAGGCTCCAAAGTTTGCAGATAAGTACGTTATTCCCGTGAGCTCTGGACTAATCGCTGGGGAATCATTGATGGGTATTGCCGTAGCGCTACTGGTAGCAACTGGGATCATTGCAGGGACATAAGTAGCGGAGGCCACAGGCAAACCACTACTGACAGTCCAAGTATGCAATGGGCCCGATCGGAATAGGAGCCGTCCCGTTCACAACGCGTGGTCGCCCAATTTCCATCGTGCAAGGTTTTGGATAACTCGAATACCGAAACACGGGCTCTTTCCCAAAGAGGTCTTTTTGCAGAACCCAGTCCACGAAGATTTGGTCCTCTATCCTTTTGTCGATTTCGCCAATGACTACGGTAGCTCTCACAGAATTCCCGCGGCTCGCCCGATCCGACACCTCCTGGGCTAAAGCAACCTGTTCACCCACGGTCGGATGATCTGGATGTAAAATATAATTCCCAAAGGATTGTATTGACGCGCACAAAATAAACCCCCCGCAATGCACAAGCGCGAGGGTTTTCTTCCAAGCGCCTTGCCGATATAAGTACTCTGTTCCGAGGGCCAGCCCCAATAGATAGTAGGGCATCAAACTAGCTAAGTAGTGATCATGAAAGGGACGCTGATTCAGAAAGAAATAGATCGGCGCGATGGCCCAGCTAAAAACAAAGAGGGATCGAAAAATGTGCTTGCTCCGAAGGCCAAGCACACCCACTAAGATGGATAAAATACTGCCGATAAATGCTGGAATACCCCACGAATCTTCCTTAAAAACCCCGAACATTTGATAAGCGTCTTTGAAATGGGAAAGATAAATCCAAGGCGAAAAGAAACTTTTCACCACCGCTTGTCGATTCCAACCGTGAAAAGTTCGAGCAGAATGTAAGCCCATCGTGTTTAAGAAGTGTGAATGGTACTCCTGATAAAAATAAGGCAAATACATAAGCAAACCAGCAAAACAAAAAATGGAAAGTGTCCTAAAATTTAGCTGAGGCCTCGCATATTTCCAAAGCATGAAGAAACAAGCCGCAATCGCTAAACCACCGCCAATATGAATTTGCAAAATAAATGAAGACACTATCCCGAGCCAAAAAAAATCCCATACCGAAACCGTCGTCTCTCGGGCCGCTGCATGAACAACTCTCAAAACCAACGAAAGACTGATAAGCGACAAGCACCAATAAAAATGGACGTTCCAAATTCGATCCGACATCCAATTATGCCAAGCGCCCCAAGTGAGAAAAAATGACGAGAAAAATCTCAATGAAGTGCTAGCTCGAAACTTGTTTAAACTCCGATTAAAGAAAAGAATCCCTAGCGCAGATAGAATAATAATCCACACGGTCCCCGCTTGCGGATCAGTAGAAATCAAAAACGGAGGAGAAAGGATTGCCCACAGGCCCCCCCCCCGGCGTAAATACGGCCGGACTTGTGCCAGAGATCGAAACACCCAAAGATGTAAAAATATGATCCCGCGCTAAATTGAGAGCGTAGTGATAATAGTAGGCTTCATCATAGAGAAAATGGCTTCTAGAGGGAAGAATACAGATCGCCAAAACTGCCCAAATCATGACCTGAATATTCGTGGCCTGAAACAGCCAATTCAATTTTTTACTCACTTGGCGATCTCACCGAAGCGGCACCCATAGAGCGCAACTGGTGCGTGATTCGCGTTGGGAAAGCGCAAACTAACTTGTTGACTCTTGTCGGCGGGGAGATTCTTTAAAATATGATAAACCTGCGTCTGCCTGACGCGCAAAATGGACTGACCTGAATCATCTAGAATAAGACTATCGCCAGCAATGCTTTCATAAGCAGGGTCTCCATCCACTTCGATCACAATCAGTGGAATCTCCGGGGTTTTTGACAGAGTCTGTGCAATGATAGAAATCGTCATTGCGGAGTTCATAAAAGAAATGAGAGCATTTGGATCGTTGGTGGCGATCTTTTCGGCGTCTTGCATCCATTCCCCAGAAATAAAAATTTCCTCCGGCCCAAGTTTTTTTGGACTCGCACTGTGGAAGCGGCCCGTGCGGTACCCGTTTGCGGTAGCCACAAAGCCGGGCTTTTCAAACGGAGCCTCTGTACCCAGAATAGGACTATAACCAAACTCCAGTCGCTTAGTATCCAGTATGACAGTTTTTGCAGGAGTAAATACAGGGGATAGGGCCAAGCCTGGATCTTTGATACGAAGGAAATCCTGGATATTTAATTCGGCATTTTTGAGCCAATCGTCACCAGAATATGTGAAATACTGATGCCCATTGTGTAGAAGCAAAACCATGGGCGGTGCCTTAGCACCAAACGCCTTGGTTACGTTCAGATCTATATCAATTGAAACAGGAAATTGTAACTGGAGGGCTTCCCGGTAATCATTCACAGTATTTCTTGTGCGCCAATCCTTGTAAGTCGGCACGAGAGAAAAAAGAAATTCGACGCCATGGAGATGGTATCTTCGGTACCATTCCTTTGCAAATAGTGCAGCCGACTGCCCGGAATTGTCGGTTGGATCTATAAAGAAAATCAACCATGATAGTTTTGAGAATTGGGGGTCCAGGGGAAGAACTGCATATCCCTCGGAGGTTTTTATTCCAGCAATTTGCGGAGGTATTCCAAACCAAAAGGGTTCCAATTCCTTAATTGCGAGTGCAATGGTATCTTCCCGCGTCAGTTCCTTTTCTTTAGGTTTCCAAATCATATTGCCCGCCGAATCTTTCCTAAAGTAGCCAGCATGGCCCCCACACAAACAAGTCCCGCAACAAATAATGAAGTATGGAATGCAGTGATAAAATTCCCGGTGATAGATATCACCCATGTAAATAGAGACGTAGAAAGGCCTGTACCCGTCACAAGTCCTAAATTTCTTACTGTCGCAAGCAGTGCGGAGGCAATGCCTAATTTGTGAATCGGGATGGACCCCATGATAGCGTTATTATTGGGCGATTGAAATAATCCAGCCGCAAGCCCAATGGTACCAAGACCGATCACAATCCAGATATGATCTGTATTTTCATGAATTCCATTCCCAAAAACTCCAGACATGGAAAAAAGCCCAATTACCCCCACCAACGCACCAGAAATACACAATTCCAAACTTCCTAAATGGTCCGAAAGCCGTCCGCTGATAGGCGCGACCACAAAAATTGTTAACGGAATTGCTGTCATAAATACGCCCGCCTTCTGCGGGGCAAAGTGGAGTACTTCTTCCAGGAAAAAGGGCATCAGCACTGTGACAGAGGAAAATGCGACAAAAATGAGAAAGCCTGCCAAATTGGCGGTCCAGAAGGTTCGATTGCGTAACAACCCCATATCAAATAGCGGTGCTTTAGCTTCGGCTTCAACCTTAGCAAAAATCATCACTAGGAAGAAAAGAACAATGGCAATCATCCACCGAGAAATAGCAACGGGCAAACTCCCTGAGACTGAAATCCGAGGGGGATCAAAAAGAACCATAAATACGAGTAAAACCAACGATTGCAGAAAAGCCCCTCCCCAATCGAACGGCGCATTGGCGCGAATGGAGTTTTCCCGTTTAACAAATTGTTGAACTAAGAAAATTCCAATTAGGCCAAAGGGGAGGTTCACCCAAAAAATACTCCTCCATCCAAAATGGGCGATCAAAAAGCCCCCAATACTGGGGCCAGTGACAAGGCCAACGGACACAACCATTGCCAGAGTACCTAGTGCGGTCCCTCTTTCCTTATTCGAGAAGGCATTTGTAATAATTGCAGGTCCATTTGCCATCAGCATTGCCGCCCCGATGGCCTGAATAGCTCGAAACAAAACAAGCCACCCCAAGTTGGGGGCCAGACCACATAAAATGGAACCCATAGTAAAGATCAAAAATCCCGACTGAAAGACGGGCTTTCTACCATATTGATCAGACAATCGACCAAACGGCAAAACTAAACAAGTAATCATGAGCAAATAGACGATTACGACCCATTTAATCCGATAGAGATCCGGCCCTAATTCTTTGGTAAGAGTAGGCAAAGCAATATTTACAATACTTGAGTCAAGCGTAGCCATATAGGTTCCGCAAGCTACCGACGCCAATACACACCATTTAGCGGTCATATATTTTTCACTCTATCAAATTTGGGCAAATTTATCAGATTAGTAAACATCATTTCCGTGCTATAGAATGCCCATGCAATCAAAAGAACTCCAAAACCTAGCCAATGAATTGAGAATTTGGATTGTAGATATGCTGACAGAGGCAAAATCCGGACACCCGGGTGGCAGCCTATCCGCAATTGATCTCATCACTGCGCTTTTCTACAATGAAATGCGCGGAATCGACCCCTCTCATATTGACGGGGAAAGAGACCATTTTATTCTGTCCAAAGGGCACGCCGCCCCAGCTCTTTATGCTGTACTCGCGAAAAAGGGGTTTATTGCCTATGACGAATTAAAAACTCTTCGTCAAACTGGCAGCCGGCTTCAAGGACACCCGGATCGAGTACGCATGCCTATAGTTGAGGCTTCTACCGGCTCTCTCGGGCAAGGACTTTCCGTCGCGCAAGGGATGGCAATGGGTTACAAAATGGAGGGAAAACCTTCACGTGTCTATTGCTTAGTAGGTGACGGCGAAATTCAAGAAGGCCAAATCTGGGAAGCAGCGATGTCAGCTCCGAAGTTCGGACTTTCTAATTTGTGTGTGATTCTTGACGCAAATAATGGACAAATTGACGGCCATGTAAGCGAAGTCATGCCCATCGAACCCATCGCTGACAAATGGCGCGCCTTCGGCTGGAAAGTCATTGAAATTGATGGCCACAATATGGAGCAGATTCTGGAAGCATTTAAATCCGCGAAAGCATCCCAAGGCAAGGATTCTGAAAAGCCCACTTTCATTTTGGCCAGAACAGTCAAAGGGAAGGGGGTCTCTTTCATGGAAAACCAAATCGGCTGGCACGGAGTTGCGCCCACTGCTGAGGACGCCCGCAAAGCAAGAGAAGAACTGCAGAAAAAATTAGGAAATTAGGAGATCAAGATCATGGCTAAAGCAACGCGTCAAGCATTTGGAGAATCCCTCGCGCGCCTTGGAGAAAGTCATCCGGAAATAGTTGTTCTCGATGCCGATCTTTCGAAATCAACAAAATCAGAATTATTCGCAAAGAAATTTCCACATCGATTTATTGAAATGGGCATCGCCGAAGCCAATATGATTGGAACTGCAGCTGGATTATCTTTCACCGGCAAGCTCCCTTTTCTCTGTAGTTTTGGCTGCTTTCTAACCGGCCGCTATGACACCATTCGATTGAGCGTCGCTTATGCGCAGGCGAATGTCCGATTAGTCGGCACCCACGCAGGTGTTGGAATTGGCGATGACGGACATAGCCAAATGGGACTGGAAGATATCACTTTGATGCGCGCACTCCCAACCATGGGGGTCTTTCAACCCATGGATGCTCGCGAGACTGAACTGCTCATGGATTTCCTGGTCAAAGAATGGAAAGGACCAGCCTATATTCGACTGACCCGCCAAAATCTTCCGGATCTTTTCCCTGCCGGCGCAAAGTTCCAGCCTGGCAAACTCATGCAAATTCATAAACCTGCCGCCGAAGCTCAAGTGCTTTGCCTTGCCACCGGAGCTTCAGTCGCAGATGCCGTCCAAGCTGCAAAAGAATTGGAATCTACCGGCATCGCTATGTCTGTTTGGAATGCTCACAGTCTCAAACCCTTTGATGATGAGACGTTAACTGCGATATCTGAGAAAGTGAAGCTCGTCATTGCGGTAGAAGACCATTCTGTCATTGGCGGCTTAGGCACCTGTGCTGCTGAATGTTTTGCAAAAATTTCTCGACATCCCAGACTAGTTAAGCTGGGGATTCAAGATCTATTTGGCGAAAGCGGCCTGCCCAACGAGCTCTATGACAAATTTGGAATTTCGGCCAAAGCGATTGCTCAACGAGTGACGTCCGAACTTGGCCAAAAAAACAGATAATAGGCCACTAGTAGTAGCGGATCATTTTTGCAAAGACCCAAATAGGCCCAACCAATCCATGCATAATATTGGTTACGAAGGCAGGGGACTTCTTTTCGTAAACTGCGTGACCTACGCCCTGTAAGATCCATCCGCCAATAAATAAAGCCCAATTCACAGGCACAGGTAAAGCTCGACCTAAGAAATAAAGACCTGAGATCACGAAACCAAAAGGTATAGCAATCTTCCAATCGAGATAAAGATACCAAAGCATCCCGAGAACAATTACTAGAGTTCCACCGTCAATTTGAAAAAACGAAAAAGCAGGAAGTATCGCGGGCTCGATCACCCAGTGACTCAAAAGTCCCAGCAGGCTAATGACAATAAATGGAATCCCAAAATAGTGCGTAATCTGGTTGCCTGAAGTTCTATGATGAGTGGCATAATCTTTAAAGTACTTAGCTAATTTTGCACTGCACAATGAAGAAGAGCTTTGTTTTGCCATGGATCACCTCCCTGAACATCAATTGTACTCTCATCTTACAGTTTATAGATCTAAAAATTCTCTAAGTGCGTCTTTGATTTTGCCAATTAACGTTTCGGAAAGCTGCCCAAGATCCTTTTTAAAAAACGACACGTCCCACGCAAGAATTTGATCGATGGCTACTCGAATACAAAGCGAACATCGGCGCAGATGTTTTCTCTGTCATCGCTCTAAAATCTGTTCCACGCATGAGCACATATTTACTGCATCTGAAAACGTCGCAAATACATTTCAAAGAAAGGATCTGCTAAATAATAGGTAAACCCATTTGCGTCAGGAATAGGCTTAGACCACTTATTTTGGTCCAAAAAAACTGGACCAGCCTGGCCTCTCGATAACTACTTGAAAATAAAGAGTAAACTATAAACTCATTTCGACTCTATTTGATGACCGCACTTCTTAAATTGACTTATTATTATATAATAACTTATTATATAAAGTAAGATGGACGACTGGAAAATACAAATAACAGATGATGCATCTAAAGTTCTTCTCAGCGACAAACTGACTGAGGATGACCGGCAAGTCATCCGTGACTGGGCTAAGACCATAAAGAAATATGGCCCTAATAAACTTCTAGAAAGGCCCGATAAATGGGCTGACCATGCGTTGAGCGGGAAATGGGCGGGATATAGATCATCTAGTTTTAGCTTTAAAGGTCGAATTATTTACAAAATTATTAATGAAATTATTACAGTAACAGTTGTTCGAATTACGCCTGATCACAACTATAAAGTATAGGAGGAATTATGAATGATTTACTTGAGCTATTAAAAAACCAAAAAGCTAGCCCTGGGTCTGTGATACGAGCTCATAGAAGGAATTTCAAAATTACGCTAAAGGAACTATCAAAAGCTACAGGCATCGCTGAATCTAATTTAAGCCTCGTTGAAAACGACAAAGTCGAAATAGGCATTAAGCGGGCAACACTGATTGGTGCAGCCTTAGGGGTTGACCCCGCGTTTATCATGTTTCCGAATGGATATGAGCCTTACAAAGAGGAAGCTGACAAGGTTAAAAAAGTTGCTAAGCGGATCTTCCAGCAAAAGATAGTTGCTTAGTTGTGCTGCGGTAAATCCATGCGCCAGAGGAAATGAAATCAGTACCTCAGTTCCAACTTGAGCTCTGCCGATCTTTTTGCCACGATAGTCTCATGTCAACCGCCACACGAATCTACAAGCCCGAACAGGAATTATTCATCGAAGGAACGCCTTCCACTTCTCTCTTCATTATTCGAAAGGGTGCTGTTTCCATTAGAAAAGTAAAAGGTAAGCACTTTGTCGAAGTCGCCAAAATTACTTCAAATGAAGTCATCGGAGAATTATCTTTTTTTGACAGGCAACCCCGCAGCGCAACCGCAGTAGCTCTAGTCGAAGTCGAAGCAATCGAGATCTCGTTTGACGCAATGGAGAAAATCTATAACAGCATACCTGACTATATGAAAACGATCGCTGCGGCGATGGCAGAACGACTCCGCAAAGCAAACGATCAAATCAGGCTGTTACAGAAAGAACATTCCTAAAGGCCTATTTAAGGCCTGGGCCTAGCTACTCCATTCTTGATTCAGTGCAAAATGCGATAAAGAGTGGCCGGAATAAAAAAATAAATCTCCCATTTACAGAGCTGACACACCGTGCTAACTCACTGCACAACTTAAGAGTGGGCCGGTTGACGTGGGCAATCCATAGTTTAGTCCTATTAGATTTACCACTTGAGCCTTGTGCTGCTGCTCTGAATTATATTCAACATTGATTGAATTAAGGAGTATCCAAAATGAGTATCAAAGTAAAAAAATATATTGTTCCCTTTTTATTCCTTGCACTCAGCCAATTTGCGTTTGCAGGCACCGTAGTTGTAGAAGAAAAAGTAAAAGTGGTCGAAACTACTTTTATTGAAATTCAGTCTGCTCCTGCCTCTGCTCAAGTAGCCATTTCAACACAAGAACGCATTCACACTTTCAGACAAAAGCTGATTGCAACGGCGGCAGAACTCGAAAGAATTGCTACTGAAGATGCGATTCGTACAGCACGTATTTTTAGAGAGCTCGATGCAAAGATTGAGCGCCGTCAGGCTGAATTATGCGCACATTGGGACCGATTCACTTTGCTGGTCACCACCGAACTTGCCACCGAGTCTGTTCACATGCGTCAGTACCTCGCTCGATTCCAACAACGCTTGAAAGAAACTGGATACGTCATCGTAAAAGGCGCTGAAGGAGTAATGATTGTTGCAGCTGGAACTGCTGCCGCTGCAGGTGAACTTGCTGTTGATGCAGTGGTTGCTGCCGCTATCACTACTGGTATTGCAGCTCATGAAGTCGCTCACGACGTAAAAGTCGGCGCTGAAATTGCTGCTGGCGCCACCGCTGGCGCCGTTTACGTTGCAGGAAAAGCCGTGAAAAAAGGCGCTGAAATTGCTGTCGGAACCGCTGTTGTTGCTGGCGAAGTTGCTGCTGACGCAGTCGTCGCTACCGCTGCAGCTGCTGATATTGCAGCTCATAAAGCCGCTCACGTCGCAAAAGTCGGCGCTGAAATCGCTGTCGGAACCGCTGTTGTTGCTGGCGAAGCTGCTGTTGGCGCAGTCGTTGCCGTCGGTGTAGCTGTTGACGAAGCAGCTCACTTTGCAGCTCATGAAGTGAAGAAGGAAATCGAAAGAACAGCAACTCGTATTGCTCAATTCAGAGCTATTCTCAATGCCGAAGGCGATGCAGGCCTTGCTGCTTTAGCAGAATTCAATACTCACTGTGAACGTGGCGAAGCTGAAACTGTCGCATTCATGGATTCTTTCGCAGCACGTTTGGACGAACATTGCAACAAAACCTTCAAAGGAATTCAAGCCAAATGGGAAAAGGCCGAAATTCGAATGAAAGCAAAGTTTGACCACGCGGTTGATTTCTTTGTCGAGCACGCTCGAGTACAAGCTCCCCAGCATGTTGCGTTCCAAGAAGAAGTCATCGTCAAGACCCAGACCACAATCTTGGACGAAAAAGTCACCATCCAAAACTAATACGACCTTCATAAATCGCCGTCACAACACGACAGCGACTTAGCTAGACATAGAAAGCCGTCTCAGAAATGGGGCGGCTTTTTTTACGCTCCTAATTGCCGAATGGCCTCATACACACCAATACTCGCCGCATTCGCAAGATTCAATGACCGCACACGAGCATCATACATCGGTATCCGAACGGTCTCAGTAGGATAGGCGTTGATCACCCAATCTGGAAGCCCTGCCGTTTCCTTTCCGAATATAAAATACGTCCCTTTCTGGAAGGAATGTTCGAATAAAGTATGTCCAGCCTTTTTAGAAAAAAACACTTTGGGGGCCTCGGGTGGAAGAGATTTAATAAACTGTTCCAAGCTCGGATGGCGGCATACTTTTAAATGCTCCCAATAATCCAAGCCCGCCCGTTTCAACTTCGCATGGGTAATCTCAAAACCCAGCGGATCAACGAGATGAAGGGTTGCTCCCGTTGCAAGACAAAGCCTACCGATCGATCCAGTATTCTGAGGAATTTCCGGTTCGACTAAAACAACATTTAAATCATGTGGCACAGTTTAAAAATCCGTTTCTAAAAAAAGTCCGTTTTAAAAAAAGGGCTAAGGTCTCAATGTATTCAGCATCCGAGGGAACGGAATTGTCTCACGCACATGCTCCACTCCAGTCATCCAAGCCACCGTGCGCTCCACGCCGAGTCCGAACCCTGAATGAGGAACGGAACCGTATCTCCGTAAATCCATATACCAGGAATAATCAGATTCTTTCAGACCGTGTTCGGCTATACGACGTTTCAAAACTTCGACATTCTCTTCTCTCTGCCCACCACCGATCACTTCACCGTAACCATCAGGAGCAATTAAATCGCAGCCCAGCGCGTACCGACCTGTTCCGGTGACGGCAGGTCCTCCAACCGTATCGGATTGTTTGAAATAAAAGGCTTTGATCTGAGCAGGCATATGGTGAACAAAAACGGGCTTCCCAAATTCCTCACCCAATGCAGTCTCATGTGGCGCACCAAAGTCTTCGCCCCATGGGATACTAATGCCCTTCTTTTCCAACACTTTCAGAGCCTCGTCGTAAGAAATTCTGGGGAACGGGCCTCGAATTAATTCCAACTTCGATAAGTCCCTCTCCAAGGTTTTCAATTCTTCTGCACGCCTCGAAAGCACAGATTGAACAATATGCTCGATGAATTTTTCACCCAACGCCATATTGTCGTCGAGGTCTGCGTATGCGACCTCAGGCTCCACCATCCAAAACTCTGTCAAATGCTTACGGGTTTTGGACTTCTCCGCACGAAAAGTCGGGCCAAAAACATAGACCTTACCAAAGGCCATGGCACCTACTTCACCGTAAAGCTGCCCGGATTGAGTCAGATAGGCTTTATCGTCAAAGTACTGCGTCGAAAACAAAGTCGATGTCCCTTCGCACGCGCTGGGGGTAAGAATTGGAGCATCAAAACGAATAAAACCCTGATTGTCGAAAAACTCTTGGATCGACCGAATAATCTCAGCACGGACCCTGAGCGCCGCCCACTGCCGAGCACTACGGACCCAGAGATGGCGGTTTTCCATTAAGAATTCTACACCATGCTCTTTGGGAGAAATCGGATAAGGCTCTGCCACCTGCACGACTTTGAGACTTTGCACTCCCATCTCATAGCCGCCCGGCGAACGCGGCTCCTTACGAAGCTTACCCGTCACTTCGACCGAAGACTCTTGAGTCAAACGTTCAAAATCTGCGAACGCTTCCTCGTTGCATTCACCCTTAAATAATACGGACTGCATCAGTCCAGTCCCATCTCTCAAGATAAGAAACTTAATCTTGCCCGAACTTCGTTTGTTGTACACCCAGCCACGCACGGTCACGACCTGGCCGTCAAACTTGGAAGCTTGTTCAATATAGAAACGATCTAATGCCATATAATTTCCTCTTTTAAAGCCTTCCTTTTAGAGCGTCGAAAGGAGTTGGATCTGGGGCGATTGCGCCGTAAAGATTTGGTTCCCCGGCGCCAACGCCCCAGATCCAACTCCCACCGTTAGTAGTCAGCCACAAACTGGGCGAGGGTCCTCACATACACCCCGCTAGCTCCTTTTTTTGGAATATAAGACAAATGACTTAAATTATAAGCCATTGCAGCAATGTCCAAATGCGCCCAAAGAGTGTTTTTCTTAATAAACTGCTTCAAAAACATTGCTCCACGAATTGTGCCGCCGTTGGAATCATTGACGGAATTCTTCAAATCTGCATAGTCCGACTTCAAATCTTCTAAATACTCGTCAAAGAGCGGAAGCTGCCATATCCGTTCACCACTGGCCTCACCGGCGCGACGCACTGATTCAATCAGATTTTCTTCATTGCCCAAAATGGCACAACATTGCTTTCCTAAAGCAATCGAGACCGCTCCGGTTAAAGTTGCTATGTCAATCACTACGTTGGGACTAAAGTCTT
>Ga0206877_10138_pt1 | contig 22451 bp, 18 predicted proteins | sample Alteio_BWOrgCont_7_FD_152623 | JGI IMG/M metagenome (GOLD analysis project Ga0206877, IMG submission 152623) | Enriched cells from forest soil in Barre Woods Harvard Forest LTER site, Petersham, Massachusetts, United States -... | ecosystem: Environmental > Terrestrial > Soil > Temperate forest >...
CCGAATAGCCCCAATCGCTGCCATAGACTGCAATGGCAGAACGGTTCTGATGGAGAGCTCCATCACCTGCACGCGTCCCCAGCCATCCTTGTTGTCGTTGTAGCCGAGGACACCAACGATATCGGGCACGGAGGAGCCGCCGGTGGTGTTGTTGACGGTGCCGCCAAAATTCGTCGACGCCCGGTGCGTTCTGTTGTCTTCTATCGACAGTGTTGCGAAAGACTTGTCGAACGGCGCGGTGTAGCTGATCAGAGTGCGTCGTCCCTGCTCGCCAAAATAGGGCGCGAAGTATTCGGCCTGGTAGTTGGGGTCATAGAAGGCGTAAGGAGACCAGGCATAACCCGCCGTCAAACCGCCCAATTGCAGATAGGCTTGGCGCTCGGTGAAGGTTGTGACATTCCCAGCCGCCTCAGCCTGCAATTCAAAGAAGGAGCTTAGCAAGCCGTAACCAGCCGTTCTTGGATGATCCTCGGCAGCGTGTGATCGCAGCGTTACCGGACCAAAGGGCGGCGTCGGGCCCAGGTGCACCGCTTCTCTCCCCGAGTTCAACATCAAGGAGATCCACCGCAGTAGGCATGGCTGTTCCCCCTAAGGATGACTTCTGGCACCAGGGGTGCGGGCGTATGATCTGTTAGCCGGATCAAGGTCTATCATGATGCCCTGGGCAATCTTTGTTTTCATCCTGTTCGCCGTCCTTTTTCCAAGGATATTGAAGGCAATCGTGATTCTCCTTCTCTTCGGATCCCTCTTCGCCTGCGCCACTGTTTTGGAACACGTCGCGGCCGTGATTTGATTTGGACGCGATCAAGTCTCAGCGTTGCCGGCGCTCGTCAGTCGGTTGCTATCATCCTGCTCCGATGCATGAAACATTCCACTGACTTCAACGTTGTAGATCTAGCCATGGTGCCTTGGCCGGTCACCAGGTCAGGTCCGGCAATGCGGCGTCTCTCTCCGGTTGCCGGGCCGCCTGGTGCGGAGGGCGTTCGTCTGCCTGTGGGTACCTGCTGACGCAGGCGTTTTTACCTAACGTTGCCTGAAGCTGCATGCACCCTCACAACGCCAGATGAAGATAATGATTGCCGCTGCGCTCATCATTGCAGGCATGGGCGCTAGTATTGGCCCGTCGTCGGCGAAAACGACGGGCCAAGCTTCCAATTCACTCCGCTGCGCGGGACGTTGGCGATTCCACCTGTCCTCGGGCTAATCGCAGCGCCCGCTGCCATTGGTATGGACTGCCCGGTGTTCATCACGGTCAGATCTGGCTGAGGCAGCGCGGCGACGAGGGTTGCCGGCACTCTCATTGCCATCGCTACGATCACCATACGCATTACGTGCACCATGCGTGATCGCCCGTCGGCCGTGGGCATGGCGGCTCCGGCGGGGTGCAAACGACACGTTGGCGCGCAAAGCCGGGCCGTCCTGCGCACACACAGGCCGTGAGGAGGCTGGAAGCTCCCTCAGACCGCACCAGGCAAATTGATCGCCTCGAAATGCTGCTTGGCGTTTTCGTAGAACACGGTGGGCGCGAAATACTGATGACCGGCGGCGCGCACCACGAGCGCAAAACGATTGGTGGGCAAGCTGGGATCCTTGAGAGGGCGAAACACCAAATTGCCACTTTGGATCTCGTTCTGGGCTCCAATCGGTGTCATTACTGAAACATGATGGCCGATCTGCACCAAATCCACGACTATTGGGATGGCGTCGACCTCGACCACCGGAGGCCTGAGCAGGGCTGAAGGTTGCAAGAAGGGCTCGATCACCTTGCGGATGGAGCCCTCAGGCTTGGCGACCGCAACCGCAACCGGGTAGGGTAGGCATGCCGCGATCGTCATGCCGGGGTCCGACGCCAGGGGATGGTCGGGCCGCATGACGACGCCGATGCGCACCTCGCGACGCACAGCCAATTCGATCGCCTTGGTGTGCGGGCAATAAAGCCGAACCGATATCGACCCCTTAATCGATAACGCGTGCGATTACGTCGGCGGATGGCGGAACCGAGATATTGAGATGCAGGCCGGGATAACGCCGCCCGAAATCGGCGATGAACCGCCACAGGAAGGACAGGGCGGCGCTCTCCACCGCGGCGAGCCGGATCGAGCTGGTCTTCAACCCACGGAGCATGCGAGTTCCGATACCGCCGCCTCCATTGGTTTGATCAGGCGCCCGGCATGCCGGTGGGGGCTCTCGCCGTGTCGAGAGCTTGTGCCGGCGACCCTCGCGCTGCAACGGTTCAGGCCGAGGGCATCCTCGAGCCCCGCGACCTGGTGCAACGCTGCCGAGGATGCGACATTGAGGCGGCGGCCAGCCTCACGGATCGAGAGATATTCGGCAACCGCGCTGAAACAGACGCGCGAAGGCTGATGAAAGACGCGCGCCAGCAGGGTCGGCGGCAGGGTGCGCTCACGCGGACGCGTTGTAACTGCCGGCTTGCCGCTCTGCGAGGCACTGTCCCCATCGAGATAGTCAGCAATTCAATCCTGGTCCGATTGGTCCGCCGGCATTAAATCACGCTCGGCTTGCGCAGCACATACTATTCCCGTACGGCAGCGGACGGCTCGGGCCAGTTGCTGCTGATTTGGCAGCGCATTGTTCTGCATTCGGAAATATCGAGAGGCGCAAATTCCTGTAAGGCTCATGTGATTGTCGCATTTATCATGAAAGTCCTTCGTCGAGCTGCGCTCTTCTGCTTTTGTTCCGCGCGATCGATCATAGGCGCGACAAATAGAGATGCTGTTGAACGAGCAGCGCACTGTAGCCTTGCTCAGGCAGCCCTCTTTCACAGTCCCAGTTCATGTGCCCGTCGGCGGCGGTAACGCCGCCTACGGTAGAGGCGATCTATTCTCGCCTGCTTGTCGACGACGCTCACAATGGGAACTTGCATGCACCGCTTCCAGCCTATCAACCTTAGGAGACACTGCCGGATCGACCCATCGATCAAGCGGGCCTAGATCGACGCAGGTCGGAAGTACGCACGGATTCCAGCAAGGTCAGCGCGCCGTCGAATTCAACGGGGATCGGCGAAGGACAGAGGCGGCAATTCCTCACTGTTCGCCATAGCTGCCGCAGCGACTTGCCGCGGCAGACTTCTGGACTGATCAGTCTTAATACCTGCGAAGAGGAACTGCAACCGGACGCCAACGTCACCATAGCTTCGCGCTGTTTGCTTCACTTTCGCGCAATCGATCCAGATCTGCCCGGCACAGACCGCAGCCAATTAAAAAATGAAACGAACCCAAGGGATGACCATGACGACGATCGTAGACACGCAGGCCGCAGCAAGTCCGGCATCGCCTGCCCGCATCGCTAGAATACACCCCGTTGACGAGGTGCTGCCCATCGGCAAACTGGCGGCGTATGGCTTCCAGCACGTGCTCGCCTTCTATGCTGGCGCCGTACTAGTGCCGATTATCCTGGCCGGCGCCCTCAAGCTGACGCCCGAACAGCTGATCCACCTCATCAACGCCGATCTCTTCACCTGCGGCATCGCCTCGCTGATCCAGTCGGTCGGCTTCTGGAATATCGGTGTCCGCCTGCCCCTTCTGCAGGGCGTGACCTTCACCGCCGTCAGCCCGATGATCGCCATCGGTCTTGCCGCGGGCGGCGGCACCACCGGCCTCCTGTCGATCTACGGCTCGGTGCTGGTGGCAGGCTTGTTCACCTTCGCCGTGGCCTCCTACTTTGCCAAGCTGGTGCGTTTCTTCCCCTCCGTCGTGACCGGATCGGTGATCCTGATCATCGGCGTCGCCCTGCTGCCGGTGGCCGCCAACGATATCGTGATGGGGCAGAGCCCGGCCGCGATCCAAAATCCCGTGCTCCTCAAGAACCTCGCCTACGCCTTCGGCACACTGGCCCTCATCGTCGGCATCCAGCGCTTCTTCTCGGGCTTCATGCAAACGGTCGCCGTGCTGATCGGCCTCGTTCTTGGCACCGTCGTTGCCAGGATCCTCGGCGACGCGCAGTTCACCGAGGTCGCCGGCGCCAACTGGCTCGGCTATACCTCACCGTTCTATTTCGGCATACCGACCTTCAGCTTCACTGCGATCCTGTCGATGATCATCGTCATGGTCATCACCATGGTCGAGACCACCGGCGACGTCTACGCCACCGGTGAAATCGTCAAGAAGCGCATCCGCGCGGAAGATATCGGCCGCGCCATCCGCGCCGACGGCCTTGCCACTTTCATCGGCGGCGTGCTCAACTCATTCCCCTACACCTGCTTTGCCGAGAATGTCGGCCTGGTTCGCCTGACGCAGGTCAAGAGCCGATGGGTCGTCGCCGCGGCCGCGGTCATCATGATCATCCTCGGCTCGCTGCCGAAGGCCGCCGCCATCGTCGCCGGCATTCCATTGCCGGTGCTCGGCGGTGCGGCCCTCGCCATGTTCGCCGCCGTCGCCGTGGTCGGCATCCAGACGCTCAGCAAGGTCGATTTCAACAACCATAGCAACATCGTCATCGTGTCCACCAGCGTCGGCCTCGGCATGCTGGTAACGGCCCAGCCCTTCGTCGCCAATGCGTTCCCAGAATGGGCGCAGATCATCTTCGGCAGCGGCATCACCCTGGGCGCGCTGTCGGCGATCGTGCTCAACGTCATCTTCAATCACCTCGGCGGCGGGCACAGCCCCGCCGTGGCGGGACGACCGGGAGGCAGGCTCGTCACTCTTGCCGACGTCAATGCCATGGGCAGCGCCGAGTTCGGCAAGACCTTTGGCGGCCTTGTCGAGAACACCCCCTGGGTGCTGGAACGGGCTTATGCGATGAAGCCCTTCGCCGATACCATCGCGCTGCGCATGGCCTTCCATGACGCCCTGCTCACCGGCGCGCCGGACGAACAGCTCCAGTTGATGAACTCCTTCGCCGATCTCGGCAGCGCTGTGGAAGCCGCCAATTCCTATGTGCTTGACCACATCAACGCCGGCATAGACGGCCTCGACGCCGAAGACCTCAAGAATGTGCAGGATCTCGCGGCAGCCTATCGCAAGCATTTCGGCTTCCCGCTGATCGTCTGCGCCCCCGAGGTCGAGCGATACGAACGCGTCCTTGCCAGCGGTTGGTCCCGCATGGCGAATGCGCCGGGTGTCGAGCATGCAACCGGGTTGATCGAGATTGCCAAGATCGCCAATCATCGGTTCGACAAACTCGTCGCCAATGCGAACCCCATTGCATCGGCCCATGTTCCGCAGTCCTTCGACCAGGCTGCATGATCAAATGCCCGGCGGCGGAGGCAAAACTTCCGCCGCCGACTGCGCGAAATTCAGGAGGGATGACGTTGACAGCAATCAAGGCTCTGCGCGGCGCCGCCATTTCTTTTGGCGGCAACCCCTTCGAACAAGCCGAAGAGACCTGCCTGACTCATCACGAGGACGCCCTCATCATCATCGAAGCCGGCAAGATCACGGCTTTCGGTCCCTATTCGGCGCTCGCGGGCACTTTGCCTGCCTGTGTGACACCTGTCCACTATCCCGATGCGCTGATCTCGGCGGGGTTCATCGACACTCACGTTCACTATCCGCAAGTGCAGATGATCGGTGCCTATGGCTCGCAGCTGCTCCAATGGCTAGAGAAATACACCTTCGTCACCGAACAGCAATATGCCGACTCGAGCCATGCCAAGCTCGCATCCAGGCTGTTCCTGCGCGAACTCCTCCGCGCGGGCACGACGACGGCGGCCGTCTACTGCACGGTCCATCCTCAATCGGTCGATGCGTTCTTCGAGGAATCGGAGCGCTACAATACGCTTATGGTCGCGGGCAAGGTCCTGATGGACCGCAATGCCCCGCAGGGGCTACTCGACACCGCGCAGCGCGGCTATGACGAGAGCAAGGCCCTCATCGGCCGCTGGCATGAAAAGGGGCGCCAGCATTATTGCGTCACCCCGCGCTTTGCCCCTACCAGCACCGAGCCACAGCTCGATGCCGCCGGTACGCTGCTGCGCGAGCATGACGGCCTGTTCATGCAGACCCATCTCAGTGAAAATCCGAGCGAGGTCGAATGGGTCCTCAGCCTGTTCCCGGAGCGATCGAGCTATCTCGATGTCTACGCCCATGCCGGGCTGGTCGGACGACGCTCGGTGTTCGGCCACGCGGTGCATCTTGCGGAGCAGGATTTTTGCACGTGCCACCAGACCGGAGCGGCGCTCGCCCATTGTCCGACATCCAACCTATTTCTCGGCAGCGGGCTGTTCCGACTTTTCGACGCCGTCGACCCGAAGCGCCCGGTCCGTGTCGGGCTCGGTACAGATGTCGGAGGCGGCACATCGCTGTCACAGCTTCAATCCCTGAACGAAGCCTACAAAGTGGCAGCCCTCATGGGGCGCAAACTCAATGCCGTTAGGGCCTTCTACCTGGCCACGTTGGGCGGCGCCAATGCGCTTTATCTCGACGACCGGATCGGCAAGCTCGAACCTGGCTATGATGCCGACATCTGCATTCTCGACTACAAGGCAACTCCCCTGCTCGACTTCCGCACCCGCTACTGCAACAGCCTGGAGGAGCTTCTTTTCGTCCTGATGACGTTGGGCGACGACCGGGCGGTACGTGCGACCTATGTCGCCGGAGAGTGCATCTATGAACGGGATCGCCCGGGTGATCCGTTCCATTACCCTCAAGCTGGCGGCATTACGCCGTAAACGGGAATCTTCAGCCTCGATCCGCCGCCCTTGTCCTTTTTGCGGATCGGCAAGGTTGCCGTCTTCGCGCTGACTGGCCGCTTCGGCTTTCGTGCGGTCTCGGCCACCGACAGTCTCTCGCATTGGAACGTTGATGGGGGATTCGATGGATTACTCGAGCGGATTGGCCGCCACCAGCGCCTCGCCCGCACTGACAGCCGGTCCTGGTCCCACTCCGGTGTCGACGCATTAGGCGCACGCAAGCTAAGGTTGCGGGCCAGGATGGCATCCCGATGGCTGGAGCCGCCGGTCTCATGATCGCCCGTCGGACGGAGTATTGGGATGAGAGACCCTACTTACAGGCCGACCCACTCGCGACATCGCAAATAACACCCGCGGCAAACCTGCAATACCAAGTAACAGCTGCGTCACGCCAAATCTGGTGGTGTGGATCGAACCGGTTTGGCATCGATTTTTCGGGGCGTTCCAAGCAGCATTGTCACCTCACGAGGTGGACAGTCGTTGATCCGGACGGAGTTCGACACCATCAAATCGGCAAGCCACGATCCACAGTACCGGGCCGGGCTTTGCCTTCGGTGATATGAGGCGAATATGAACGACAACCCACTCGCAGCATTGTGCCCACTCTACTGGCGAGCGGCACATCAACACCGCTTCGAAATATGCGGCTCGAAACCTAGTTCAACCGTGGCGTGCAAGCTCCGGGATGTCCGAACGGCTGAAGCCGATCTCGGCAAGATCCCTGTCGGTCAACATCTGGTAGGAAGCCAGGCGCGCCTGATAGGCTTGGTACGCTTGATAGCGAGCCCGCAGGCTGGCAATTAGGCTGGCGAAAATCATGATCGTAGTTCCATTGTTAGCTCTTGTTGCAGTGCAACATAAGCGCTTTGGCGTTTTTCGCCAGGGATAGAACTGCATGGCTCTCATGCAGGCATTCGTGACCGCGCTAAAAAACTCAGGCGACGACACCACCACAGGTCCGAGGGGTCCGTCTCACCCCAAATTTCCTGCCAACATGGTAGTTAAACACCACCCTGGCGCTTCACAGGTCTGGAATAGAAGAAAGTCAGTCAATGTCCCGGTCGTCCGTATGCCACACTGCTCCCACAATCGAGACGCCGCGCCTTATCCTGCGTGCCCACAAGCCCACCGATCTGCCACGATGCGCGGAAATGCTCAGCGATCCGGTCGTACTCCGCTTTCTGCGTGACAAGCCCTATTCCCGCGAGGAAGTCTGGACCCGCATGCTGCGTTATGGCGGGCATTGGCAATGGTTCGGCTATGGATTCTGGGCCATCGAACACAAGGAAAGCGGGCAATTTCTCGGTGAGGCCGGATTGCAGAATTTCGAACGGGACATAGAGGTCGAGTTCTGCGGTAAGCCGGAGCTCGGCTATAGCCTCGTCAGTTCCGCGCACGGCAAAGGCTATGCCGTGGAAACCGCGCAAACCATCATCGCCTGGTTCGACCGCCATATAGGCACGCCTCTGACCTATTGCATGACCAGCCCCCAGAATACTGCCTCGCAAAGGGTTGCCCTTAAATGCGGTTACCGCTTTGTCCGCGAGAGCCAACACCGGGACGCTCCCGTTGCGATGTTTCGGCGCGAGCTGGGTGCGCTGCCCGAGTAATGGCATCTACGATCAACGGCAACGCTCAATACAGCCTGACGTTAGGGAGTGCCGTGACGTCAACTATGTCATTTTCCTGCAATGAAGGCATGCCGTCGGGCACGGCAAGCTTTGCCTGAAACGATATCTTGCGCCCACAGCTGAAAGTTGTGCTTCTTTCTTTGGCAGACTCAGTCTATCACCAATGTGTGCCGTACCTTCGCCGTAATCCTCAACACAAAAATAGGCGTCCCGGCTGAGGTTGGTTCAGGGGTCGGCAGCGGGCATCAATTCGCTGAAATCAAGGGAGTTAACACAATGATTCGTTCCGCTATCATCTGTTCCGGGCTGTTGCTCGTAGGAGCCATGGCTTTTGCGGCGCCGGCCCAGGCGCTCACCATGAAAGAGTGCAGCGCCAAATATGAAGCCGCCAAGGCGGCGAACACGCTCAATGGCATGGGCTGGAACGATTTCCGCAAGGCGCAATGCGGCGCCGCTGCAACCCCTGCTGCTGCTCCGGCACCCGCCGCTCCGGCGCCCGCCGCTCCGGCGCCCGCCACGACAACAACGGCCGTGAAGCCGAAGCCGACCATGGCTCCCGCTGCAGCTAACTCGAGCAACGCCGTGTTTCCGACCGCCATCTCTCCGAAGTACTCGACGGAATCGGCTGGCAAGCAGCGGATGCATACCTGCCTCGATCAGTACAAAGCCAACAAAGCCAATAATGGCAATGGTGGCTTGAAGTGGATCGAGAAGGGCGGCGGCTATTATAGCGAATGCAACAAGCGTCTGAAGGGCTGATCGCCATTCTTGTGATTTTGACGGCCGCGGCTCCGCGGCCGTTTTGTCTTACGCCGTTTGCACAACGACTGAGACCAGGGATGTCCTCGTCCATCTCTTGGAACCACAGAGGCTTGGCAAGGAAGAGCCGGGTCAGAAGCGCCGGCTCTTCCTTCCCAGCACCCGCAGCGCCTCCAAGAAAAGGCCTCGAAGATAACGCCTCCAAGTTGCGGACGAGGGCCTCCGTTTGCCCAACCGCTCAACCCACGTTTACCCATGCCCCCTTGGCGAAGCTGTCGGCGATGGCGTGCACCGTCTTTTCAATGGCGATGCCATCCCCGAAATCGAACAGGGCAGCCTTCTCGCCGCGAATCTTCCCGATCAATTCCCGACATTCGATAATTTTCAGGTCATTGAAACCCAGGCTATGTCCGGCCGCGGGAACAAATCTGTCATAGGGCTTGTGCACCGGTGCCGTAAGGATAGTGCGAAAGCCTTGGGTTTCCTCCGCGCCCTCGCGCTTGAACAGTTGCACTTCGTTGAAGCGTTCCTGATCAAACACGATTGTGCCGCCATCGCCAAAGATCTGCAGCTGGATGCGTCCTTTGCGGCCCCAGGCCGTGCGATTGACGACCAGAACGGCCGAGGCTCCGCTTTCGAGCCTCAGTAGAGCAGTGGCGATGTCGTAATTCTCAATGGCACGCCGCCCACCGTCTGGATGCGGACGATCGGCGTAGGGCTTTGCCATCTCGCCGAAGGCCTCGGCAACTCCGCCGATAACGAATCGCAGCAGACTGAGCGGATGAACCGCGAAATCGTCGAGCGCACCATAGCCGGCGCTCGTCTCGTTTCGCATGGCGAATGGCGCTTCTCGATCAGCCATGAAATCCTCATCCATCTCCATGCGGACATGGTTGACGGTACCGATCGCCCCCTCGCTGACAAGCTTGCGGATGAGACGCGTGATCGGGTTTTGAATGTAGTTGTAGCCCAGCGCGGCCACCTTGCCGCTAGCCTGCCAGGCTGCATGCATGGCCAGTGAATCCTCCATATGCGGCGCCATCGGCTTTTCGCACCACACATGCTTGCCGGCCTGCAGGGCGGCGATCGCCATCTCGGCGTGGAAACGGTTGGGCGTGGTGATCGAAACAACATCGATCTCGGGATTGATGATCAGATCGCGCCAATTTCCGGTCGATTCGGCAAAACCCAGTTCCGCGGCCCTTTCGCGAGCAAGATTTGCCGAGGCTTCAGCCAGGGCGACCAGGCGCGGTCGTTCGACGTCGCCAAAGACCGGCGCCACCGCGTTCCACGCCAGGGCATGGCATTTGCCCATATAGCCAGTGCCGATCAGGCCAACACCCAATCCCTTTGTTCCCGAGTTCATTTCATCTCCCTGCCTTCAATGACCCTGATACTGTGTTGGAACATGACGTGCCGCCATCGAATAGCCGCCATTCCATTTCATTGTGCGATGCAGCACAGACTTGCTGTATGCTGCAGCGCACCAAATCGGCGAAGACCGATTCTTCATTGTGTGACGCTGGAAGCCGTTAACAGCTCCCTGGCCGAGCACAGGATATCCGTACGAGGCCTGCGATGCCCGCAATCGCCTGCCAGAGGGACAACTGCCATGCTTTTTACTGGCTTCATCGCATCACTTATCGCCCGCCTGTATACGCACCAGGCCAATCGCCAGCGCAACCGGAACATGCGCGCGTCCCGCCAGCGGGATAAGGATAAGCCGGGTGGGGGATCGCCGGGTGCCATGACCCGCAATTGCTGAGGCCGGCACCGACCGGAGCGGCCGGAAACCACGTGTGACAAAACTGGTTTCGCCAGCTTCCTTCTTGCACTAACTTCGTGCCTCACCGCTCCGCAGGGGCGGTCCGGTGCAAGCGAAGGTCGACCATCGTCCTCGCCGGCGCCGTTGAATTTGCAATGCGGGATTGAGCAAGCTTCAGCCCGCTGTAGTGACAGGACGGCAATATGGCTGAGGACGATACGCGCGACTTTGCCGATTTTTCTGCGCGTCTCGCCGAACGGGCCGAACAACTGCCCAAGCGCCTGCGGCAGGTCGCCCATTTCGCTCGTGAGCACCCCGACGATATCGCGCTGGGAACCGCCGCTTCGGTGGCGGAGAATGCCGGTGTGCAGGCCTCGACGCTGGTCCGCTTCGCCAAGACACTCGGTTATGCCGGCTTCTCGGACCTGCAGCAGGTGTTCCTGACAAGGTTGAAACAGCGCTTCCCCGATTATCGCCAGCGCGTGGCGCTGCTGCGCGCCGGTCCGGGCGAAGGATCGCTTTCCGGCCCCTTGCTCAATGGCTTTGCCGACGCCGCCAGCCTGTCGATCGATCGGCTGCGCAGTTCCGCCAACCCGACCTTGATAGACGAGGCGATCGAAATTCTGGCCGGCGCTGAAATCATTCACCTGGTGGCAGCACGCCGGCTTTTCCCGGTGACCGTGTATCTTGCCTATGCGTTCGGCAACCTCGGCCAGCGCTGCGCGCTGCTTGATCACGTTGGCCAACTCGGGCGTGAGCAAATCGCGCTCGCGGGGCCCAGGGATGCCGTCCTGGCCGTGAGCTACACCCCCTACGCGCCTGCAACCGTCGATCTCACCACAATCGCGGCCCAGCGCGGCAATCCGGTGGTTGCCATCACAGACAGCCCGTCGAGCCCGCTTGCGCGCCTTGCCACTGTGCGTCTTGACGTTGAAGAAGCTGATCATGGCGCCTTCCGCTCGCTGGCTGCGACCTTTGCGCTGGCGATGACGCTCGCCGTCGGCACCGCCGAGCGCAAAGGCCGGGAGTAGAATCACCCGGAGCGCGGGCATCCTGTTCGCTCTTGAACCGCTGCGCTCGCAGGATAGGACGAGTGGACAGGATGTCCGCGCTCCAGGAACTAGACCCTGACCGCCTTGCCGGTCTGGGCCGAGTCGGTGGCCGCATCGGCCAGGATCTGCGCTTTGAGGCCGTCTTCGCCCGAGGGATTTGGGGCATTGCCGGCAATGATCGCGTCAAGGAAGGCCATCATTTCCCGACGATAGGCTTCCGCATAGCGCTCAAGGAAGAAATCCTGGATAGGGTCGGCGAGGAAGCCATTGCCGGTCGCCACCTCGACCGTCGTGCGCGGCACGTTATGGGCGCGAATCATGCCCTTGGAGCCATGCACCTCGATGCGCTGGTCATAGCCATAGGTGGCACGGCGGGAATTGGAGATTTGGGCGATGCGTCCCGAGGCGGTCTTGAGCAGCACCGCGGCGGTGTCGACATCGCCGGCCTTGCCTATGGCAGGATCGACCAGTGCGGAGGCGACCGCGTGCACTTCAATCGGATCCTCAGCGAGCAGGAACCGCGCGAGATCGAGATCATGGATCATCATGTCGCGAAAAAGACCGCCCGATGTCTCGATATAGGATACCGGCGGCGGCGCCGGATCTCGCGAGATAATGGTGAGAAGTTCGACCTCGCCAATCATCCCCTCGACGATGCGCCGTTTCAGATCGGCGAAGTTCGGATCGAAGCGGCGGTTGAAACCGATCATCAGCGGCTTGCCGGCCTTGCCGACTTCCGCCAGGCAGGCACGGATGCGTTCGGACGATAGATCGACCGGCTTTTCGCAGAACACCGCCTTGCCGGACCTAGCGGCGCGCTCGATGAAGTCGGCATGCGTCGTAGTCGGCGTGCAGATCAGGACAGCATCGACATCGGAAGCAGCGAGCGCCTCGTCGATCGAGCGCACGGCTGCACCCGTTTCGGCGGCGAGGGCCTGAGCTGAGGGCTGGTGCGGATCAGAGACAGATATCAGCCTGGCCTGTGGATGCAGCGCCGCATTGCGCCCGTGAATCTTGCCGATACGGCCTGCGCCGAGAAGTGCGAGACGAACCATTTCTCTCCCCATTTCCAAGGTTTGGCTCCGGATTTTCCAGGCAAAGTGCGCTACGACAATCACAACCGGCGCGCGCTGGCAACGACCACACCGGATGCAAAGCAGGTAGGGACTGTCTGGATTGACCCTCGCCAAAATATGGCATTTTTGTTCTATATTGACAACACAATAGAATATATGTTTCATTTTTGGAGCGACGGGCAAATCGGACGGCTAGTGTGAATCAATGCCGCTCCCTGCCCCCACGCAATTAAGAAAAATGACGCGAAAGCCCGCCCGGGCCTTCGCTCTGAGGGAGCGCATGAAGCCGGCAAGTTGCTCGCCTATCGCCATTCACCTTTGCGGTGCGGGCTGTATGGTGGCGGTGCGAAACACCCGGCTCGGTTGGAGGTCAGGATGAACACGCCAACACTCGATGTCATCACCATCGGCCGCGCATCGGTCGATCTTTACGGCCAGCAGGTCGGCGGCCGTCTCGAGGATATGGCCTCCTTCACCAAGGCTGTGGGTGGCTGCCCCGCCAACATCGCCATCGGCACGGCGCGCCTGGGTCTCAAATCGGCATTGATCACCCGCGTGGGCGATGAGGCCATGGGCCGTTTTATCCGCGAGCAGATGGAGCGCGAAGGAGTGGCCACCGCAGGCATCCACACCGACGGCACCCGGCTGACCGCCCTGGTCATTCTGGGCGTGCGTGACGAGAAGCAATTTCCGCTAATCTTCTATCGCGACAATTGTGCCGACATGGCACTGGACGAAGGCGATATCGACGAACCCTTCGTTGCGTCTGCCGCCGCAATCGTCGTTACGGGCACGCATTTTTCCAAGCCCAATACTGACGCCGCCCAACGCAAGGCGATCCGCATCGCCAAGGCCAATGGCCGCAAGGTGGCGTTCGACGTCGATTACCGCCCTAATCTCTGGGGCCTGGCCGGCCACGGCGCCGGGGAGGAACGATATATCCGCGCAGATCACGTCACTGCTCATCTTCAGACCATCCTTCCTGATTGTGACCTCATCGTCGGCACCGAGGAAGAACTCCATATCGCCGGCGGCTCCGAGGACACACTGGAGACGCTGCGCCGCATCCGCGCCGTCAGCAAAGCCACCATCGTTTGCAAGCGCGGACCAATGGGATGCGTCGTCTTCCCCGGCGCTATTCCCGACCATATCGAAGATGGCATCAAGGGACCGGGCTTTCCGGTCGAAGTCTATAATGTCCTCGGCGCAGGCGATGCCTTCATGTCGGGCTTCCTGCGGGGCTGGCTGCGCAACGAGCCGCTCGAAACTGCCTGCGCCTATGCCAATGCCAGCGGCGCCTTTGCGGTGTCGCGTCTGCTCTGCTCGCCGGAAATTCCGACTTTCACCGAGCTTTCCTATTTCCTCAGGCATGGCAGCAAGGAACGGGCCTTGCGCAAGGATACGGCGATCAACCACATCCATTGGGCAACGACCCGCCGTCCCTCCCCCGATCGCCTGATGGCGCTCGCCATCGACCACCGCGCCCAGATGGAGGCGATGGCCGACGAGGCCGGCGTGTCGCGCGACAAGATCCCAGCCTTTAAAGTCCTCGCCGTGCAGGCGGCGGGCCGCGTCGCCGGCGACAAGCCCGGCTTCGGCATGCTGATCGACGGCATCTACGGCCGAGAGGCCCTATTCCGGGCCGCAGACCATCCGTTCTGGATCGGTCGGCCTGTTGAATTGCCGGGGTCTCGTCCGCTGGAGTTCGAAGGCGGCGCCGACGTAGGTACCAGCCTGATCGAGTGGCCGGTCGGCCATACCATCAAATGCCTGTGTTTCTACCACCCCGATGACGCAGCGGAACTTAGAGAAAAGCAGGAGCATAGGCTTCTGCGCCTTTATACGGCCGCCCGCACGGTGGGGCGCGAATTGCTGATCGAGATCATCGCGGGCAAGCACGGCGAGCTAAAGGACGACACCGTTTCAAGCGTCGTGGAACGGCTCTACAGCCTTGGCATCAAGCCGGATTGGTGGAAGCTCGAACCGCTGAAGACGGCGACTGCCTGGCGAGCGGTCGCCAATGTGATCGAGAAGAACGACCCGCTCTGCCGCGGCATCGTCCTGCTTGGCCTCGAAGCCCCGGAAGAGGACCTGGAAGCGGCTTTCGCGATCGCGGCCAAGGAACCCATGGTCAAGGGCTTTGCTGTCGGTCGCACTATCTTCAACGAACCGGCGCGAGCCTGGCTGCGCGGCACGCTTGGCGATGAGGAAGCCGTCGAGGCTATGGCCTCGAAATTCGCCCGACTGGTCTCTGCCTGGGAACAGGCGGTGGATGAGCAATAACAGTCGCGAGCTTGCACGAAGCGGGCTATTTTGCAGCTCGGCAGGGGAGTGGCCTTCACTCGAAACATTCGTATCTTTGGTGCAATAACAAAGAATTGGAGCGCCAAGTTTAACTGGTTTCAAACCGGCTTGGCATGAGCTCAGGGAGAAATTTCGTGGCAACGATCCGCCTTACGATGGCCCAGGCGCTAGTGCGCTTCGTCACCGCCCAGAAGACTGTGATCGACGGCAAGACCGTGCCGATCTTCGCCGGTGTCTTCGCGATTTTCGGTCACGGCAATGTCGCCGGCATGGGCGAGGCACTCTACCAGGTTCGTGACGCCCTGCCGACCTACCGCGCTCACAACGAGCAGTCGATGGCACATGCCGCAACTGCCTATGCCAAGGCGATGCGCCGCCGTCGTTTCATGGCTTGCACCACCTCGATCGGCCCGGGCGCGACCAACATGGTCACGGCGGCAGCCGTCGCCCATGTCAACCGCATCCCGTTGCTGTTGTTGCCCGGCGACGTCTTCGCCAACAGGCGGCCCGATCCCGTGCTGCAGCAATTGGAGGATTTCGGTGACGGTACGCTGACGCCGAACGACGCCTTCCGCCCGGTCTCGCGCTATTTCGACCGCATCACCCGGCCCGAACAGATCATCCCCTCCCTCGCCCGCGCCATGACGGTGCTGACCGATCCGGCCGATTGTGGCCCGGTGACCCTCGCTCTGTGCCAGGACGTGCAGGCGGAGGCCTACGACTATCCGGCCTCCTTCTTCGAGGAGCGGGTCTGGACATCTCGTCGCGCACGCCCGGATGAGGACGAACTCGCAGTAGCCCTCGCCGCCCTTAAGGCGGCGAAAATGCCGGTGATCGTCACCGGCGGCGGGACGTTGTATTCGCAAGCCGAAGCCACTCTCGCTGCCTTTGCCGAAAAGCACGGTATCCCTGTCGGCGAAACACAGGCCGGCAAGAGCGCCCTCCCGCTCGATCACAAGCTGGGCATGGGCGCTATCGGCGTCACCGGTACGGGGGCTGCCAACGATGTTGCGAGAGGCGCCGATCTGGTGCTCGCCGTTGGAACGCGGCTACAGGACTTCACCACCGGGTCTTGGGCGTTGTTCAAGGGTGACAGGCATCGCATCATCGGCCTCAACACCCAGCCCTTCGATGCCGCCAAGCATCGCGCTCTTCCCCTCGTCTGCGACGCCAGGGTAGGGCTGGAGCTGCTCTCGGCCGGGCTCGGCGACTGGAAGGCCCCCGCGGCCTGGACGAGCAGCGCCGCGGAAGGCCGCACCGCATGGCAGAAGACCGCCGCCCGCTACACCGATGCCAGTAATGCTGAGCTCCCGTCCGATGCCCAGGTCATCGGCGCCGTGCAGCGTGTCGGCAAGCCTTCCGATGTCGTCGTCTGCGCGGCGGGTGGGCTTCCCGGCGAACTCCACAAGCTCTGGCAGCCAGGCGCGCCGGGCGGCTACCACATGGAATATGGTTTCTCCTGCATGGGTTATGAGATCGCCGGCGGTCTCGGCGTCAAGATGGCCCAGCCCGAGCGCGAGGTCATCGTCATGGTCGGCGACGGCTCCTACCTGATGGCCAATTCGGAGATCGCCACCTCGATCATGATCGGGGCCAAGCTGATCATCGTCGTGCTAGACAATCGGGGCTATGGCTGCATCAACCGTCTGCAGCGCGCCACCGGCGGCGAAAGCTTCAACAACCTTTTGCGCGACACCCGACACGAGACATTGCCCCATATCGACTTCGCAGCCCATGCCACCAGCCTCGGCGCCCTTGCTGTTAAGGTCAACAGCCTGACGGAGTTGGAGGAAGCGGTCACCATTGCCCGCGGCCATGATCGGACCTCCGTGGTGCTGATCGATACCGATCCCCTCGAATCCACCGAAGCCGGTGGGGCCTGGTGGGATGTCGCGGTTCCTGAAGTATCCGTGCGCCCGCAGGTCGAGGCGGCTCACGCCGATTATGTAAAGGCGAAAGCCCTGCAGCACATTGGGGACTGAGGGCGCTGCGCCTACCCTCCCCCTCCAGGGTGGAGCGGAGCGAAATCAGATTCATAGTTTCGGAGTTTCAAAATGCCCATTCGCATCGGTGCCAACCCCATTGGCTGGTCGAACGACGATATGCCCGATATCGGCGGCGACACGCCGCTTGAAACCTGCCTCGCCGAAGCCAGGGAAGCCGGCTTCGAGGGCATGGAACTCGGTAACAAATTCCCGCGCCAGGCTGACGCGCTGAAGGCAGCGCTGGCGCCGTTCGACCTTGCCTGCATCGGCGGCTGGCATTCGATCGAACTGTTGAAACGCGACGCCGATGCCGAATTTGCGGCATCACGTAGCCATATCGACCTGATCAAGGCCATGGGCACCGGTGTCTTCATCGTCGCCGAGACCTCAAACGCCATCCATGGCGACAAGTCCAAGCCGCTGTCGCAGCGCCCCGTTATGGCCAAGGATGACTGGGCCGAGTATGGCCGGCGCATCACCGCTTATGCGCAGGCGCTGAAGGCCGAGGGCCTGCAGCTTGTCTATCACCACCACATGGGCACGATCGTCCAATCTGAAGCTGATATCGATGCCTTCATGGCCTCTGCCGGGCCGGAGGTGAACCTGCTGCTCGACACCGGCCATGCCACCTGGGGCGGCTCGGACCCCGCCGCCCTCGCCCGCCGTTACAGGCCACGCATCAGCCATGTCCACACCAAGGATATGCGCGCCGACGTGCGCGCCCGCTCGGAAGCCGCCGACTGGAGCTTCCTCGATAGCGTGCTGGAAGGCGTCTACACTGTACCGGGTGACGGCATGATCGACTTCGCCTCCGTGTTCCGCGAACTCAACGGCTATTCGGGCTGGGTCGTCGTCGAAGCCGAACAGGACCCGAAAAAAGCCAATCCGTTGAAATATGCCAAGATCGGCTTCGCGCATCTGAAGAAGGTGCTGGCGGAGACGGGACTGGTTTGATCGAAGCGCGGACATCGCGGCGCAATCGGCTTTACTGATCGTCGTGATGGCCGCTCTGGGAAACATTGCGGTTGAAATCCGCGCTCCGGGAAGAGGTTCTCCATGTCCAAGCTGCTGGTAAAGCCGAACAAATCCGGTGGTCCCGTCCACCACGTCACCCCGCAATCGGCCGGATGGACCTATGTCGGTTTCGATGTGCATGATCTGGCCGCCGGCCAGACCCTGAGCGCGGAAACCGGCGATCAGGAAATCTGTCTTGTCCTCATTGCCGGCAAGGCCGCCATCACAGCCGGTTCCGAGGATTTCGGCGTGCTCGGCGAGCGCAACAATGTGTTCGAAGGAGCCCCCTGGTCGGTCTATGTGCCGGCCAAGTCGCGCTACAGCGTCACGGCCCAGACGAAGGTGGAGCTTGCCGTCTGCGCCGCGCCCGGCACGGGTGCCCTGCCCGCCCGCGTGATCGGACCGGAGCAAGTCGGCCAGGAAACCCGCGGCAAGAGCTCGAACACCCGTCATGTCCGCAACATCCTGCCCGAATGGGAGCCGGCGGAGAGCCTGCTGGTGGTCGAGGTGATCACGCCATCGGGCAATTGGTCGAGCTATCCGCCGCACAAGCACGACCAGGACAACCTGCCCGCCGAAAGCCTGCTGGAGGAGACCTACTACCATCTCTTCTCACCGCCGCAGGGCTATGGCGTGCAGCGCGTCTACACCGATGACCGTTCGCTCGACGAGACCATGGCCGTCTCAAATCGCGATGTCGTGCTGGTGCCCAAGGGATACCATCCGGTCGGCGCCGCCCATGGCTACGATCTTTATTATCTCAACGTCATGGCCGGGCCGAAGCGGGTGTGGAAATTCCATAACGACCCGGACCATGAGTGGCTAATGAAGGCGTAAACACCGGGAGCGCAGGCGTCCTGCCCGCTTCTTGACAGTCCGCGAATGCCGCAAACGTCGCGGCAGTAAGACAAGAGCGGGCGCATCGTGCGCGCACCCGAAAAGCATTACGAGCCCCGCCGTTCCTTTGGCGTGACGTCGAAGGAACGGGCCTTGCCATTGCGCAGCACATCGAAGCGCGTGCGCTGGCTGATGCGCTCCTCGTTGAGCAGGCGAATCAAATCGTCGACGCCCACGACCTTGCGCCCGTCCAAGGCGACGATGATGTCGCCCATCAGGAGGCCGGCCGCATCGGCGGGATCACCCGCTTCGGCGGCTGCGATCATCACGCCGACGGGCTGGTCGATACCGGCGGCGATCTGCACACGCCGGGAAATCACTGCCTGCTGGGCGGCAATGCCGATCGAGGCGCGGCGCACCCGGCCATGGCGGATCAACTGCCCCATCACAAAGCTGGCGGTGTTGGACGCAACCGCAAAGCAGATACCTTGCGCGCCCATGATCACGGCGGTGTTGATGCCGATCACCTCGCCCTGCGAGGACACCAGCGGCCCGCCCGAATTGCCGGGATTGAGGGCGGCATCGGTCTGGATGACGTCATCGATCAGCCGGCCGTTCTTGGCGCGCAGCGAGCGCCCGAGCGCCGAAATCACGCCCGCGGTCACCGTCGCCTCGAAGCCCAGCGGATTGCCGATCGCCACCGCGACCTGCCCGCGCCTCAGTAGGCTTGAATTGCCCAGCCGCGCCGAAGGCAGGCTGACAGGCTGCTCGATATGGACGAGGGCAAGGTCGGTATCGGGATCATCGCCGATCAGCCGCGCATCGAAATGGCGGCCGTCCTGCGTCTGCAGGCCGACGCGCGGCGTGCTCTGTGCGACATGGCTGTTGGTGAGCACAAGCCCATCCGGCGACAGGATGACGCCCGAACCCGACCCCGCCGGCTTGCCGCTCTTGCGGATGTCGAGCTTGACAACGGCCGGCCCGACGAGATCGGCAACGCCCATGACGGCGTTGGAGTAGGCATCGAGCAGCGGACCATCGTGGGTCGTGGTGATCGGGGGCGCCTCATGCGAAGCGGTTTCATCGTCCAGTATGAAAGAAGGTACGAAATCCAGCATGGCTATAACCAGTCCAAAAACCGGGCGCAAAAGAACCCCGGCCGCATAGGGTGCAGATATGGGCACGCGTTCCCGACTGCGAAAGGGCCTCGCCGTGCGTTCGATGCATGGCAGTTCAGGCAGCCTCATGATAGGAACAAAAAGGGAATGGATTCTTTACTCGCCCGATGGCAATGCTAGAGATTATGGATGGTCGGAAGGTGCGCCCGATGGTTTGGACCTGGACACTTTTTCTGCGTGATCGTCGTTTCCAACTCTTGAAGCCTTCGAATATTGGCCTCTTGCGTCTCGCTTCTCCCATTTTTTCGCAGGACCACTACGCAAGAATCATAGCTTCAACCAGGCTATCGGAAAAAATTGCGGGAAGAATTTGCCAATTGTGCTCAGCAGTTACGGTATTTTTGCATGGCCCGCATCGCGCTTAGTTGTTCCTCAGTTTGCCCAACCATGTCCATATGCTTGCCATTCCTCAGATAGAGGATGGCTCGAAAGCCATGCTCGGCAAAATCCATCGCCGCAATAACGCGCGCATAAAGGGGACCAGACTATTTGTCAGGGCGGTGTTACATTATCACCAAACCCTAAAGCCTTGACTCTCTCCTACCCGGGATATCCAATGAAACACGGGGGAATTGTTCGATGGTGATGATCATGGACGTCGACAAGGCCATCGCGCAGGTTTCCGCAGCAGGCATCGAGCTGACGGACTGCCGTCGCACCGAGGACGGCGATGGCTGGTGCCTGCGTTTCGCCAACGGCGCGATGCTCAAACTCTATGACAACGGCCAGGCGTCGACGGTGGGCAAAGGCGCCAATGCCATCGCGCAGTTGCTGGATGTTCCTGTGGAGCCCGGCAACCTCTAGTTCCTCCCCTCCTCGCCCCTATCATTCGCGGCCGGGAACCATTCTCGTCCGGAAGAGCTTGGCGAAGCGGTTCAAGGGGCAAGCCGCCTAGCGTCGGGCGCCGTCCTGTTCGGAAGAACGATTTCGTAATCGCGTCATTTCCGGGGCCTATGGCTTGCAACGGCTGCCAAACGGCGGACAGCCAGTCAGAATCACCCTCAAACGGACTTTCAAAACAGCGATATCGGGAGTGCAGGGATGCGGACTAAATTTATCATGGCTGCGTCGACGATCGGGCTTGCGGCGGGCGCCATCGCGCCCGCATTTGCAGCCGGATATAATGACGATCCTTCCCAGAACCTTAAGCTAATCGATACAGTCGTGGTGATATACGCCGAAAATCGAAGCTTCGATAATCTCTATGGCAGCTTTCCCGGCGCTAACGGTCTCCAGAATGCTTCGAGCACAGCGCTCGTGCAGGTGGACCGCGACGGCACACCGTTGAAGGAACTCCCGCCCGTGTGGGGTGGGCTGACGGCAAAAGGCGTTATGCCGCCGGTGACCCAGGCCGATACCCAGCATTTACCCAACCGTCCTTTCCTGGTCGACGATCCCAACGGGTTCAACCTGCCGCTGGGAACAATCACGCACGACCTTTGGCACCGGTTCTACCAAAACCAAATGCAGATTAATGGCGGCACGGACGACAAGTTCGTCGCCTGGGCCGATAGCGGCGGCATGGTCATGAGTATGTGGGACGGCTCGAAGACGGCGATGTGGAAGGTGGCGCAGAAATATGTCCTCGCCGATGATTTCTTCATGGGCGCATTCGGCGGCTCCTTCTTCAATCATCAATGGCTCGTTTGTGCCTGCGCACCCTATTATCCCAATGCGGACACCAATCCGGCCAAGCCCACCATCGCGGTGGTCGAACCGGACAAGGTCTCCTTGAAGCTTGCCGACAACTCGCCAAAATCGGCGATGGACGGCGTTCCGAAGTTTGTCGGCGACGGGAACCTGACGCCCGATTTCTATGCCGTCAACACCATGCAGCCGCCTTATCAGCCAAGCGGCAATGCCCCGGCCAAGGACGCTGACGCCGCGACCGCGGATCCCGCCAATCCGACAACTTTGCCGCCACAGACCGAGCCGACGATCGGCGACCTGCTGAGTCTCAAAAAGGTGAGCTGGGCCTGGTACGGAGGTGCCTGGCAATATGTGCTCGACCACGGCAACAAGACTCCGGTGCCCAACTTCCAGTACCACCACCAGCCTTTGAATTATTATGCGAACTTCGCGCCCGGCACCCCGGCTCGCACCGAGCACCTGCGCGACGGCGGGCTGGCTGGTTCCGAGTTCATAAAGGCGATCGACGGGGGCACCTTGCCGCAGGTTTCGTTTTACAAGCCGCAAGGCGA
>Ga0206877_10139_pt1 | contig 22435 bp, 19 predicted proteins | sample Alteio_BWOrgCont_7_FD_152623 | JGI IMG/M metagenome (GOLD analysis project Ga0206877, IMG submission 152623) | Enriched cells from forest soil in Barre Woods Harvard Forest LTER site, Petersham, Massachusetts, United States -... | ecosystem: Environmental > Terrestrial > Soil > Temperate forest >...
CCCTTGAGATAGAGGTTGTCCTTAATGGTGATCGGAACGCCATCGAGCCCGGACAGCGGCTTGCCGTTCTGCCAGCGCCGGGTCGACTCGGCCGCAGCGAGGCTCGCTCCCTCGCGGTCAATGGCAATCACCGCATTGAGGGCAGGGTTGACCGCGTCAAGCCGTTTGAAGACGGCTTCCATCGCCGCTGCAGGCGTGAAGTCGCCGGAGCGATAGCCCGTGGCCAGTTCCGTTGCCGTCAGGGACCAGAGAGGGGGCGTGGCGCAAGCGCTCATGCCATTTCTCCTGCGTGAATTTCGGCGGGAAGAGGCACGTCGCGATAGAGCTTGGTTAGTTTATTGAGGAAGGCCGGTTCGCTCTTGCGCAGCGTGCCGGCGACGGGATCGGAACCGGCAAGCATGGTGTCGGTGGCCTCGCGCGAGAAGTCGACAACAAAGCGCACTCGCTCGGCGCGTCTAGCTTCGACGCGTTGGCAGACGCAAGCAAGGGACCGATCGGCGCAAAGAGCTGCCTTGATCTCGTCGACCACCACGCAGGCATCCTCGCAAGCTTGCGTTGCGCCCTGGCCGAGTGTGGGGACCATCGGATGGGCGCTGTCGCCAACCAGCAGGATGCCGGGCTCGCGCCCATAGGCGACGCTGCCTTCTTGCAGCCGCGCCCAATGGATGCGGTCGGCATATCGCCCAATCGCCTCGATCAGATAGGCAGCCTGCGGCGAAGGTTCCCCGGATGCGGGAAGGTAGGCGCTGCCAAGGAAGGAAGGCAGCTTCATCCCCTCCGGGATGGCACTGTCGGCAGCGATCGGAAACGAGCCGGCGCAATAGATGAAATCGCCGGGCACACGGAAGGCGAGGAGACGATTGGCGCCGTTGAACCACTGCGCGTAATCATCGATCGGGCAGTTCTGGCCTACGGGGAACAGCACGCGATAGAGGCAGACGCCGAGAAAATGCGGTTTTTCCGGCCCGCCGAGCACGAATTCGCGGATCAACGAATAGCGTCCGTCGCCGGCGATCAGGAGATCGATATCCTCGATCCGCCGCGCGCTGCCCGAATGACGGTCCTTCCAGACGATATAGGGGGCTCCTTCAGAACGGCCACACTCGACCAGTTCGGCCGCAAAGCGCACATGCCTCCCGATCGGTTCGCGAAGCAATGCGTAGAGTTCGGCCCAGCGAATGCGAATGCCGGGATTATCCGCCACCGTCGAGAGGTCGAGATCCATCAGTGAACGGCCATCGGTGAGGGAAACCTGCCAGCTGCGCCAGGGCAGGCTGTTGGCGATGATAGTTTCTGCGCTTTCAGGTAAATGATGCCTGAGGCATTTCATAGCGTTAGGGCCGATATTGAGCCCAGTGCCCGCCTCCGCATGATCATGGGGGCCGACGCGCTCGATGCAGATCAGGTCGATGTCGTCACGCCCGGCGAGCCCGGCAGTGATCAGGCTGCCGGCGATACCGGCACCCACCACCACCACACGCTGCTTTCTTGGCGCGCCCATGTCAGGCGTCCGCCTTCTCGGCAATAACCGCGATCATGCCGCCACCATCTGGACCTTGATGCTCGGCACCGCCCGAGACGAACAGGCCGGTGTCGTTGAGGATGCTCGCGGCTATCGCCCCGACAGCGCCGCGGATGTGGCGTTGCTCGTTGATGTCGCCATCATTGAGCATGGTGTGTGGCCGCCCGCGCACCATGCCGTCGCGTTGCGCCTCGCATTTGATGAAGACAGCGCGTACCCGGTTGGCATCTGCGATCTGCGGAGCGGCCGGAAAGCCAAGGCGCTGCACCATGGCGTGGATGCTGCCTACGTCCAGTGCGTCGATCATGGTGGTATGCTCCACCGCCAGCGTGCCCGACCATTTCGAACTCATGCCGATGACGATGACCTCATTGACATCGACTTCGACGCCCGCCGACATCGAAGCGACAGAGGAATAGAGCGAGAAATCCTTCAGCACTGCAGCCTCGAGGGCACGATCGGCCGGTATCTCGCCGAGCGCCTTGGCAACGCCGAGGGCACAAGCCGCGCGGCCGAAACTCATGAGCTTGCCCGGATTGTCTGTGGCCGGCGGCCGGCCAGCGCGCTGGTCCGCGATGATATCAGCGAGGGTGAAGGCGGGGCCCTTCACTTGCACAAAATGCACGTCCTCGATCGCTGCCCGGGTGGCCGCCTCGGCGACAGCGGTTGCGATGGCATCAATCTGGGCCTGGCGACCGATATCGGCCGGCCGCATCGGGGCCGTGAAGCCAACACCGATCGCCAGGGCTTTGCGATTTGTGGCGGGCACCTCGTCGGCGGTGACAGTAAAGACGGTGTAGTGGGGTGACAACACGCCTTCGACGCCGCCCGAAAACACGAAGGGGACCTGTTCGCGCACGGCCTTGGCAGTCCGTCCGCTATGTTCCCCGATTAGGATCGACAGGCAGAGGGTGAGGTAGCCGCGCGTATAATCATTGACGAGGCCATTGCCATGGGTCTTGCCGATCACTGCAACGATCGAAGATGCGTCGATGATGCCGACATCGATCGCGGCCTTCAGAGCCGAGACGTCGCTGGGGTCGGAGATAGAGAAACGGTGGACATCGGCACGCACGGGAAACTCCGTAACAGACAATGAGCAAGGTAGCATCGTAAGACGTCAGACATCTGATGTGACTGCCATTTGGTCGTCGGTGCAAGATGAAATTTCAGGCAGTTGTCTCTCACCGCCCATGACGAGCCGGTTGGCCAGAATGCCGATGTGGTCTGCGACGAGCTCGACCCGGTCGCCATCCCCGGGAAAGCGTCCGATCTCGATACCTGTACCGCCCGCGGCGGTGCCCGAGGCAAGAAATTCGCCGGCCTGCAGCGTCTCCTCACGGGAATAATGAACGATCAGATCCTCGAAACTGTGAAGCATGCCCGCCGAGGTGCCGCTCGCCCAGGTCTCGCCGTTCACCCGCACAGCCATGGCGAGATTGTAGGGATCGGGGATCTCGTCGGGTGTGACGATCCAGGGCCCCATCACATTGGCGCCATCAAAGCTCTTTGATTTACCAGGACCAAAACCCGATTGCGATTCGATCAGTTGGAGGTCGCGGGCCGACAGATCATTGTAGAGCGTATAGCCAAAGATGTGGCTGCCTGCCTTGGCGGAGGGAATGTCGCGTCCGCCGCGCGACAGAAATACGCCGAATTCAAGCTCGAAATCCATCACGTGACTTGCCCTGGGCCAACTGATCTGCGTCCCATGCCCGACGACGTTCAGGCGATTTTGGAAATAGGAAACCGGCTGGTCGCGGAAGACCGCCGGTACGAAAGGCAACGGTTGGAATTCCCGCGGGCTGGGCTTTGCGCCCTTGAGCTCGGCCGCCAACCGCAACATGCCGGCAGGGGCGTTGCATATGTGTCCGGGGAACAGCGCCGCTTCGCGCAATTGCCGGGGCTCGGGCACTGGCGGCAGGAATTTAATGTCGGCGAGTGACCGGAGAAATCGTGCTTCCTGGCCCTCGCGTTCCCATAGGCGGCGCAGGCGATCAAGGCCTGCTTCGCCGCTGTCGATCAGGCCCAGCATGGTATCGAGGCAGCAAAGTCCGATCTCGCCGGCGGCGGCCTCCGCGGCGGTGGCATCAAAGACATGGCGCTCATCAGGGGTGACCAGACCCACAAAACGCCGCCCCTGCCACTCGAAGGTGCCCAGTTTCATACGCAGCCCCTGGAAACGCTCACCATTGGCTCAGGCTGGTGCAAATACGTAGAAGGAATGAACATAGCCAAGCATCAGTGCGCCGTACCAAGCGATGACGAGCATCAGCATCAAAGTGCAGACGGCAACGCCGGCCGCTGTCATGCGGGGGGCCTCAACGAAGGTGCGCTGGGGATAGGCGCCGAAGGCCCGGGCCTCCATCGACATCACCATCATCGAGGCCTTGCGCAAGCTGCCGACGAGCAGGGGCATGGCGTAGCGCTTGGTTTCACCGATCCGTCCGGCAATGCCGCGCTGGCGCACGACACCACGCACCGCCTGTGCGGCGCGGATCGTCTTTATCTCTTCCTCGATGGTCGGGACAATGCGCAAGGCGATGAAGAAGGCATAGGCGATGCGATAGGGTACTCGCATCTGCGTGACCAGGGCGATCGCCAGTTCACGCGGATCGGTGGTGCGCACGAAGACGAGCGAGGACAGGATGATCGTGTAGATGCGAAGCGCGGAAGCTAGGGCATAGTCGGCGCTCTCAGCATAGATGGGATGGCCGAAAATGGTGAAGGCGACGTGGGTGCCGGGCAGTGTCAACGTCTGGATCACCAGGAAGCTCAGGCAGGCGACGCCGAACAGCCACGTTCCGCGGAGCACCACCAGAAACGCTAGCCGGGCAAGAACGAAGGCGGTGAAGAGCACCGCCACCGTGATCAGGATCTGTACCCAGGCAATGTAGGCGCCGAAGGCGAGCAAGGAAATCGCCACCAGCCAAGCGAATTTGGTCAGCGGGTCGAGGTGGTGGAAGAACGAGTTTCCGGCCCGGAACTGGAAGGCTGTGGAGCGATTCATGCTGCATGGCCTCCACTTCTGGCAATGGCGTCGACCAGGTCGGTCAAGGACAGCGTAGGCCGTACCGGCCCGCCCGGATGGGCGGCGGCAAGCGCCCTGCTGATTTCATAGACCGGCGGCGTCAGCAGGCCCGCTTCCTCGATAAGCATTTGGTCGGCGAACATCGCCTCGGGCTTGCCGTCGAAAAGCAGCTTGCCGCTGCTGATCACCAATGCGCGGTCGGCCCACTCGGCGACAAGACGGACGTCGTGCGTGATCATCAAGATCGTGGTGCGGTAGCGTTCGCGCAACCTTGCCATCAGGCCCATGAGCTGTTGGGCGCGCTCATGATCCTGGCCAATGGTCGGCTCGTCGAGCACGAGCAGGTGGGGTTCAAGCACCAGCATGGTGGCAACGCTCAGGCGCCTGCGTTCTCCCAGACTGAGACTGAAGGGTGAGCGGTCACGGTAGCGCTTGAGATCGACAATATCGAGTACCTCGCCAACGCGATCCTCGATCGCCTTGTCAGAATAGTTACGCACCTGAAGGCCATAGGCGATTTCGTCCCACACCCGGTCGGTGACGAATTGATGATCGGGGTTTTGGAAAACATAGCCGATCTCAGCCGAGATCTCGCGTGCGGAAAGCTCGGCGATATCCTTGCCTTCGAGCCAGATTGAACCGCGCGGTGGTGCGTTGATGTGCATGAGCAGGCGGGCGAGCGTGGTTTTTCCTGAACCGTTGCGTCCACATAACGCGACGATTTCGCCCCGTCCCAGGCTGAAGGTGATGTCGGAGAGGATAGGCAGCTTCTTTTCATAGCCGAAGCTGAGCTGGTTCACGCGCAAAAACGCAGCTTCGTCTTCTTGCTGCATGGGGACGAGTGTTAGGAAGGGCTTTCCAGTGGCAGGCCCAACCCAAGGGTCGGCAAAAGCCACGGCCTGCGCCACATTGAGGGGCATGACGGCGGCGGCGAGGGGCGTTGCCCTCGCATCGCAAAGGCCAAGGGCGAATTCGCAGGCCTGCGGAAACCAAGCACTGGTGGGAACGGTGCCGTCTTCCTCCGAATGGGCCGCCCTGCGTTGAGAGAAGGCCTCGCGCGGCGCGCCGTCAAAGACGATCGAACCACGGTCCATCATCACCACACGCGATACACGGTCGGCCAGCTCATCGACACGGTGTTCGACCATCACGATGGTGGTGCCCGCCTCGCGGTTCAGGCGTTCGAGCACCGCAAAGATCTCGGCCATGCCGGCCGGGTCGAGATTGGCGGTCGGCTCGTCGAGTACGAGCAGGCGAGGGCGAGCGGCGAGCACAGCGGCAATGCTCACACGTTGCTTCTGCCCACCGGAGAGATCGAAGATCGAGCGGTCGCCAAAGCCGTCCAGCCCGACGAAGGCAAGCGCCTCCTTGTGCCGGTCGAGGATCTCGCCGGCGGGCCGGCACAGGTTCTCAAGGCCGAAGCAGACCTCGTCCCGCACCCGCGTATTGATGATCTGGGCTTCGGGATCTTGGAACACCATGCCGACCTCGGTGGCAAAGCTTGCGACCTTGGTCGAGGCGATAGGTTTGCTGCAGACCGAAACGTCGCCTGCGAGCTGCCCCTTGAGCGTATGAGGGATGGTGCCGTTGAAGAGCTGCAGCAAGGTGCTCTTGCCACAGCCGCTCGGTCCCAGAATAAGTACGAACTCACCATCTTTGACAGTGAGGGAGACATTGCGCAGGACTTGATCCGCCTCGCCCTCATAGGCGTAGGAAACCCCGCGGATATCAATGGCGAGGTCGCCTTTTCCCTGAGACCCGGTCCGGCTTGTGGCTTCGCTGATGCTGGCGGGGGCATTATCCACGTCCTCGAGGCTGCGCAAGGTCGCGGATTCGGCGGGGTGATCGATTGCGACAAACGCCATCAACTGCGTTCCTTCCGCTTGCGGATGGCTAGGGCCGATGATCCTGCCGGCCACAACAAAGCATCCATAAATTCAAGTGGCGTGGTCCGATCCCGACGGGTCAACCCTATCGGCGAGATCGGACCATTCGGGGTCTTAGGACCTATGCAACTCAGGCCGGGGAACCTTGGGGCCGCACGGGCGCTTCGGCCGTGGCAAGGGCCGTGCCGCGCAGTACGCCGGCACGGGTCAGCGCATGGGCGATCGGCCTGACGAGGATGATGGCGTAAACAGCGCCGCTAACGATGCGGATGGCGAGGGCGAGCAGATTGTAGCTGATGCCCATATCGCCGACGCCGAAGAAATAGACTTCGGGGATTTGTTGCAGGATGGGAGCAAGCGCACCCGACAAGGCCAGAACGGACAGGGTCCACTTCTTGTAACCATAGAAGGCGAAGCCAAGGTCCGACATAAAGCCCTGCAGGAAGCCTGCGCCCAACACCGCGATGCCATTGGGATTGCCGGAGAGGACCTGCGCGACGCCATTCATGGTTTCGGCGATGGTGGCCGCTCCGGGTTTGCGGATAATGTAGCCACAAAGCGGCCCGGCGATGTAGAAGCCGCCGCAGACGGCGGCAAAGGCGAGGAAGCCGTAGCTTCCCGAGAATGTCATGAAGAGCCGGCCGAGCATCGCGTTAGGGGTGCCCAGAACGCCATTGATCACACCGATGATTGCCATGATGACAATCTCCATCAGTGTAAAACTGACGAAAAATTTGCCGCTGGTGCGATTCATGAAGTAGGCGATTGCTGCCAGTACAATGCCGATTGCCGCAACGATCAAATAGAGAATGCCAACAGTCATAGGAAGATCCTCGCAGTTTGAAAGGGAATACCAAACTGCAGGCCGCCATTACCTGTCCGGGCCGCGAGCCTGCGACGATTCGACCTGAACGGCGTGGGTTCTCGACACCGCGCTCTTGCCGCTTGAGTCAGGGGCCGTCACGTCTTCTGTTCGATCGCAATTGAATAATGCATTCAATTTCCCGATTGCGACAGGCGAAGATGTCACCAAACGGTCAGAAAAGTGCATAAATAATATGCAAGGCGCTTTTTTAAACAGGTCCGACCTGTCATTCCGCCGCAATTGGCTGCGCGGCATTGCGCCCAAGGAGTGTTGACATCGCGCTCTCTACGCCGCCGCTGCGATGGGGAATGCCACGGACCGCGAGGCCCATCTCGATTGCAGCCAGGGAGCCGAGTAAGGCCGGATCGTTGAAATCGCCGAGATGGCCGATGCGAAACACTCTGTCGGCAAGTGGTCCGAGCCCGTTGCCGAGCGAAACTGAAGAACTCGCCAGGATCTCAGCGCGTAGTGCGTCTGCGGAAAAGCCGGCGGGCACGCGCACCGCCGTCAGCGTGGATGACGCTTCACTCATCTTCGCGGCCTGGATTTCAAAGCCCCAATGTCGAACGCAGCCACGCACGGCCCGTGCCATGCGCAGATGGCGCTGGAACACAGCGTCGAGCCCTTGCTCTTCCAGCATATCAAGCGCTACGCGCAGGCCCTGCAGCAGGTTGGTTGAGGGCGTATAGGGAAAGAAGCCATTCTTGTTGGCGGACAGCATTTCCTCCCAATCCCAGAAGGAGCGGGACAGGCGCGCGGTCGACGCCGCGGCGACAGCCTTGGGCGAGACGGCGTTAAAGCTGAGCCCAGGCGGCAGCATGAGCCCCTTTTGGGAGCCACCAACAGTGACATCGACGCCCCATTCATCATGACGGTAGTCGACCGAAGCGAGCGACGAGATTGTGTCGACCAGCAACAGGGCCGGATGGCCTGCCCGATCGATCGCTCGCCGCACCGAGGGGATATCGGACGTGACGCCGGTGGAGGTCTCGTTGTGGACAATGGCCACGGCCTTGATTGCATGTTCCTTATCGGCTCGAAGCTTGGCCTCGATCGTGTCTGCATCCGCACCGCTGCGCCAATCGCCGGTAATGAGGTCGACCATGAGGCCAAGGCGCTGCGCCAGCCTGTTCCACAGCGATGCAAAATGGCCCGTCTCGACCATCAATACCCTGTCGCCCGGGGAGAGGGTATTGACCAAGGCCGCTTCCCATGCCCCGGTGCCCGAAGCGGGATAGATGATCACTGGCTGCGCGGTACGAAAGAGCGGACGAATCCGTGTCAGCACGTTGCGGCCGAGTTCTTGAAACTCGGGCCCGCGGTGATCGATGGTCGGTTGGGCAATGGCGGCCAGGATACGCAATGGCGTATTTGTGGGTCCAGGAATCTGCAGAAAGTGACGTCCTGAAACACCTTGCATTGACCAAATTCCTTGCGTGGCGCCGAGGATGCTGGGGCACCAGACTCACCTTATCGACACATGAATAATGAATGCAATATTATGAATGGCAATATTGCGATGATTCCTCTAGGCTGAAATCGTGTTTCGACGGCACGGTCCAAGGCAGGCTTTTGCTGAGCGTTGGCGCTTGAGACCTGCAATTGGGGGCGTTTTCATCGCGAAAGTTGCGTTGTCGTGCGGACATGCGTTGTGTGGTGGCAATCACCGACCAGCGGCGTAGCGCAGCTTCTATTGGAATGGACAAACATGACGCTCGTGGAGCTCCCTTCGACGATCAGCCGGCGGTATCTGCACGATGAAGTGGTGGCGCGTCTGCGCGAGCTGATCGTGTCGGGGGAGCTGGAACCGCGTTCGCGCGTCAATGAGGCCATGCTGTGCAAGCGCTTCGATATCTCGCGTACGCCTCTGCGCGAAGCGATCAAGCTTCTTGCCGCCGAAGGCCTGCTCGAATTGCTTCCCAATCGCGGTGCTCGTATCGCGGCGCTGTCGCCGGAGGAAATCGAGGAAGTGCTTGAGGTCATCTCTGCGCTCGAGGGCGCGGCGGGAGAACTTGCCTGCGGCCACGTCACCGATGACGAAATCGAAACACTGGAAGTGTTGCAGGAACAAATGGAGGCGGCTTGGCACCAACACGATGCCGTTGCCTATTTCGCCCTGAACAAGCAGATCCACGAAGCAATCATGCAAGCGTCGCACAATGCGGCACTGCAGGGCGTTTACGCCACGATGTCCGGCCGAATCCAGCGCGCACGCTATTCGGCTAACAAGACGCCGGAGCAATGGGCGGACGCCATCCAGGATCATGTCGAAATGCTGAAGCTCCTGCGCGCCCGCGATGGAGCCTCGCTCGGTGCCTTGATGCGCCGGCACATCCGCAGCAAGAAGCCGATCATCTCGGCGGCTTTTGGAGCAAGCGAGGCGGGGGGTGACGCTGCCCCTTCGCATCAAGAACGTCTGCTAGCAAGTTCCATGACGTAACGCCCAGTGCTCGTGAAGACCACGACGACTTCCGCAGATCGTCACTTTCGCTATTGTTGCCGACCAGAAATTGGGCATTTGCTTATCGTCGGCGCCCCTCAATTCATCAGCGATTGTTCGGCGCCCCGCCTTTCGCTTTCCCCCTGCAACGAAAATCAGCGTTTTCCCGCTCGATAGGCTGGCATGTCTTTTGCTCTCCTGAATTTTGAATTCATTATTCAGGAGGTCGATGAACTATGCATCTGTCGCCATGACGGCTGGCCTCATTGCTGGAGCGCTTGGGCTCGCGGGCGGACTTTCAAACGCAAAGGCCGACTGTAGGGGGCGCTGCTGGCCGATCCGACAATTAACTACATCATCGTGATCTATGACAGCATGGATGGGAGGTGGCGCGGCTTTCGGGCATCAACACCGACCGTGTGCGTATGGGTTGCCTGATGGCGCCGGGCTTTCTTGGGGCTCTTGCCGGGATGCTTTATAGCGGCACACAGGGGGCGGCCGACCCGGTGTCCGGCGTCTCCTATCAGCTCCTGCCTTTGCCGCGGCCTTCCTTGGCTCGACCTGTATCGTCCCGGGTCGGTTCAACCCCTGGGGTACGACTGTTGCGTTATTTCCTCGTCACCACAATCACCGGGCTCGTCTTCCTTCGCGTCAGTTCCTTTATCCAGGAGATGTTCTGTGGAGGCGTACTCGTCATCGCGGTGACCTTGTCCCGCTCGTGCGCGGACGGCAGGAGCAGCAATTTTGATCACACTAATATCCCGGATCCATCACTTTGGAGACACAGATGGCACAATCGCTCATACGCGATCTGATCGGCTATGGCGCCAATCCGCCCAATCCGAACTGGCCCGGCGACGCCCGCCTCGCCCTTAATTTCGTGCTCAATTACGAGGAAGGTTCTGAATACACCATTGGCGATGGCGACGGTGTCAGCGATTGCGGCCTCGTCGAGATGCCGGGCTCGCCCGTGCCGCGAGGCGAGCGAGATCTCGCCGCCGAATCTATGTTCGAATATGGCAGCCGTGTTGGCTTCTGGCGTCTGATGCGCATCTTCGCCGAACGCGAACTGCCGATGACGATCTATGCCTGTGCTCTGGCGCTCGAGCGACACCCGCCGGCAGCCGAGGCGATCGGGGCTGCAGGTCACGATATCTGCTGCCACGGCTGGCGCTGGGTCGAGCATTTCAAGCTGACCGAGGCACAGGAGCGTCAACATATCCGCCTCGCCATCGAGAGCCTGCAGCGCACCATCGGCGAACGGCCGTTTGGCTGGTATTGCCGCTATGGTTCGAGCGTGAACACCCGCAAGCTGCTGATGGAGGAGGGTGGTTTCCTTTATGATAGTGACACTTATAATGACGAATTACCCTACTACGTTGTTGCCGAGGGCCGCCCGCAGCTCGTCATTCCCTACACACTCACCAACAACGACGTGAAGTGGGCAACCGCCAATTTCGGTACGGGGAATGACTTTTTCACCTATCTGCGCGAGAGCTTCGATGTTCTGTATGACGAAGGCCGTACCGCCCCTAAGATGATGAATGTCGGCATGCATATGCGACTGCTTGGCCATCCCGGGCGCGCTTCCGGCCTGATGCGCTTTCTCGACTATGTCAAATCCAAATCGGACGTCTGGGTCTGCAAGCGCCTTGAGATCGCCCGTCACTGGCTCGAATATCACCCCTATAAGGAGCTGGCCTAATGCCCGTCATCAATCTGGAGCCGGTGACGGCAGAGGCGTTCGCCCCGTTTGGGCAACTTCTGCCAGCTCGCGAAGTCGGCCAGGCGCGTCTTGAATTGATCGAGGACCTGCAGAATCTGCGGGTGACCGGCAAGCCACGGCTGAGCCTGGCCGCGGTTGCGCCCAAGCCACTGCCGCTGACCGCCGTCGAGATGGAGCGACACGTCTATTCTTCGCAAGCCTTCATACCCCATGACTGCGAAAGCTATCTCGTGCTCGTCGCACCGCATGGCGCGGACGATCGCCCGGATATCACCGGCATCCGGGCCTTTCGCGTGCCCGGCAATGTCGGCGTCAACTATCGCGCCGGAACCTGGCATCATCCACTGACAGCCCTCGAGGGACCGGCACGCTTCGTGGTGCTGACCTTTATCGACGGGACGGCAAGCGATGAGGAGTTTGTGCCGCTGCCGGCTCCAATCACGATCAGTGCATAGGGCGCGCCGGCCCGTTGACTTAAGCCATCTTGCTCGCAAAGGCGCTAATTTCCGTTCACCTGGTGCGTCGTTCTCGGGCGTTCCCGACCACTTGGAAACAGGGTGCAGCAAGAAAATTGCTCGGATTGGTAAGCTTGTCGATCAAGGTGTCAATGCCATGCTGCGAGCAAAAGCGAAGCATTACAGTCGCTTTTTTGGCCTCCCAATCCTCTTCCTCGGCGGCTAGTCAGGATCAAGATCCGTTACCCGGTCCATGGGCAATCTTACTTGCGCTGACGCCATGCGAAGAGCCTTTAGCCAGTCTTCTTGCTGGCTTGAAGTGCCTTCGTGAATAAGCTGGTCAATGTGCTTTTGGAGATCATGTGTACGCTCACCGCGGCCTACACTGCACAGCGTCCTTATTCTTGACGTTAGAAAATCGACGAGCGCGAGCGGCTCATTGGTCGTTACCAATTGAAGACGATCTGCGCAGCGATCGGCCTCGCTCCAATTGTGATCCTCGATGTGCACTTCGGATGCCACTCGATAGAACCAAATGCGATTGTGACCCACGCTTTGATCGAGAGCTGCCTCTCCCTGGGCGAGTGCGGACACCCGAATTGCTGGATCGTCGCTCGCTTGTGCGAAAACCGCCAGCGCATAGGGTCCTGTAAAACCCATCCCCACCTCGCGGGATATCGCAACCGATTCTTCTGCCGACGCGAGCGCACTTATACGTTCACCTTTGTGCACAAGAAATTCGGCTCTCTTGGCCAAAATATTTGCTTCGTAGCGACGGGCACCAAGTTCACGGGCTTTCGCAACGGCAGGGTCAAAATATTCAGCAGCTTCGCTCGAGCGACCACTTTCGACGAGAACCGTAATCAGCGATTGAATCGCGAACATTTCTGCATGGGGGTTGCCCGCAAGCGTTGCGATCTTGCGCGCGTTCTCAATGATTTCAAGCGCTTCTTTGGCTCGTTGTAGGTAAATCATACAATGGCCAATCATAATTCTGTTGGGCAAGGCTATACGCCCGTAGCCGTGTTCATCGCAGATCGCGACACAGTTTTCGAAAGCTCGCAGGGCTGTCTGCATTCGGCAGGAAGAGTAAAGGGCATCGCCAACTCCGCTTGAGGCGCGAGCGGTCCACTCGGGATTGTCGGCGCTCTCAGCAGCAGCGAGAGCCGCCTGGTGTTCGGTGAGGCAATGTGCAGTGTCGCCCTGGGCAAACCGGATGTTGCCACGATAATAATGGATTTGAGCGCGCTCGATCCTTCGGTCGTTCCCCTGGGCCAGAGGCTGGGCTTCGGCGAGCGCTGAGAGGGCAGGTTCATACCGACTCAAGATTCGGTTGGCTGCTGCGATCCCGATCAAGGCTCTGCAACGATCCAGAGCATCTGGTGCGTACGCAAGGGCGGCCTGCCATGCAGCGAGTGACTCACGCGCCCGGCCGGCTTCCCGCAGATATTCACCGCGCAACGCGTCCAGGCCGAACCGCTCCGGTCCAACTCTCGCAACGGCCCGGCCTCGTTCGGCAAGAACAAGTGCCGTGTCGAACCGATATCCGGACGCTTCAGAAATCGCGGCTCGAGCATAGGCATCTGCAGCTTCAGGGTCACCCGCCTGTTCGTGATGTTCTGCGCATAGGATTGGGTCCGTCTGCTTATAGAACTCTGCCGAGACGCGGTGCAGGAGACGTCGCCGCTCATGGGTCAGCGACGAATAGACGCCATCGCGCACGAGAGCATGAGAGAACAATAGTTCTTCGCCCTCAGGGCGGATCATCTGATGCCTCAGAAGGTTTGTCGGGACATAGGCCGGGTCCTGGATAAGCGTGCGAACAAACTTTAGTGAAAACCGTTGACCAGCCACTGCCGCGGCCTGCAAAGCCGCCTTATCCGAAGCATTAAGTCGATCCATACGAGAGAGGACGAGCGATTGGATTGTAGCGGGTATCTCATCGACGACAGCACTTTCCTGCGAGTTGCGCAGGAGTTGTTCTAAGAAGAGCGGGTTGCCTTCGGCCCTGTCGACGCATCGCTGCACCAACATTGCATTGGCAATGTGCAATCGTTCTCCAAATTCCGAAGCCTCTTCTGGCCGCAGAGGCCCCAGATCAATCGCGGTAATGCCGCCGCGAATGCGCCCACGCCAGGCATCATCCAGTGGATCGCCCTCGATGCGCGAAGTCATGGCGAGGACCACGCGAGATTGGTGCGCGATGTCGGCAATTTCCGCGATCGTATCGAGTGTGGTCGCTTCGGCCCAATGCAGGTCTTCGATGATCAGGAATAGAGGATACTGAGTGCTGGCCGAACGGATCAAGTCGACGGTAACCTTTCTCCTCCCTCGACTGCGCGCCGCATCGTCCATGGTGCTGTAGAGAATTTGGAACTCAGGCCTCTGAGCAATATCGAGCATATCGTTGAGAAAAATTGCGTCATTTTGGTCCAGAAGTGCCTCATCCGTTGCCCTGGATGCCGCTTCAATCCTATCTTGTTCAGAACTTCCTGGGCCAAGTCCAAGTATACTTGCAATGAGCGTGCGTGGCGCGTCACGGGCTTGGCCTGCCCCAAAATCGAGGACCAATGCCGTATGACACGAAAAGCCCTGCGCATGTGCAAGGTCGCCAATTGTGCGGATGAGACGGGTCTTCCCGATTCCAGCCTCGCCACGTACGTAGATTGTCTTGCCATGTCCACTTTCCAGGACTTCGGCGAGGAGAGAACTTAATAGTCTTATTTCCGCGCGGCGGCCGACGAACGGCACCGCCCGGTCCGTGCTTTTTTCGTAGCGCTCTGCCTTTACGCGCCAGATTGGCTCGGGTGCGATAATACCCTTGAGCTTGATTGCGCCCAACGGTTCGAAATCGATCAGTTCTTGCGTGGCTTCTCGGACCGGATTGGAAACAAGTGTTTGTCCGGGTGCCGCAGCACTTTGTAGTCGAGCTGCAAGGTTAACGGCAGTGCCGATGACGCCATATGCCGCCTTCAGGCTGCTTCCCGAATGACTGGCCATAACCGTCCCGGAAGCGATGCCGATGTGTACCGACAGTGCAACACCGGTCTGCTTGCTGATCACTGCAACCGATCGGTGAATTTCCCCCGCAGCTAACACGGCACGGTACGGATCGTCCCCGTGGGCTAGCGGCGCACCGAAAACACCCATTACACTGTCGCCGATATGCCGTTCGATCGCCCCGCCGAATTTCGTCACAGTTGCGTCGACGGCCTCAAAAAAACGCTGAAGGATATCGTGCATCTCCTCCGGATCGCGCTCAGCGGTGAGAGTGGTATAGTCAGACAAATCAGAAAACAGGATTGTGACTTGTCGTCTTTCACCTTGGTCAGGAATTGGTTCACGATCGACGCCCAGGCCCCCTGCCGCCTTCGACTCCTCCAGCTGCGTACCGCAACCGCCGCAATATCGTTCGGCTGGCTCATTTAAAAATCCACAAACGTCGCAGGCTTGCGGTAGGGCCGCGCCGCATGAGGCACAAAATCGTCTCCCTTCACGATTATCCGCGTCGCATTGCAGGCAACGATTGGATCGTGACATTTCCGCATCCCTTTTGATCTGAACTGATCAAGGCGTTGCGCTGGACGGGAAGCGATTGATCCTTGGCTCAAACTCACCAAGCGCACACCGAAAGCTGCAAGTTGCGATAAAACGGATATGGAAATACCACACTTTGGCAGCAAAAAGTTCGATTTTCGAGTGTTCTTCAATCAGGCTGGCGAGCAAATTGATCGGGCCGGCGCCTGTCACGGCAAGTCACAAATGACACCCATGCAGCAAAGTAGAGACGAGACCGCAAGGAGGGGTTTGCCCGCCGGGTAGGGTGGGCGGCCGCGCAGCTGGTCGCCGATGCGGGCTATCAGCTTACCAATTCAGCCGGCTGGGATGGGGGACTTCTGTCAGTCCGGTTCCGGACATAGTGAAAGGAAGGCCGACATTCAGGCTTAAACAGGATCTAACCCCCAGCACAAGTTCGCGGTATCCTTTTTTGGAAAGCGCCCCCGAAAACCCCGGGTGGCTTGGGACCCTGTTTTTGGCAGCATCAGCCAGCGAAGCGGACGTGGCTCCATCGGAACCGCACCCGCCCTCTCCCGCGCGGCCCACAACCCTTGAATCCCCTTCGATACTCAGGCGGAAAGTCATGTCCAAAGGGGGAGCGAAGCCGCAGGCGCGGCCGGCAGAGTATCAGGCCTTGCAACTGCTTGGAGGCCTGCCAAGAGGCCCAGAGCAGAGTTCCGCGCAACGGTTTACTCGCGCATAAGCCATCTATAAGCTGCACTCTACTCTTAATGCGAGCACGCGGGACGTCGGCCGCGTCGGAATATCCTGCATAGGCTTTTTTGCTTGACCGGTAAGGGTCTCAAACAACGAGGGCCAGCCAGTCCCATGTCCAACATCGCGAAAAGCATTCTGGGGCCGCGGCTGCCGACTGACGGGTTCGATCCCGACGTCCCCTACCAATTTGTCGAGCTGTCCGGCGAGCGGCCGATGGGGGTGCGGACCTTCGACTTCAAGTCGTTGATCGAAATCAGCAACCCGGTGATCTGCCGGATGTCGAACTTTAAAGTTGTGCGCCAGACGGTGCCGAATATCAGCCCGGTGCCCTTCCCCGGCCCCGGAATACTGGTTTCGCGCATGGCGCTTCCTGCCAACTCCTACGTGACGTTTTCCCTGCACGGCCTTGCCGAGGGTAGGACGTTCCTGAAAGGACGCGATCAGCGAGACGATGCCGAGGTGGTGCCCGGTGCTAAGTACGCGCTGGAAATCTCCGTGCACCCGCGCAAGCACAAGCGGTTTTCGACCTGCTACCTCTTCGACCGCATCAACCGGACTCCGGCCGGCGTGTCGATTTCGGGTCCGCATTCAGGCAGATCAACGACGCATTCGTGTCGCAGGCGGCGCTGACGGTGGAGAACATCGACGCCGGCCGCCCGGCAGCCGACATCCGCAGCGTGATCCTTGACGTTCCCATGCGGGGAGGCTTCGAGTTCACCACACCCGAGGCTAACCGCCATTTCATCGAAAAATTCGAGGAGGACCATCCCGGCGTTCTGCAGTCTGTAGACGCGCTGATCGTCGTGCTGCCGGTGCCCATCACCTTCGAGGGCAGAGATACGGGCCTCGTCGCACGCTACCACGAGCTCAGGCGGGCGGGCGACGGCAGCCGGATCAGCCTGCTCCTGATCAGCTCGATCGCATTCGACGAACTGCCAAACCTCACCTCCACAATGGCGCACGAGATGGGGCACTTTCTTGGCCTGCATCATCTGCCGGAAGTGGTGCGCAGGGCCGATATCCCCGACTCCGAGCGCGGGAAGGAGGACCCAGATCCGGACGCGTTTCCATTCTTCCTGCGCACGCTGATGTTCCCGTTCACCTTCATGCGGTCGCTGCGGCTGAACCGAGTGCAGATCGAGCTGATGCAGCTCAATTTGCGTGGCATCACGCAGGAGTCGGTGATCACGATCTAGAACTCTGGACATGAGAGGAGGCGCTGGATGCCGCTCAATTCTCGCGCATTTGCCGCAGACCCCAAGCTGGAGGCCTGTCTGGTCAACGACTCTGCCCACCTCACCATCGGTGCGCAGGGCGAGCATGTCGCCAAGGTCCAGTCGGCCATCATCTTCCTGGATGGCCTCGACATCGACGCGGCCGAACTGCGGGCTGGCCGCTACGGACAATCAACCGCGGCAGCGGTCCTGCAATTTAAGACAACGCGGGGTATCATCAATCCCGCCTATCAGCAGGCACCCGACAACATCGTGGGCAAGATGACGATCAAGGCGCTCGACGATGAGCTGGTCGCGGCCGAGAACGCGCCGGTGCGGGTTGTAGCGCTCCAGATGTGCCCCCGTCCGAACTGAAGGGCCTTGCCGCCCTGTCTCCCCCCTCGGACGAAAAGCCACGACCAAAGCGGCTATCTATTGGGCTCTGGTTACGGACCTTCGTAATTGCGCTATTGTTAGGGCCGGTATTCTTGCCGTGAGGCGTCCTGCTGAACGCTTCGCGTTGTGGATTGGGCCTTGGCTGATCAACCGGATATGCCCGCATTTGCCGAAAGCAGAGCACTCAAGCGATCATAGTCTTCCCTTGTGTCGCAATCGCGCGTGAAAACATCCTCTTCGCACTCGATACGTGCAACCTCGTCAGGATAGCGCATGATCAGCTTTCTGCAGCCGACATCGAGCTCGCCGCCGGCGACCGCCGGGATATGTCGGGCTGCGAATAGAACCGGATTGCCCCTCAGTCCGCGATGATAGGGAACGGCAATCGATTTTGGTCCAAGGCCTGCGGCCGCCTCGACCAAGGCGCGTAGATGTGCGGCCGTGATCAGGGGCTGATCGCCCAACATCACCATGACGGCATCGCAATTGGCGCGCAGGGCTCGCACGCCGGCGGCGACGGAGCTCTGCTGGCCCTCGGCATACTCGGCGTTGAACACGGGCCGCACTGGCAGGTCCGCGACGGCTGCTTCGATCTCCTCGGCCCGATGCCCGGTGACTACGATGGTCTCGACGGGGTGCAGGCCCAGGACATTCTTCACCGTGTGGCGGATCATGGGCTCCCCGGCGAGGCTCAGCAGCAATTTCGAATGCTGGCCCATGCGTCTTGAAAGCCCCGCAGCGAGCACGACTGCCGATATTGCCAGGGAAACTTTTCCTCTATCCGCAACCGAGCGGCTCGCGGTCCGAGCAACGAGATAAGCCTGCTGCATGGTGGGGCCTTCCCCTCCGGACTGTGGTCTTGAAGTGGGAGTGTGGAATTGACCTGTGAGTGCAACAATCCCTTTCGCACGAAGGGGCGCCTGTTCGCACGAACGGGTGATGAGGGGAGCAAGAAACATCTCTCGCGCGGCTTGCCGGTGGAAAAGCCTATCGCTCCGGAATAAGCTTAGAGTGGAAACGCTCAAGACAGGCCGAAACGGCCAGCCCGCTTGTTCCTGATGAGGTCAAAGCAGGTGTCGCCCTGGAGAGGGAACGAGAATTATGACGCCGACACACGAGCCGTGGCTCGTTATGTTGTCGCTGCTGCTGGCCTTTCAGGGCAGCTATGTGGGACTGCATCTGGCGCGCCAGATCGCCTTGACGCGAGGGTTGCAACGTCGCGCCTTCATCACGATGTCGGCCTTGTCGATGGCTTTGGCGATCTGGACGATGCATTTTGTTGGAATGCTGGCCGTCCGCCTGCCTGTTCCAATCGATTTCCTGGTCCTGCCGACCCTGCTGTCATTCCTGATCTGCGTCCTTGTGGTCGGCTTCGCCGTGTTCGTGGTCGGGACCGGCGTTCCAACCTTGCAACGCATTGCTTTTGCCGCCTTGTTCATGGGCGGCGGCATCGTGACCATGCATTATCTGGGCATGTATGCGCTGCACTCCAGCGCGCACATGATTCATTCGCCCGTGTTCGTGGGTGCGAGCATCATCATCGGCGTTGCGGCATCCGGCCTGTCCCTGTGGCTGGGATTCGTGCAGGGGACCTGGCGTTCCACGCTCGTTTCCGCGGGCTTGATGGCGTTGGCAATCTCGGCCATGCATTACACGGCCATGGCCGGACTGACTCTCATGCCGCACGAGTCTTTGCAGACCGATGCGCCGACCCTGTCGCAGGGTCTCCTGGCGATCATCGTCTCGGTGGTTGCCTTTGTGGTGTCTGGCCTGTTTTTGCTGACGCTCATTCCGGGCGAGAAGCTTGCCGGCCACGAGCAGCTTACAGGATCTGCGCCGGAACCTGGCACGGCTCCCAGGACCGAGGATGTATCAAAGCCGCACGAATCGCAGGAGGGCGCCGATCGGGACACGATGCCGGTTCCAGCGCAGAAATTGCCGGTCGAGAAGGCCGGCCGTCGCGGGAACTTGGCTGTAGCGCGATTGGTCGCCGTACAGGCGCAGGCACATTACACGCTGTTGTTCGACGGCAAGACAACGTGGTTCTGCCCGCTCTCGATCTCTGACATCGAGGCCAAGCTGGATCCGGGAGTATTCGTGCGCGTCCATCGCAGCCATATCGTCAATCTCGATCGGCTGGTTTTCGTTCATAAGGCGGGAACGTTCGAGACGATGTCCGAGACGCCTTACAAGGTTCCCGTCAGCCGCGCCCGCCGCGCCTCCCTCAGGTCGCAACTCGAGAGTCGGATGAGCGTGGCCGAGTAGAGGGCGCTCTGCGTTTCGTGCAAATCGCTGGCATTTCGTGCACTTGCCCCCCGCCCTGTGCATCTGGCGTTGCCCGTGCCCCATCAGCTCCCCAGCCTCCAGTTAAACGAGACCGTCTGAAGCGGCGGCGATTTTCGGGGAGGATTGCCTGTGATTCCAGGCTCATTCATCTATCATCGCCCATCCAGCCTTGATGAGGCCGTCACGATTCTCGCCGCCAATGGAGAGGAGGCCCGTCCGCTTGCGGGTGGACACAGCCTCATACCCATGATGAAGCTGCGCATGGCAGCACCGGAGCATCTTGTCGATCTCGCCGGCATAGCAAGCCTAAAGGACATCCGCGCAGAGGACGGCGTCATCGTCATCGGCGCGACGGTCACGCAGGCCGAATTGATCGCCTCGCCCCTGCTCGCGGCCAAGCTTCCCATCATCCCAGAGACGTCGTTGCAGATCGCCGACCCGCAGGTGCGCTATGTCGGCACGCTCGGCGGGAATGTCGCGAACGGCGATCCCGGCAACGACATGCCGGCCGTGATGCAGGTCCTCGCCGCCGCCTATGTGCTGCGCGGGCCATCGGGCGAACGCCGGGTCGAGGCGGTCGATTTCTACCATGGCGCCTATGACACGGCGCTGGAGCCCGGCGAGATCCTGACCGCCGTCCGCATTCCCTTGCCTCCCGCCGGCCACGGCTACGCCTACGAGAAACTCAAGCGCAAGATCGGCGACTATGCCACGGCTGCCGCCGCCGTCATCCTCACACTGGAGGGCGCGATCGTCTCCGCCTGCGCCATCGCCCTGACCAATCTAGCCTCGACCCCGCTGCTCGCCGAGGACGCCGGTGCCATCGTGACCGGATCGGCATTAGATGCCGCGACGATCAGGCGCGCGGCTGACGCCGCCAGGGCGATCGCCAATCCCGCCGCCGATGGCCGCGGCCCCGCCGAATATCGCCGCGACATGGCAGGGGTGATGGTCGCCCGTGCCCTCGCCAAAGCCCATTCCCGCGCCAGCAAAGGAGCCTGAAGCATGACCGATGCGTCTCAGGAAGGCGGCTTGGCCGCGGTTTCCGTCATCGTCAACGGCAAGCGCATCCAGCGCTTCGTCGAACCACGCATGCTGCTGGTTCACTTCATTCGAGAAGAGCTGTCGCTGACGGGAACGCATATCGGCTGCGACACCAGCCATTGTGGTGCCTGCACCGTGGAACTGGACGGCCGATCGGTAAAATCTTGCACTGTGTTTGCCGTGCAGGCCAACGGCGCCGCGCTCCGCACCATCGAGGGCGAGGCCAACGCGGACGGCACCCTGTCCGCGCTGCAGGAGGGCTTTCGGCAAATGCATGGCTTGCAATGCGGCTTTTGCACGCCGGGCATGATCATGCGCGCCGGCGTCCTCCTCAAGGAGAATCCCGATCCCAGCGAGGAAGAGATCCGCTTCGGCATCGCCGGCAATCTGTGCCGCTGTACCGGTTACCAGAACATCGTCAAGGCGATCCAATACGCCGCAGCCAAGCTCAATGGCCGCACTTTCCAGGAGGCCGCGGAATGAACGAGATGGTCATCACCCGAGAGGCCCGCGAGGCGCGCCTTGAAGGCATGGGCTGCAAGCGCAAGCGAGTGGAGGACATCCGCTTCACGCAAGGCAAAGGCAATTACGTCGACGACGTCAAGCTGCCCAACATGGTGCATGGCGACTTCGTGCGCTCCCCTTACGCCCATGCCCGGATCAAGCGCATCGATGCCACGAAGGCCAAGGCGCTCCCCGGCGTGCTCGCGGTCCTGACCGCCGAGGATCTCAAGCCGCTGGGACTGCATTGGATGCCGACGCTCGCCGGCGACGTGCAGGCGGTACTCGCCGACGGCAAGGTGCATTTCCAAAACCAGGAAGTCGCGTTCGTGGTGGCCGAGAACCGCTACATAACCGACGACGCGCTGCAATTGGTCGAGGTCGAATACGAGGCCCTTCCGGTGCTCGTGGATCCCTTCCATTCCATGGATGCGGATGCGCCGATCCTGCGCGAGGACATTGCCGACAAGAAGACCGGCGCCCATGGGCCGCGCAAGCATCCCAACCACATCTTCGAATGGACGGTCGGCGACAAGGGGGCCACCGACGCGGCTTTCAACAATGCCGAGGTGACGATCAAGGAGCTGATTTCCTATCACCGCACCCATCCCTCGCCCCTTGAGACCTGCCAGTGCGTGGCCTCCTTCGACAAGATCAAGGGCGAGCTCACCCTCTACGGCACCTTCCAGGCTCCGCATGTCATTCGCACCGTGGCTTCGCTCTTGTCGAAAATCCCCGAGCACAAGATCCATGTGATCGCCCCCGACATCGGCGGCGGCTTCGGCAACAAGGTC
>Ga0206877_10141_pt1 | contig 22091 bp, 17 predicted proteins | sample Alteio_BWOrgCont_7_FD_152623 | JGI IMG/M metagenome (GOLD analysis project Ga0206877, IMG submission 152623) | Enriched cells from forest soil in Barre Woods Harvard Forest LTER site, Petersham, Massachusetts, United States -... | ecosystem: Environmental > Terrestrial > Soil > Temperate forest >...
GACAGTATCGCCTCGACCATTGGGATTCGAAGCCGAATTGAAGGGGCCGCTTGAACTATTCCACCAATTGAATCGAGCATCTATAAAACCGGAATTAAAATTTTCTATTCCCGCAATCAAATTATCCGTAAAGTTGCTATCGCACACTGTGAAATCTGTCAGTGTTCCTGAATCAAAAGCGTGAATTCCTGCCTCCGCATTTTCTCTGAAATCACTACAATCAATTCGAAGATCGGAGAGGATCCCCATGGGTACTTGGTTGATTGTTATTCCATCAAGACCGTTCTTAGAAAATTCTGAATCCTTAATGAATATACCGGAATAGATATCTCCAGTCTTAATTACTAGCTCGAGGCCAGCGGAGATGTTGCTTGTTGCACTCGTACCCCGATTTCTGTCAAACTCGCTATTCTCGATGGAAAGATTGGAGACTGTCTGCGAGAGACCTGTGGTCCCTTGCAGTGCTACTCCGTAGCCAAAAGTGGAAGGAAGATTCGGTCCAACGTTGTCATTAAACGTGGAACTGGTGAACCTCCAGTTTGTCATGGAGCTTCCTAATCCCGTCAGACCGGCAGCATTCATGTCGATGTGCGAGCCCAGAATTCTAAGTGCATCGACCGATACGCCGGTAGGAATGCTGATTCCAGAGCTTCCGTTATATGCTACGACGCTTTCCCGAATCTCAATATCTTCGATTGCTACGGATCCGAGATCGAAAGCGATACCGTTGCCTGAATTGGAAACCACGGCGATATCTCTCAAAGTAGTAAAACCAGAGAACGCTCCCGTGAGTCGAATTCCGCTTCCCAGGTTGGCGGTGTCTACGCTCGCACCGGTGACGCGGAGGTTGCGGATAACCAAGCGATTCTCATCGCTCGTTCCTCCTGCAGTTACTGTGATGACTGGCGTACTTGAAGCCGCAGAATTAATGACAGTGTCTTTTGGGGAGGCACCGCTCCCAGAGCCAGTTAAAATAAGAGGTTTGTTAATGGTAATATTTTCAGAATATTTTCCGTGTGCAATTTGAATGGTATTCCCTGCGGATGCGGCGTTAATCGCAGCTTGAATGGTTGGGTAGTCGGCCGGTACGTGAATGACAGTGGTTGAAGCGGCGGCAGCGCTTCCATTTGCGGGATGGGGCCCGAACGGCCCAATTGGAATGCTAGGAATTATTGGAATAAAAGGAGGGATCGTTTTACCAACTCCGCCCGGAACATAGGGGCTACTAGGTGGGATGAGAGGTGCCACCGGTGGCTGAATGGCCGTGTTTGAACCGAGTGCGCTCTGGGTATTTTCCCTGCCTTGGGTAATTGTGGGTTGAGATGAACTATCGTCGACGGAATGATTTGATTTTTTTTCTCCACACCCCATTAATGCTACAGTGGCAATTGATATTATTCCAATCGTTTTCAGATCGCGGTTCCCATTTAGTATCATTTCAAAATTCATCGCAAAATTCATCGCCTGTTTTCCTTTCGACTGGGAGTCACCTGAGTTTCAAATCAGTGACTCACTTCGTGAAGTGCCAGGGCCATATGCAAACGATGTACCGAAGGGTAATTTGGAACTAGTGACGCAGGTCGTGTTTTTCGCCGTAGTAATCCAGGGATCCGCTGTCGATCAGTGAGCCGTCTTCAAAGGCACACAGAGACCATTCATTACCGCTAGAATCTAGTCCAACGAGAGTTTTGGCTCCCCGGAAGGACAAGCACTCGATGGCTCCGGGGTTTTTTCCTCCGCCCAGAGCATAATTCATATTGCGAGCAGAGGCCTTTTTTAATGCGTTGAAAGCATCACAGGAATAGAAATGAGCCGCCTTTTGGCAGTTTTTGCTAATGAGAAGTCTCTTCTCTTGATCTTCAATGAACGCAACTTTTTTACCGTGAACCGTATAGAAAATTTCAGAGGTGTTAGAATATACTAATGTTGATGAAAAGCTGATCAAAACCAGTAGTAACATTCTTATCACTAAATGTCTCATTACCTGTCTCCTTTGAGATAGGTCACCGAATCCGTATTTTTGGCTAGGGTGTCTTGATCAACCCAGATTTTTCCGTTCTCGCATTCCCAATCCTGGGAATAGTCATAGTTGCAGCTAGGCCCCCACGAGTTCTTGATACGGAGTTCACACTTCCCAGTTTTTGGATTGAATCTTCTTCCATCCACTACCGACTCGTGTCCATCATTGTCTTTAAATGCCCTGCTCCCGTCTTTTGCCTTTCGATCCAGTCCAACGTAGTTCTTTCCATTTTTCAAAAGCGATGCTGCGTAACCAATGGTAAACGGTTGGATAGGTTTACGTTTTGGATCGAATGCGTCATTGACAGAACGGCTAAAAGAATCATCCGAACTGACATGAACGACGGTGGGGTCCGGGATAGGAATGGGTTTTCGATCGCTCGCCTTGCAAGCTTGATCTAAAGCTTGCATTGCATCCTCAAAGCAAAGATCAGGACTGGAACATTTGAGCGCTTCCTCAATTTTCTTTAATGGGAGGTCTAATTTGGAGCCGGCAAATTCCTCTTTTATTACGCACGTGGCCATCTCGTTTTTGAGTTGGGCCGGGGCTGAAGATTTCATTTTGCAAACGGACTCCAGTTTTTCACGAATGTCACCTGAAAGGGACTTCATTTGGCTTGCGTTGCATGCGGGATTGTCTTTGAGGTACTTCAAAATCGACCCGGAAGCTCCTCCTGTATTTAGAAAAGTCTCGGGGGAGGTAGTTTTATCATCTTTTCTTTTTTTAGTTTCATATTCTACTGCAGTAAAAATGGGAGAGATTGTAACGTTTTTGGCTTTGCCCGGATTGTGACTTTTTAGATATGCGTTTGCAAGATCAGTTTCAGAATAGGCGTAACAAATTCCCATTTTCCCTTGATCCCCTACTGGAATTCCTGCCATTGAACCGCCGGGAGCTTCAAGATCAACCGGGGTGCAGCTAGAGGCTGTATCGACATTCAAAGGATCAGCAATTGCCATTGTAGAAGTTCTCGTAAATAAACCAAGCGCGAGAAATAGAAAAGTCATTTAAGAATTAATTATAAGGGTTTTCGGCAGTAGGTCAAGGACGTGACCCCAGTGTTCGATCTAGGTTGAAGGCGGCGCTAATCAGGGCTAAGTGAGTGAATGCCTGCGGAAAATTGCCCAGGGCTTCGCCTTGGGGGCCGGTTTGTTCGGAAAATAGTCCAAGGTGATTAGCGTAACCCATCATTCGTTCGAAAAGTAATCGCGCTAGATCAAGGCGTCTGTAGTCAGAAATGCCTGCGCGGGTAAGGGCCTCGACAAGCCAGAACGAGCACATATTGAAGGTTCCTTCTTCACCCGGAAGACCGTCTATTCTTGAACCCGGAGGATAGCGATAAACCAATCCATCGGAAACTAGGCCTCCCAAGTCAGGAGTTCTAAGTATCGCATCGATAGTGTGAAGCATTTTAGGGTCGCTGGGACTGATGAAAAATACCATTGGCATAATAAGGAGAGACGCGTCCAGATCCTGTTTTCCATAAACTTGAGTGAACGCTTGAACATCGTTGTTCCATCCTCGTGTCATCACTTCTTCATAGATCAAGTCGCGATTTCGACTCCAAAGGTCTCTGTCCGAAGGGAGAGACCTCTTGTCAGCGAGTCGTATTCCTCGATCCAGAGCCACCCAGCACATTACTTTTGAATATACAAAATGCTCCCGCTGATTACGAACTTCCCAGATTCCATCATCTGGAAGGGTCCAATTTTCACAAATCCAATTGAGACGAAGTCGCAATCGGGTCCAATTGTCATAGGAAATTGGCATGACATACTTATTAATCAAATAAACAGTGTCAAGAAACTCACCATAGATGTCATTCTGGAATTGGAATGCTGCGCCGTTGCCCATTCGAACTGGACTGGATTGACGATAACCCTCCCAATGACTGAGAACAAGTTCGGGGACGGATATCTCACCGTGAATAGTAAAAAGAACCGGAAAGGGTTTGTCTTCTTTTATTTCTTTTGTTAAAAAATTTTGGATCCAACTTCGGAACTGAGCGGCTTCTTCTTTTAATCCAATTCTCAATAAGGCATAAACAGTAAATGCTGAATCTCGAACCCAAGAGAACCGATAGTCCCAGTTTCTTGAGCCACCAATTACTTCTGGGAGGCTCATGGTTGGTGCGGCAATGATGGCACCCGTAGGTTCGAAGGTAAGTAGTTTGAGAACAAGGGCGGAACGGTATACTTGTTCTCGCCACCGACCTCGATAAGTGCAGCTTGATAGCCATCTGCGCCAGAATTTCACGGTACTTTGAAAAAGCTCCTCTGCCTCTTCCAGGGACGGAGGAAGCTCACAAGGACCATGGCATTCTATTTTTTTAAAAATAAGAACCTTACATTCGTGTGATTCCAAAACAAATTCGGAAATAGCTCCTCCGGCATCATCCCTCTCGAGTGGAATGTCAGTAGAGAGGCCCATCTTCAATTCTGGCGTCTCAAAGATCATTCCTCCCTTTTCAATCTCTGCTTTGTGACTTTTTCGCCCATAATCAAATGCGGGTCGACATTCGAGTGTCATTTTTACTGGACCGCGGACACATCGAACCCGACGGAACAATTGATGATACCAAGGGGAATCAGATGATAGTCCCACTGGCATGAAATCTTCAATCTCAATTACTCCATCGACGAGCAGGAAGCGAGTGACAAGGACATTGGTGTTTGGCCAGTAAAGCTGTTTACACTTAAACTGTTCAGTTTTAGGACGGAGCTGAAATCTTCCTCCCTTTTTGTCATCTAATATCGCACCAAAAACGCTAGGTGAGTCAAAATGAGGATAACAATACCAATCAATGGAACCATTCATACCAACTAAAGCAACGGTTCGCATATTACCGATGATTCCATAGTTTTCGATGGGTTGGTACATGGGTAGGGGCTTATGCATATTCCGGGCGAATTGCCGGCCGAGACCTATTGTCGCCCGAGGCTTATTGTCGACCTATTGAGCAACTTTGACTATTGCCATGCCGACCGGAGCAGTGCCAGCGCTTACAGGAAAACTCGAAACAGTGGAAGCAGCCAGAGATCCCGAGGTCCCAATCGTCATTCCAGAAATATTACCCGGCGTGCTATTTGTCGCATAGAGAAACGAAGTGGTGGGATCTACGATAATTGAACCAGTGCCTACACCAGTGGTGCTAAAGGGTGAACCCGTAATTGCAGTCAAATTTCCAAGTAGAATATCTACGGTAAATGCAGAAACACTTGTGCCAGTGATAGAATAAAGAAATTTTTCTGAAGCCTCCGTTGCTAAAGAGACGGGACTCGTCGCTCCAAAAGGTGAATTCGACAATGGAGCAAGTACGCCTGTGCTTGTGACAATCACGTATCCCGATATTCCTCCTGCGCCAGTATTTCCTGCGTACACAAATTTACCACTGGTATCTACGACTATCGGCACTGGCCCGGCGCCTGCTGCTATTGTATTACCTGTAATATGGGCCAAAACGCCGGTTGAGCTATCGATCGTAAACATATCAATATTATTGCTGGTATTGTTCGCGGTATAAACGAACTTTGTGTGTCTATCGATTGCGATTCCTTCTGGTTTAGTTCCAACTGTCGCAAACGGTGAACCAGTAGCTGCAGTGAGAGCCCCCGTGCCTACATTGATTGTAAACACCGACACGTTATTGCTGCCTTGGTTTGCGACCAGAGCAAAAGAACTACTGGAATCAATTACAATTGCAGAAGGATTAGTTCCAGCGGTAAAGGGCGATCCGGTGATCGGAGTGAGTATTCCGGTATTCCTTGCGATAGTGTAAGCTGAAACTGTGCCATCGGTGAAATTGGCAGCATAAAGAAACTGCCCGTTGGGTGAGGCAGCGAGGGCGATAGGCAAGTTACCGCTTGCAAAAGGAGAGCCCGTCGTCAATTGGGTAAGTGCTCCGGTGGTAGAGTTTAAAGTGTAGGCGGAAATATTATTGGTAGTTTGGTTCGCTACATATAAATAAGTATTGTAGGTGGTGACCGAAGGAGTGGGCGTGGGACTTGCGAGTGACCCCGGCAGCTGCAATGATGAAGAGCAACCTTGAAAGACAAAGATAGAGATGATGACAAAGGCCATCCCTGTGGAAGCAGTCTTGAGAACCTCAAAATAGTTCTTTGCAAGAAATGCGGACTTAAGTGCTCCTCTTTCTACCAATAACCTGTGTAGATTAGGGAGATTGAAAGAGGGTACATTCATTAAAAGATGATGCTCTAAATGAAAGTTTACGCGATGAGGTGCGACCGTAAGCCGTGCCAAAACGTTCGCGTAAGTCGTTCTCGTATTTTTGAGTGGATCTAGGTTCTGCAACGTGCACGCATGTTCGGCGATGGAACGTATTCTAATAAAAAGACTAAAGGTCGTGAGGTAAGAAATTACCCATAAGCCATAAAGCCATGGTTTTCCAAAATAGAACAAAGCCCCAAAAAAAATCAGTTGCAGTAGAATTTTGCCGGATATTCGGTGAATTCCACTTTTTAATGTGGATATTTTAGATTTTTGACTTTGGTTTATACGCTCCACTCTACCTGACACAGTATATTGAATTATTCCAAAATCCATTAAAACGGTTCCATACAAGCGCTTGAGGCCAGTAATACCTGATAGATCGCGAAGAAATTTTCTTTGAAGTGAGGCGCGGCTTGTTGGAAAAGCTCCAACCAAGTCCAAATCTGGATCCTTTTGACTCCCTGCGTACTGATGGTGACGCAGATGGTGTTCTCGGTAACGCTTCAAGTCGTGACCTATGGGGAGTGCGCAAAGCCAGGTGCCGACCCACTGATTTAGTTTTCTAGTTTTAAATAAGGAGTAATGAGCTGCGTCATGCATCAAAATGGCTAGGCCAAGTTGCCGTCCGCCAAGGATGATTAATGCTAGTATAACTGTCCAAATGCTCGGAAAATAAGCGACAGCTGCCATCGCGCCAAGGATCAAGGCCCATGTTACGAAGACCGCTTGAATACCTTTGACGTTTGACAATTGGTTTAGGTAGGCGATTTCATCGCGATTTAGAAAAGTACCTATTTTAAATCGAGAATTGACCATTACCAGCAGCATAATGGAGCAGGTCGTTTTCTTCAAGCAGACTTCGAGTTTCCTCGAATTCCCGATTTAAGCTAAGTCACACGTTATGCACCCCACTCATAGTGAAATCGCACGGCATAGATACTTGCGGGACCTCGGTCCTGATTAAAGCCTGGATTTAAAATGTATTGAACGTCCGGACTAAATGAGAAATTTCCAAATTTTGAAAATCCAAGCGAATAGTAGGCTTCAATAAACTGCTCAGGACCATAGCGGAGGGCTCCGTCACCTAACATTAAGCCTTGTCCGTTCGCGGACAAAAATGCTTGATGATTGGCTGAAAGGCCATTGACCCCCAGACCAATTCCAATGTGGTCGTAAGACCTTTTCCACATCCGTCCATTCAAAGATGCGCCTCCCGCAAGGGTCATATCTGTTTCTGTATAAGTCCAGCTCTCGGTTTGTCCGTCGTTCCAACCGGCTCTCAGAAAGGTGCCGGTATTCTCGGACAATTCTTGTTCGAAACCAATCCCAGCACCAGTTTTTCGATTGTATTGTCCGGGTGCTCCAGCGGATGAAGGCATAACCCCACCGTTTGATTGAAGGATCGAAGTTAAAGCACTATAGGATTGTGCCGCAGAATTGTTTTGATAAACGAGCACTCTTACTTTTCCAGGGTGTGGACCCAAACGGTAGCTTTGTTCAAACTCAAGATCAATATTATGAGCTTGCCCGATATTAGGATCCATTGTGAACCCATTGACCAGTGTAGGTTCCGTGGCAAAAACTAGGCGCAACGCCCAGTCCCTTTGTTTGAGTTCTGTGGCGAGGGCATAAGTGTAGCCAAAAGGATTCATGGAATAGTCCCAAGCGCAGTTATCCATGAAACAAAAATTTAAAAACTGGTTTCTTTGATCATGAGCATAAGCATTGTTATCGAGAAAGTCCGCTAACGAGAATTTTCCGGCGGAAAATCGGAGGTATTTCCGTGGTCTTTTGCCTGCAATTTGATTTTGATCGTCACCAATATCTTCTTCTTCATCGCCCAGTGGAATTGTCTGAGAAAAGTATGCCCGAGCAATCGACGCTTGAAACGCACCAGTGCCGCCGCCGACTCGGTTTACCTCACCATTGGAATAGGCGCCTAAACCAAAGGCGTTACTTACTCCTCCGCCTGCAATTCCTTCGGGATTGATGAATATTTCAGTATTTCGAAATAGCCGATATCCCATAAAAACTGTTCCTGAAAAAGAGGTCACCTGTTCTCCGGTCCCTTTGAGGCTTTCATTTCCTTGATAAGGTGAAGTTAAACCGGGATGTCCTTGGGGTACCACGGTGCTTTGAATGTGGAAGGTATAGGCACTTTTTCTCGGGCTATCTGAGGTTTCGACGGCAACCGTTTCGACTATTGACGTTCCGGTCGCTCCAGAGTCATTTTCAGCGATCTCGTTCTTAGCAGTTTCGGGTGAAAGAGTGGTTACGTTTTTTGTAAGAACTGTGTCCAAACTAAAGGATGAATCATCAGCAAACACTGGGGGGGAGAATAGGATTTTCAAGGAGAAGACCAAAAAAAAAGAAAGAACCAAGAACAATGTTGATTTAGACATTGGCCTGGCAAACTATAGAATAAGAAGCAGAAGAGCAACTTGAAAGTGAGAAAATCTTGCCTCGCAAAGTGCAATGCTAGGTGTTCAGGCGTTTGAAGAATTGAATGACCTCATGAGATTGAGCAGTCCTTACTGCACGGTCGAATTCAATCAGGTGCGACCTGTCCATCGTAGGTTTGGCTAATAACTTTGATCGAGCACGGTCGTACTCAGAGTCAGACAAGTCATTCCTGAAAAGACTCAATAGATCTAAAATTTCATTTAAACTGGTTATACTTTTCTCATTCATATGGACCTCTTTTTTAAACTACTTTCTTTGTTTATTTATTTAGCTGAATTAGCGGACGAACTCAAGCCTTCTATTGTAGGCGGTGAAGGTATAAACTCATTTGATTTACGGTTGGACTTTAAGCTAACTCTTCGATTTTTATTGTTAGGGATGTCGCTTAAGTTTCCGTTTTCAACTCTTTTAGAGCTCATGGTTTCAATCATATTTTGATAATTTAGAAATTTATAATTTGAACATGAATCGGAGTCGGCGCTCCCGGAAAACAATGCATCCGTGACCCGGGACTGAATTTCGTCAGAACGGTCAATTTGTGGATAGTTCAATCGAATCAGGCCTCCTAGGCCGTTCGGGTCGGTCAGGATTTCGCAGCCATTCTCTCTATGCACGACTTGTAAAAGCTTTGTGGCGGCATTTTGAAAATATTCCAAGCGCTCTCGCTTAATCGCTCTCTTTCTGGTTTCTAAAGCATCCGAGAAAAGAATGCCGGGTATGTCTTCGGCTCTTAAATTGGATTCGCGATTCGGGTCACAGCTTGCCTTGAGGGCACTTGCGAAATAAGTCATTGCGTTTGCTCCGCCCCCTCGATCGATTCCGTCTTTACAGGTTCGATTCGATGAGAAGGACTCGCGTGAGGCATAGTCTGAGATAGCGTTGTAAAGTAGCTCTATCAGGGATTGGCGATCTCCAGATGAGATCATTTCATTGAGATTGCCACGCCGTTTTGAATATCCAAAAACTGTGTTTCCGAGGGTATCAATCATTTGAGAAAGGGTATTTCTAAAATCTCTTTTTGCTGTCGTGCTATTTCTCGAGATATCTGTGAATTTCTGTGGATTCCAAAGATCATCTAGCCGGATACCAGATATTTTCCACTTTTCGCTGTCAGTTGGCACTAGGGTGGTTAAGATATCTTTTTTAAATTCTTCAAATGTCTTGGGTTTTTTGCCGCTTTGTTTGTAAAAATCCGACTGTTTGTTGAGCGTAATAACGATCAAATTTTTTTTCTCCAGAGAAAGTTCCTGGATTTTCCGGCCCCTCCAGCGTTCATCTGAGATTAAGTTAGAAAGTTTAGCTGAGTGATCATTGATGTTTTGCAAATTGATATAAGTGTGCTTTAGATTCCTTCGCTTTAAAAAGGCGAGATACGCCAGAAACTCTGGGGTAATTTCCGTATTGTCCTTTCGACTGTTGATGGTCTGAGAGGGCATTCGGATGGCGTAGTGAATCCCGCGAGGGCCCAGATACTTAGCCTTTACGCTGATCAAATTGCCTTGCGTGTTGGGATCAAGCGCCGCAAGATTCCATTCACCTTTCAAGGTTTGGCCGATTTCAGCATTGTAGCCAGCTTTTGCTATGCCACTGGAGTATCTGTCGAGATTATTTACCATTTTCGAGAATTCTAGTCCCGTTGGTTTGGTCCAGTTTTTAAATGCACCCCCTTTTTCGGCAATTTTACAAACCAGGGCGGAGTTAAATGTAGTGATATCAACTCCAGTAAAAAGGAACCCTGCAAGGTCTTCAAGCAGCGGTTGAGTAGTCGCATCCGCCGATCGGTAGGCTTTTCTGAATTTCAATAAGAAGGATATATATCTATCATGACCCGATAGGTTATCTCGCTGCAGGGATTTGAGTGTATCTGAAAGTAATGATAATGCAGAGTTATTGGATGCGGAGCCATTTGACGTATTACTGGAGTCTTGAATCTTCACGAGTTTACGATTCGCGTTGATGGATTCTTGGAGTTGATCAATGACCACGTTATATTTGTCATCTTTTCGCCAGTTTTGCTTGGCAAAAGCATTATAATGAAATAATTGAATGCACGTCATGCAGATGACAAATATTGGTAATAGCTTAAAGCTTCTGGTTAGAAAAATCATAATCAGAATAACTGGCCTATCATTGAATTATTCTAGGAATATTAGTTTAAGGGCATCGGCCCCAGGCGTTCAACCTAGGGCCGAGCCGATAATTGAATTAAGGAGCCAGGGTACAACCGATTGCTAGAACTTCCGCTGTGCATGTCTTGCTTCCTTGGGTAGCAGGTCCACACGCAGATAGGGTTTTTACGGTGACCGTCTCAGGAGCGATATCAGCAAGATACGAATGGTACCCTGTGTTCCCGGTGTAGGTTTTGGGATTGATACATCCTTTAGTTGTGGTGCCGCCGTCACAGGATACGCTCTTGGTAATGGTCCATTTCCCGTCACCATAGGGAACCATGCCTGAAGGACAAGAGCTTGCATTGACAACGCAGAAGGGGGTAGTACCGTCCAGGGCCGCGTAGCCCGCGTAATTAGAACAAAGCTGAGCCAAGTTCCCGGTTAGGTTCGAAATGGTGATGGTAACAGGCGTTGCGATATCTACATACTGAACTCCGCTAGTGTCATAGGCGTAGAGATGAACAGTATGCGATCCATTAGGGAGGATGTTAGAATTGAAATTGGTAGATAACTGAAGCCCTGTATAAGCAACAGTAGGAAGGGCAATTGAATCGATCACGAACTGGATCGAAGCGATAGAGACGGTAGTATTTCCAACGGCATTGAAAACACTGACGCTCAAAGGCAGGTTACCCATGACTACTTGATTCGCGACAGGGTTTGTAAAGTAACCGACGAAATTTTGGGTGGTTGACGTCGTGGTCGTTGCAGCTGCCCCGAAGACAGCCGTTGGAGACGTCGCAAGTAAATCGCCATTCACATCCTCAATATTGGCAAGTGAAAGAGTACAAGAAGTAGATGAACCTGTACCCGTCACTGCTGGAAGGGTGACAGTTACGGTTGCGCCGGAGATTGAAATCGCCGTCGCTACGCTGCCAGCAGCCGTACCATTCGCACAGGTCCAGGTAAAGTCTGCGGCAACAACACTTGCATTTAAACTTTCATTAAAAGTGATTTGCACTGACGTTGGGATTGTTACTGTTCCGCTTGCCGGACTAAACGACGACAGGGCAAATCCGTCTGAAGCGGCTGCTGGTGTAGCTGAGGGCGTTGCAGTAACTGCTGCAGGTGGAGTTTCTCCGCAGCTGGTTGCAAACAACGATAAAGTTGAAATAAGCGTGGTGGCTAACATTAACGTAATTTTCTTCGATAATTGAGACGACATATTTAACTTCCTCGGCATTTAAGCCTCTTCGGGCTTCTGTAATCTTACTCACTGTTATTATGTAATAACAGTTGATACCCAGATAAAAGCAATTAGCGTGCCTGATTTGACGCATGTCGACGTTGACATGGTTCTATTGAAGAATGTTTGTGTAATCAGTGTTTTAGCAGCTCTGAGGCACGAAGGCTCAAGGAGTATCTTCTGGAGTCGGAGTGTCTAGGAAGTGTGCAGTTGACCGGTGAATTCGTCGAAAATCATGGCTTGCATCTCAAATGAGTTCAGGTGTATAAGCTTTTGACAATTATGCCTAATTCCACAAATGCAAAACCATTTTATATATCAACCGCAATTGCCTACCCTAACAACCGGATGCATGTTGGCTTCGGATGGGAGGTCATTGGAGCAGATATGGTGGCGCGTTTTCGACGGATGGAAGGTCGACCTGTATTTTTCTGTACCGGTACCGATGAACATAGTCAGAATGTTGAAAAAGCAGCGGCAAAAGTAGAGCTGGCGACTAAAGCTTTCTGCGACCGGATGGCGGAAGATATTCGAAACACCTTCGATAAAATGGAGATCACTTACGATCGCTTTATTCGTACGAGTGACCCTGATCACGAAAAAGTCTGTCAGTTCCTGATTGAAAAAGCATTTCAAGCGGGTGATGTTTACAAGAAGAAATATGAAGGACTTTATTGCGAAAGTTGCGAAACCTTTTATACGGAAAAAGAAAGCGTAACGGGTTCTAAGGGTTTGGAATGCCCCACCCACAAGGTACCGCTCAAAAAGGTGGAAGAGGAGAATTACTTCTTTCGCTTGAGTAAGTTTGAGAATCAACTCAAAGACTATTTTTTATCCAAGCCGGAATTTCTGAACCCAGATTTTCGGCGCAACGAGATCGTCTCTTTTGTGAATCAAGGTCTACGTGACTTTTCCGTCTCTCGAACAGGTTTTAAGTGGGGGATACCGCTGCCGTTTGACCCGGAGCATGTCATCTATGTTTGGTATGATGCGCTTATTAATTATCTGACGGCTGTTAAATTCCCGGCACCGGGAAATCCGAATGCCGACGCTGAGTTTTTTAAAAAGTTCTGGCCCTGTGATGTGCATGTTGTGGGCAAAGATATTACCCGCTTTCATGCGGTTTATTGGCCGGCTATGCTTTGGAGTGCCGGAATTGAACTTCCGAAAACAGTTTTTGCCCATGGCCATCTGATGTTGAACGGCGAAAAGATGAGCAAGACTCGGGGAAATATCGTAACCCCGGACGAAGTGATGACGGACTTCGGTACAAATGCGTTACGTTGGTATGTTATCTCTGCGAATAGTTTTAGCGGCGACGGAAATTACTCCGACCAGGATATTGTTCTCAAGTGCAATGCTGACCTTTCAAATAATATAGGCAATCTTGTGAATCGCGTGGTCACCATGGCCTACAAACACTTTGGTGAAAGCTCACCTCATAATCAGAATAAGCTTCCTGATGGAATTCAAAATATCGCTTCTCGATTTGAACAGAGTTTTGGAGCTGGAGCCGTCAAGCTACGTGAGGCCATCGATAGTATGGACCTCATGGGATATTGCAGTCGCGTGACGGAGTTTTCTGGGTCCTTGAATAAATTTATGGACGAAACAAAACCCTGGTCGCAAGCTAAAGTGGTTCAAAAGCCTGAAGCCACAGATCTGGATCGGGCGGTATTTCAGTCCACACTTGCTCAACTCTTGGAAGGGATCCGAAACCTCGGTATCGCTCTATGGCCCGTCATTCCATCCGCGAGCGAGGCAATTCTCGCGCAGTTGGGTGTGACTGCCTTAGCTGTGAGTGCCGATTTCGATGCTGTGAAGCTGCATAGCGGTAAGGTAATTACTGTACCCCTGTTTTCAAAGCTGAGTTTCGACGCTGCGCGGGAGTTTAAGCTTTCGCCGCCTAAGCCACTTTTCCCCCGCCTTGAAATCAAGGAATAATACCAAGGCGAGTTAGTTCGGATACTTCGTTCTCGGTCGGCTCGCTCCTGCAGCGTATTCTTTGAGGACATGATGTCCGAGAAGCTCGACTGTCCAGTGGACAGTCAAGTACAGGATGTACTTGAAGAGGTGTACGCTTTAGTCGACTCGCCTCCCTGCGGCCTCGTCTGCGAACTAACTGGCCTTGGTATTGGAATTGCCCTATGTATTCTTGTGCGAGCCTTAATTAAATGGATTTCGGCGCATCGAGCTTTAAGTGCAGTGGGAGGCATATTCGTCATTTGTTTGATCGTGTTTATGCGAATCGTTATTGCACGATCGCAGGGAGACCTTTCAGAACCACTCAAAAAAGGCGCCATCGTTGACGCAGTTTATGGAATTGGGACAGTCACTGCTACTAAGAGCTACTCCATTAAGCCCGGGGTCATTGCTACGATCACAGATCTTTACGTAAAAGAAGGCGATTCTGTTCGGAAAGGTCAAAAGCTGGCGAGGTTAGATCAAGTCGGGTACCGTGCGCCGTTTGACGGAGTTGTGAATTTCCTACCTTTTAAAGTGGGCGAGAATGTCTTTGCTCAGCTTCCAGTTGCGGTTGTTACCGACCTATCTAATCGTTATTTGGTGGTCTCCCTAGAGCAGCAGGGTGCTCTTCGCGTTCGCATAGGACAGAGGGCCAAATTGAGCTTTGATTCGATTCGGAGTAAAAGCTACGATGGGGTGGTACAGTCGGTCTATTCCTACAATAGTAATTTTTTAGCTCGAATTGATGTGAGTTCGCTTCCCAAGGAAATTCTTCCAGATATGACCGCAGACGTGGCCATCATTATTCGGGAACTCAGCGATGTACTCTTAATACCTGTTGCCGCGCTTGAAAATGATTCCGTTTGGGTCAAACGACCCCATCGGATTCCAACCCAAGTTCAGATCAAACTTGGGGTAGTAGATGGAGCGATGGCTGAAGTGCGCTCAGGAGACCTAAAAGAGAATGATCAAGTTCTAATTCGAAAGAAGGTGGGTCCATGATCTTCCTTGCGATTCGTTATCTTTTGGAAAGAAAAAGGCAGACGGTGCTGACGCTCCTCGGAGTTTTCTTTGGAACAATGGCCTTCGTTTCAGTTTCAGGATTCTTTGTCGGCTTTCAGGGTTACCTCGTTCAACAGCTTGTCAACAATAGTGCCCAAGTCCATATCGAAGCTCGTCAAGACTATCTCAAAGACCACGACCTCGATATGGCTTTCTTCGGAAGTCATCGAGGAGAGGGAAAACCCGGCCTTCAGTCCGGGGATATTCCGCACGTGTTTTGGCGCCCACCTCCTGCCGGAGTCGAAGGTTATCTCGACGTTCAGAGTCCACAAATGTGGTATAAAAGATTAGCCGTTGATCCACGTGTAGAGGCCTATTCGCCGATATTGACGGCCGCGGCACTTTTTAATCTGGGAAAGCTTTCGGTTGCCGCAAACTTAATCGGATGCGATCCAAAGCAACAGTCTAAAGTGACTACGATCGCGGACTATATGATTGCGGGCAAATTCACGGATATTTCCGTAGCTGGAAACCGAGTCATCTTAGGTGATGAACTGATGAAGCGGCTAGGAGCTGGAATGCAGCAAACAGTGCTTGTGTCAGTAGGTAAGAATAGCGCCGTACCTTTTCGGGTGGTAGGTCGCTTCTATACAGGGAGTCGAGGTATCGACCTTCAAGCCTATGGTGCACTTGCAGATGTGCAGCGAGTGAACCTTACCCCAAATCAAGTGAACGAAATTGGGGTAAGACTCTTGGACTATAATGATGCGGAAGTACTTGCTCGAACTTGGGCCAAGCTCGCCCCCGAGCGTGTGGAAAGTTGGTCCGATCAAAATCTTAATATTAAGTCGGTTTTCTCAATACAAAACGCACTTCGTTTCTCAATGATTATGACCGTACTCATTGTCGCTGGCTTTGGAATTTATAATATTCTTAATATGACGGTGAATCAAAAGCGGCAGGATATCGCAATTCTCAGGGCTTTGGGGTACGACACCTTCGATATTATCACTCTCTTCTTCTCCCAGGGGTTGATCGTAGGCATTTGCGGAACTGTACTTGGGCTAATCTGTGGCTATATTTTTTGCCGTTATCTTCAGTCGATATCATTTATGCGGGTGACTCCGAGTAATCCACAGGGGCATCTTCATATTGCTTTGAGTCCGAGAATTTATTTCGAGGCTGCCGCACTCGCTCTTTTATCTACATCGATTGCAAGCATACTTCCTGCTCGCGCCGCTGGGAAGCTGACTCCTATCGAAATTATACGGCAGGGAGGGTGATGGCGTGGGTGGTCTTACCGGCGATGGCGTGGGTATTGTCATGGATGTTAAAAAAGGGATTATCGCAAAGCATGTCGGAAAAGTATTTGGGAGTCCACCTATTCAGGTTTTATCTGATATTTCGCTTGAAATTAAAGATGGAGAGTTTATTTCTTTAACCGGGAGATCGGGTGCGGGAAAAAGTACCCTTCTCTATGTTCTCAGTAGTCTCGACAATCCCTCTGAAGGAAGCGTAGAAATCTCCGGACGCGACATCACTGAAATGGACTCAGAGGAGCTTTACCGCTTCCGAAATCAAAAAATGGGATTTGTTTTTCAATTTCACTATCTCATCGCGGAACTTACAGCGATTCAAAACGTACTCATGCCTGCAATGAAGTTCCATGAAGAAAAAAGACGTAAGGAACGCGCGGAGATGCTCTTAGAGCAGTTTGGATTGAAAGGAAAGTTGCACCGTTATCCTAGACAGCTTTCTGGAGGGGAGCAACAACGACTTGCTATAGCAAGGTCGTTGATTATGGAACCCCACTATCTCTTTGCGGACGAGCCTACTGGTGCACTCGATACTGTTAACGCAGAGTCAGTCATTAATATTCTTCGAGATTGCAGTGTTAAGGGAGGTATGACTGTCGTTATGGTCACTCACGATCCGGATTTTTCGCGAATGGCGCAAAGGCAGATCCGGTTAGCTGATGGAAAAATTATTTAAAAATAATTTAGGTTATTCCCAGATGATCTCAGATAATTAGAGAGAGCATTTTTAATGCTGCAGCGCACCTCGACAATTCTACTGAACTTGTATTATTATTAAACATAAGAGGTGCCAAGGATGGCCACCCAGATCGAATGGGCAGGTGCGGTAACTCTCGATGAATGTGTGGTGAATCTCTCTAAGCGGCTGGCCACGGAGCAGGAAACGCAAGAGGCCGCGAAAGAGTTAGATCTGCTCAGGCGCTTCTTTGGCAAGCGCAAAATCGCCGAAATTATTCAAAAACACCAGCAAGAGAACCAATCCGTGGAACAGTAAATGCAAAACTTCATATTACTATGAAAATATCACATGCTGCTTCTATAGGCCTTACTCTTGGAACATTAATGCTATCAGGCTGTTCGAGTATGCCCATGGCCGGTGAGTCGGCGAAGGACCTCTCCAGCAACGGGCCCACGATTCTGAATGAGCGAGTATTTCCAAGTACGATCGAACTGAATCGTGCACTTCAGCCAATTCAAAAGACTGAAATAGTTGCAGATGTTAAGGATTTTCGTTCAGAAATATCCAACGTAAAATTAAGATTTCTCCACGCGCCATTTGAAGTACCTATGTCAAATATCGGTGGAACTACTTGGCGAGGTACCCTCACTCCGAATCAATTGCGTGAACTTGCAGTGAGCGGGAAAACAATTACCTACGAAGCAAATATAATCGCTCAAAGCAAAGATGGCAGAACTGCCGTGAGCGAAAAACCCTTGAGTGTTGAAATAAAGACTCCTGATATTGCAAAGTTATCGGGTTGATAAAAGTTGAGAGCCCGTTTTAACACAGGCTCTCAAGCTTCGTATTGTTAATGCAAGATTACGACAGGCTCTTCTGAAGGCACGCTATTAGGCTGTGCTCTTTCTCGCAACCAGATCATGGGTGCTACGATGAGAGCAATGCCCCACATTGCAATTGAAAACGAGCCAATGCTTCTATCATAGAATTGCCCGGAAAAAGCAACCACCACCGAAGTCAAAAGGAGTCTGCAGCTTGTCACGATGCTGCCTAGAATTCCTTTTATATCAGGCATCAGACTCATAATTTCGCCAAAATAGGGTGTCTGCACCCAATTATACCCAAAGGCATAGGTCACCATGAAAAACGTCAGCGCATAGGGATTTCTAGGCACGAAGTAACAGGTCAGTTGGAAAAAGATGAAGCTAACACCTAATACGACTATTCCAATAGTTTTGGTCCTTTTTGTGCCCCAGTTCTTCAAGCACCAGGAACTAGTGAAACTAGCGGCCAGCCATCCCAGCAGTACGGCCGCTTGAAAATAAGGGTAGACCGTTTTAGGAATTCGAAACTCCACTACAAAAAGGACTGCGCTGATGGAGAGAAAGGCCAAATATCCTCCAAATAGTAAACAAACCGGTAGGTTCATTTGCCAAAATGCAAAGGAGCGAAAAACTCTCCCGAAGTCCTTTCCTAATTTTCGTGGTTGAAGAAGTCTTCTTTGACTCGAAGGTAGTGTCTCTCGGAAGGATACTAAGCTAATGATCCAACTTAAAAAGACTACTCCCATTATGGCAAGGAAGTTTGCTCGGAAACCAAAGTTCTGGTTCAAAATTCCGCCGGTCAACGGCGCGAGTGCCATTGCGATTGGAATAATAGTATTCAGATGGTTCAAAGCAATAAGTGCCTTCTCCTGACTAAATGCATCGAAGATAATGGCTGATCCTAGAGTGAAGCAACCGCCGCTTCCAAGACCTTGGAGAATTCTTCCAACGAGAAGCCAGTTAAAATCGGCCGCAAACACCGTTACGATACTTCCTAAAAGAAATAGCCCCAGCGCCACGAAAAGTGGTTTTCTTCTTCCGATAGAATCAGAAATAGGACCATAGATCGGACCCGCCACACAGAGCCCAATAAAATTCCATGTTAATATGCCTTGAATTTTTGCTTCCGAAACATGAAAGGCATTCATCATGTCTGGAAACGCCGGCAGGTAGATATCGGTTTCAATACATGCAGCGACGAATATAATAACGATTTGAACGAGTTGGCGCATTTCGGATGCGGTCCAACGGAATGTGTCCTTTGACATATATACTCCATTAAAGAACCTGTTTACAGGCTCAAACCCGTGCTTTCAGGCCCGGGCTATTTGGTTAATAAATAGTTGAAAATAAAGGCTATTGAGGGTTCGAATTGACTGCGAACCTCTGCCCGTACTTTTTTGTCCTCAAATGAGGTGGAAAGTACATACTCGCGGTCGGACTTTCAGGTCCGGGGCTATGAATTAAGTTTTCTAGTGAGACCAATTTAAGTTACGAAGTCGTTAAAATATAACGCGACGAATCTTTTTGCAAGCACGAAATTTCATCTTTCATATGAGTAAGAAACCGGGCCATGGCATCTGCGCGTCTTTGGCCTTCTTTTCGGCCTGATTCAGTTTGGAGAGTCTCTACTGTTCGGAAGAGCTTCTGATAAAAGTGGTCAACGGTGAACTTGGAATCATTTGGGATGCGTTTTTCACAAAATGGATCATCAGGGGAATAAAAGGGGCGCTTGAGAAGCCCCGCTGTGGCAAAACACCTGGCGATACCAATTGCGCCTACCCCGTCCAGTCGATCAGCATCTTGGACTATTTTCGCCTCGAGAGTTTTACATTCAATCCCAGCACTGTAACTATGGGCTTCAATCGCATGAGAGATCTCCGGGAAGAGCCTTTCCTCGTAGCGATTGCTACGGAGAAATTCAATCGCAGCTACAGCAGAAATTCTCGACGCCTGAGATCTTCTTGGATCGTTCTTCGGTATGACGATAAAATCATGAAGCCACGCCGCTGGAATTACGACGGCAAGATTGCCACCTTCTTGTTCCGCAAGCTTCTTTGCCATTGCCACAACCCGTTCCAAATGAAGAACATCATGAGCAGGGTCACTTGTCTGATTTTGTAGGATCCTGGCACGTAGCGCCGATTCGATTGTCATTTCTTGGATATACTGTTTTGTTTGCATTAGGACAACCCACTAGTGGGTAAAGCTGCTTGCTTTTTATTTCCATCTGTAATTAATTTAGATCCAATCATTCATACAAGTAGTTCAACCAGGGGCCCATTTTACAACAGGCTCTTAATTAGCATGTGCCGGAAACCACGGCACTGGGGGTACATCATGTTTACTAAAATTCGTACGTGTAGTCTAATTGCGTCTTTTTCATTAGTTCTATTTCCGACTTTGTCTCAGGCTTCTTTCTTTCAGACTTTATTGCCAATTCCTGCGGGAAATGCGGTCCCCAGTAAGGTCCAAGCTCCAGCAAAATGCACGGATTTTTCCGGAAATTGGAAAGGCACTTGCTCTACTACCAGGGCAGATGGGTCCAAATGGAGCGGGCCATTGTCCTTTCAACTCGCCCAAAATGAATGTTACGGAATAACAATCGGAAATGAGTATATCGATATTGGAGGTATTTTGACTGAAACTCACCCAGATTTTACCTCATCTACCGCATTATCGTGGAATACGGACCAGACTGTCTTGAATATTGTACAAGCTGGAATAAGTTCGACATCTAATTCAGATCCAGCAGGCCATGCTACAACGACGTACTATCCTTTGGCCCAAAGTGGAACAATGAAAATGGATCAAGCAAACCTCGTATTGACATCTAGTGGTACGGGCGCTCAGATGAGTTGTACTCTGAATAAACAGTAATAACTCTTTGGTTCTGTGACTTTGGTAGATATTTGGGTAATGGGCGGTTATACGCGCGAAAAAACTTCTCTCCCAAGGGATAGGGGTTTTTTTGCGCTACCGCCCGCCGCACTTGCTGATATCCCCGAGAGAGTCAGCGAAGGGAGTGGGGCGTGGAGTTTTAAAGCCAGGTCTGTAGACGAGCTCAGGTTCCCAATGCGCTCATTCGCGTTTTTCGTAAGGATCAGCGAGCCTATGAGATGACTTCAGTCCATCTTCATATATGCTGACATCTTCAGACTCCCGTAGGATTCTATAGCACATATTTTATTATGAATACTGCATAAAACACGCATATTTTCGACTGTTGTTGGACCTCCCTGGGCAAAAGGTATCACATGGTCGTACTGGATCGCGTTCATTGAATTACATTTACGTCCGGTAGCGCTGTCTATGTACTGACACTTACCGTTGTCACGTTGGTAGACTGCCCGTTTCACTTCTACCGGAATATATCGAGATTCTTTTACCATTTTCTCATTTTCTCCGGCGCCGGAGCCAGAGACCGACCCGTCAGTGGGAAACATGACATTATTTGCCTCTTGAACGGCGGGAGCAGACCTCTCCCCATCAGAACGTTTGTCTGGCTGTTTGTCTGCGTGTTTCTCTGCTTGTGACGATACTAGATGATTCTCTCTGCCTTGTTCTGCGACCTTTTTCTTCGGCGATTGCGAAGGTGGCTTAGGCTCAAGCTTTTCCAAACTCAGTCTTGCCATAATCGCAAATAACTCAGCCAAAGTAAGCTGAGGATGCTTGTTTGCCAGCAAGCCTTTTATCTTTTCTAACTGATCTAACAATTCCTGCTCAGCCACAAAACGAACTTCTGAATGAATGGGTGTGAGTGATGTTACTTTGTCAGGCTTTTGCAATTGCACGGGCTGTGAAGAGTGTTGAATAAGTTCCTTCTCTGCTTCACGTGTCGATAAATTGGCTAAACTTTCAAGAATAGCTTTCTTCTTCTCGTGTGGAATCGCCTTGTCAAGCTTCTCTTCCGCTTTAAATAATTTTTGGGCTTGAGCGGCGTTGCTTAAATTCAAATCTCCATCCTTTATTCTGGTCTCTATTTCTGGAAATTCCTCCAAGAGCATCATAGCTGATATTCGCCTTTGACAAGCTCCATCGGAATAACCAAGTTCTTTTCTTCCATAATCATGAATAGAAGAAAATCCCATCGTTGCGTACAATCGCCGCCTAAAAATTTCTCTCAAGTGATGGAGAACTTCTAAAGTGATTTCCCTTTCCTTAGCCGCTAGAGCCTTTGTTTTTGCTAATAGGGTTTCATTATTAATTTCTCTAATCCTATTATAGATTTGATT
>Ga0206877_10147_pt1 | contig 21958 bp, 3 predicted proteins | sample Alteio_BWOrgCont_7_FD_152623 | JGI IMG/M metagenome (GOLD analysis project Ga0206877, IMG submission 152623) | Enriched cells from forest soil in Barre Woods Harvard Forest LTER site, Petersham, Massachusetts, United States -... | ecosystem: Environmental > Terrestrial > Soil > Temperate forest > O...
TTTATTTTAAGGAGGCTAATGAAAAATCTGTTGATTCTGATCCTGCATTTTTTTTCGAAAGTAGGAGGGTTTGATCCACAGCGCCTGGAGCTTAACCAGATATCACAGTTCAATACAGTAGCTACAAATACATATGAATCAGGCCTCCAGGTATCGGGTAAAAACTACAGGCTGAATCGCGATATCAGGAATGAAAGTATATCAATGCTGACCAGGGATCAATTGCACAATTTCGGCTTACAAGATACCACAGGAATGAATTTGTACAATGGAAAGGGATATCATATCGGGCAAGTAACATCATTAGGTACCGGAGGTAAGAGATATGTGTATGGCATCGCCGCGTACAATATCAAAAAGGAAGAAGTCACATTTGCAACAGGAATTGATGCGAATGCTGATGTCGGAGACCATGTGGACCCCAACGGTGGATTAGTGAATTATTTATCTGGCGATAATTCTATAAATAACCCCAAGGGGATAGATAATTATTACAGCGATATCAAGACACCTCCCTATGCCCATAGCTATTTACTGACGGCTGTTCTCTCTGCTGACTATGTTGACGCTGATGGAATACGCGGGCCGAGTGATGGCGATCTGGGAACATGGACGAAATTCAATTATCAGAAGAGGCCTACTTATTATAACTGGAGAGTGCCAATGGGAGCGAATAAAGCATCGTATGAAGAAGGATTAAAATCAGATTCCACGGATGATAAAGGGAATTACATATATGGTCAGAAAGAATTATGGTACCTGAACTCGATTGAAACTAAGAATTATATAGCCGTATTCAATACCCAGGCAAGGTTGGACGGCTTAGGGGTCACAGATGGAAATGGAAGTATCGATCCGGATACCAGCCACAGCCAGCGGGTGTTGAATTCGATAAGTTTATATACCAAACCCAACTATAATGCACATCTGGCGAATTCCAGTGTGGCACTTGTTCCTATAGAAGTAGTGCATTTTGTATATGATTATGAACTGTGTCCGAATATTCCCAATAATATCAATGCAATTAATAATACAGGTATAAATACCGGTAAGCTTACACTCAAGCAAGTATATTTTACGTATCAGAATTCTTTCAAGGGCGCATTAAGCCCATATAAATTTACATATTGCTATAATAATTTTCCACAGTATAATTTCCCTTATGATATAAAGGCATATAACCGTTGGGGTACATACAAGCCTAACCCAGGTGAAGGAGCGGCTCTTGGTACAGCATTATGTCCGGCAGAATATCCTTATGTGGAACAAAATAAAACGAATGAGGACCAATATGTGGCCGCATGGACACTGACAGATATCACATTACCTTCAGGAGGCTCCATCCATGTGGATTTTGAATCCAATCAATATTCCTATGTTCAGAATACACCGACAACACAAATGTTCAAGGTTGTCGGAGCAGGAACTAGTAACTCTGTTGCTATTGGCTCACAATATCAGGCATTCCCTTTAACATCCGGTTCCGGTTCATCTCAGTCTGATCAAAACTATTACTTGTTTTTTGAACTTCAAAAGGACGCCAATAATCACTACATAACAGATCCGGCAAAATATTTTAATGGGCTACCATATATCTATTTCCGTTTTCTAATGCAGATCAGTGTCTCTCCTCCATATTATGAATATGTAAGTGGATATGCTCCACCGAGTAGTGTGGGAGTTTGCTCGGATGGTGCGCATGGTTATGTTCAGCTTAGCGGAGTACAACTAGATGGGAATGGCAGTGGGTTTGTTTCACCAATAATAAAAACAGCATTGCAATTCGGACGTTTATATACCCCAAGGGTTATGTGGCATGAACCACAGATCACTGATAAAGCAAAATTGCTGGATGTGCTGGGGGCATTAGCAAGTGCAGTGTTCCAAATAACGCAGGTGAATAAGGGCCTGAATGGCTCTTTATATGATCAGGGTTTCTGCAATAATTTTGTTATAGATAAATCATGGATAAAACTGAATAGTCCCGGCACCGGAAAACTTGGCGGAGGTGCACGGGTGAAAGATATCATGATGAATGATCAATGGAAGGCCATGACATCGGTTGAGCCTTCATTTGATTACGGACAGCAATATTCCTATACCTTGCCGGATGGCGTAACATCTTCTGGTGTGGCAAGCTATGAACCACAGATAGGAGGAGATGAAAACGCTTTGCATACCCCGGTTTTTTATAGTTCAAGCGCGCTCCAGGTGCCGGATGACCAATATTATATGGAAACACCATTTGGAGAATCTTTCTTCCCTTCTCCTTCAGTAGGATACAGTATGGTAACTGTAAAGAACCTTCAGCGTGCCAATGTACATAGAAATGCCACAGGTTCTGTAGTACATGAATTTTATACAACAAAAGATTTCCCAACCATAACAAAGCAAACCGATCTTCAACCTATACCTGAAACCACAGACCCTGCAAGTCTTTCTTCATTGTTTAATGTAACTTCCATGAGTTATATGACAGCAAGTCAAGGGTACTCTATAGAGCTTAATGATATGAACGGCAAACCTAAGAAACAGGAGGTTTACCAGGAAGGCCAAACCACGCCTATAAGTTCAGTACAGTATTTTTATCAGTGTACACCTTACTTAGGCAATAATAGTTTTGAACTGAGTAATAATGTAACGGTAGTTAATCCTGATGGTAGCCTGGGGAAGAATAACATAGGAGTGTTCTTTGATGATGTTAATGATTTCCGCTCAGAGGAAACTGATAATACTTCTGCTGCGACAATGATCAACTTAGATGTTATAAATATAGCTGGGCTCCCGATTCCGATCCCAATGGTATTGCCTTCCAATACAAGCGAGTATATAAGATTTAGGTCATGTGTCAATACCAAGGTTATACAACGTTACGGCATTCTTGATAGTACAATTGTAACAGATCTTGGCTCTACTGTTAAAACCCAAAACCTTGCCTACGATGCGCAAACCGGTAATGTACTATTGACTAAAACCACTAATGATTTTAATGATTCGATATTCAATATGGCTTATCCTGCATATTGGTATTATAGTGGTATGGGTGCCGCATATTCTAACATAGGTGTGAGTATAAGTAATTCTACTACAACATTCACAAATGGTATTGCAATGATTCCCAATGCATCGAGTATGTTCTACCCAGGTGATGAGCTTGCACTTACTGGCTCAACGACTGGTATCGTCGCATGGGTTACCGCTGTCAATGGTAATAATATTACGGCGGAGTACAAGAGCGGGATTAAAGTAACCGGTCCTTTTACAAACCTTGAAGTGATACGTTCCGGTAGAAGGAATATGCAGGACATGGATATGGCGAATATCACATCTCTTGTTAACCCGATAAATAGTTTGCAGAGCAATTCATACCAGAAGATAACCCAGGCAAGTGCAAGAGAATATACGGATAGTTGGAGTACATATTGCAATTGCTTTACCCAGTCTGGTGATAATACCGATAACCCATATGTGCTTGGAATAAGAGGGAATTATAGATTGAAAACCTCCTTGCTTTATCTTACTACGAGGGATCAAAGCAATTTTGATAATAATACCAATATAAGGAGCGACGGAACATTCAATTCCTATAACCCATTCTATTCGGAGAGTGGTGGAAGCTGGCAAATGACCCCTAATAATTGGACCTATACCAGTTCGGTTACGAATTTTAACCCATATGGTCAGGAGATAGAAAGTGTAGACGCTTTAGGACGTTATTCTTCGGCCACGTTTGGTTACAATCAAACCTTACCCACTGCGGTAGCAGCGAATTCAAAATATCAGGAAATGGGTTTTGATGGATTTGAAGATTATGGTTTTGACGGTTGTGCAGACAATCATATGGATGTGAACCGGACAGGAATAGTTCTTGATCCTACACAAGCGCATACAGGCAGGCATAGCCTTCTGGTAACCAGCGGCACACCTGTAACCATCGGTGGGCAGATTACTACATGTACCCCTGTAAATCCATGTAATCTTACCTTATGCGGAATGAAAACAGGTAATGTTGACTTGTCTGTGCTTGAAATAGTTCCTGAAGGAGGTACGGCACCATATACATATAAATGGACAGGAGCAAACCTGTATTTTAATTCCGATGGCTACCCGGCCATTAAAACAAATTACAGTGGAAGTTATACTTTCACCATTAGTGTAACTGATAGCAAAGGATGTACTGCTCAGGCTACTGTTACTGGAAACTCTACTAGTTTTTCAGGCATTCCTCAATGTCCACCACCATGTAACCTTTCACTTTGTTATAATGCCGGGCCACAACAAAATCAGGTTTTTGTTCTGGCAGCTTCAGGTGGAAGTGGTAATTATACTTTTACCATTCCTTCAAGTGTACAATCTTCTACTTTAACAAGTAATGGTGAGTTTGTAATAGACTATTCGACCTTATTTAGAAATCTTCCACTTACTATCACCGTAACTGATGCTAATAATTCATCATGTAGTTATTCAACGGAAATTACGGGTGTGAGCCGATCGAATTTAACTACTACAAATCAAACTATACAATCTTGCTGCAGCCTGCAGTTATGTTATTCTGTAACACCTCAAAGCGACGGATCTACCGCAATAACGGTTAGCCCTGTCGGAGGTGCTGCTACATATTCATTTACTGGTATTAGGACTTCAGGCTTGGCTTCCGCTGTGACCTTCACAAATAATGGCTCAAGTTACACTGCGACATATAGCCCGAGTTACAATGGAAGTTTTGAGGTGTACGCTTCGGATGAGAATGGTTGTGTAGGGCAGGCTACAATAATATTTGATGGAGGTACAGTTAGTGCTTCGATTCCGGTTTGTAATTAGAAAGAATAATGGTAGTAGTTGATAATAAAAAAATGAGATTATACGATATAGTTAACAAATGAAATAGATGAATGTTTTTTCTAAAATATCTCTTTTATATCTATTGTTGACGGCAGTGATCTTGGTGTCCTGTAACTCACGATTATTGTCTCAGGTGGTAATACTTCAACAGGGTTTTGATTCCACATCAGGCTCACATGATAATGGAACATGGACCACTGCTACCCAGATTCAGAATGGTGGAAACGCTTGGGCTGAACAATACACCAGTGGCAGTCGTGTAATTGAAGGTAATAATTCCTGTTCAGGTTGGTCAACATGTGAGGATGAAACTGGTAATGCATATGGTCTTACAGGGGGAGCACCTGTTTTTTCAGGTACAGGTACCAATATTGGGTATGGTAGTTCCAATACTAATTATTTTGCAATTTTTGATGACTATGATGTAGCAAGTGGTTCGTATGGTGGCATTTATACCCCTTATTTCAGTTTAACAGGTTATACTAACGCGACCTTGACATTTTACTGGAATAATGGTAATCCGACAGGGCCTTACAGTTCCTATATACAGGTGCAATACTGGAATGGAAGTACCTGGTCAAGCGGTACAAACTTTGGGGAAGCTGCAGGTAGTGTGGGTTGGCATGAAGCAACGATGTCGCTACCTTCGACAACCACAAGACTAGTATTCTTTGTTGTTTCTGATTACGAATATTATCCTGTCGCACTGGATCAAATAGAAATATATGCGACTCCACCATGTACAACTCCCAGTGCAACTATAACAAGTTCAACCAATGTAAATTGTTACGGAAATAGTACAGGTAGTGCTACAGTAAGTACAAACGGATCATCACCTACATATAGTTGGGCACCAACCGGACATACAGGAGGGACAACAGCCACCTATTCAGCTTTACCTGCTGGTACATATACAGCTACTGTAACAGTCCCAGGAGGATGCAGTAACACGGCAACAGTAACTATTACTCAGCCAAGTTCAGCTCTGTCGGCAAGTATAAGTTCTCATGCTAATGCAAGCCCATGCAGTACAAGTACCAACGGTTCTGCCACAGGAGCAGGCAGTGGCGGTACCTCACCATACACATATGCTTGGACACCTTCAAGCGGTGTAACCGGCGCAACGACAGCTTCTGCAAGCACCATGGCAGCAGGTACATACACATGCACTGTAACCGATGCCAAAAGCTGTACAGCAACAGCAACGGTAACTATTACTGCGCCAACAGCAGTTTCAGGAAGTATAAGCTCACAGACAAATGTTTCTTGTAATGGTGGTTCTAATGGCTCAGCTACCATAGCAGGTAGTGGTGGCACATCACCGTATACCTACTCTTGGTCACCGAGCGGCGGTAATGCGGCTACAGCAAGTAATCTTGCTGCAGGTACCTATACCTGCACTGTAAAAGATGCGAATAATTGTACTGGAACAGTTACGGTAACTATTACCCAGCCATCTGCTTTATCTGCAAGTATCAGTTCACATACCAATGTTCTTTGTTATGGCCAAAGTACAGGTACTGCAACTGCGGCAGGTAGTGGTGGATCTACTTCATATGCTTATTCCTGGTCTCCTTCTTCAGGAGTTACAGGTGCAACTACTGCCAGTGCAAGCACCATGGCTGCAGGAACCTATACCTGCACTGTAACGGATGCGAAAGGTTGTGTTGCTACAACAACAGTTAGTATTACACAATCGGGTACGGCTTTGTCTGCAAGTATTTCAAGTAGTAGTAATGCTCCTTGTAATGGTGAGCATGGAAGTGCAACCGTAACTGCATTAGGTGGAACATCTCCATATACCTATTCCTGGTCTCCGAGTGGAGGTGCAAATTCTACTGCAAGTCTTCTGGCAGGAAACTACACGGTTACTGTTACTGACCATAATAGCTGTACCGCCACAGCCACAGTAACTATAACCCAGCCCGATGTTTTTGGAGGATACATAGAACAAACAAATATTTGCGGATCGGTTAATGGGTCGATCACTGTATATGATGTAACCGGAGGTACTCCGCCATATACATATGCCTGGACACCCAATGTGAGCACTACGGCAACTGCTACTAATTTAAGTGCCGGCTCCTATACTGTACTTGTGAATGACGCGAATAATTGTGGTCCGCTGGAAGGAACAGCGACTGTGGTAGTGGCAACAGAGACAGTAAGCATAAGCTCTCATACAAATGTGTCTTGCAATGGAGGCGCAAATGGTAGTGCCACGGCATCTGCTGTTTCCGGTTCTACATATAGTTGGTCCCCTGGTGGAGCAACGAATGCAACTGCAAGTAGTCTTTCTGCCGGAACATATACCGTTACCGCTACAAGCCCTGGGGGGTGTACCGCAACAGCAACGGTAACTATAACTCAGCCATCTGCTGTAATTGTCACAATAAGTTCTTCTTCCAACGCCCCATGTAACAATGAGTATGGCAGCGCTACGGCTAGCGCATCAGGAGGAACATCACCATATACTTATTCCTGGTCATCAGGGCGAGGAACAAATGCAACAGCAAGTCTTAAGGCAGGAACATATACGGTAACTGCAACTGATAATCATGGATGTACTGGAACAACTACAGTAACAATTACACAACCCGCTGTGCTAGGTGGTTTCCTGGATGCTTATAACATATGTGGTACCGGTAATTACGGAATTCTTTCGGCTGATATAACCGGAGGTACTCCGCCCTATACATATACATGGACCCCAAATATAGGTACCGCGGATAGTATTACCGGTCTTGCACCGGGTAGCTATACCGTATCGGTAAATGATGCAAACAATTGCGGTCCGGTAGGAACGAACACAACCATTCAGGATATTCCGGCTGAAACGGTTACTATAACTACACATACCAATGTATTATGTAATGGAGGAACTAACGGAAGTGCTACGGCATCTGCATCGCCATCCAATGATTATGTATGGTCTCCCGGAGGTAATACAACAGCCACTATAAATAGTCTCGCAGCAGGTACCTATTCTGTAACCTCAACAAATAATAGTGATGGATGTACAGCCACCGCAACAGTGACTATTACCCAACCAGCCGCTTTGAGTGCATCTGTTTCTTATACGAATACCTGCAGTGGAAGCAGTAATGGAAGCGCAACCGTAACAGCCAGTGGTGGAACTTCACCATATACATATTCATGGAATACCAGCCCAGTGAAGACAACTGCTTCTATAACCGGTTTAGCGGCCGGAAATTATACTGTAACTGTAACTGATTATAACAGTTGTGTTGCTACAGCTACTGTAACGATAGGAACAAATGCAACACCAACTGTTTCTATCTCTCCATCTACACCTGCAATTTGCATAGGAAGTTCTGTCTCTTTAGCAGCTAGTGGAGCAAGTACTTATACATGGGCACCTAATACAAATTTAAGTGCATCAACAGGTACTCCGGTAACAGCTAATCCAACCTCAACAAGTACGTATACAATTACAGGAACAACATCGGGTTGTGCAGGCACGCAAATGGTAGTTGTTAATGTTAATCCTTTGCCTACAATAACTGTCACACCTTCTTCAGCAACAATATGCATCGGAAATTCCACATCACTGACTGTCAGCGGTGCAAGCACATATACCTGGAGCCCTAATACAAATCTGAGCGCTACAACAGGCACAGCTGTTACAGCCAGTCCTACTGTTACAATAACCTATACTGTAACGGGAACAAATTCAAATGGATGTATAAATACTAAGACAGTCGTTGTGACGGTAAATCCACTCCCAACGCTTACGATAACGCCTTCATCGGCTTCAATTTGTTCGGGAAGTTCAGCATCATTAACTGCTAGTGGTGCAAGTACCTATACCTGGACCCCTAATACAAACCTCAGTGCAACAACAGGCGCAACCATAACTGCTAGCCCAACTGTAACTACAACATATACAGCAACCGGAACAAATTCAAATGGATGTATAAATACTCAAACAATTGTTGTAACAGTAAATCCACTCCCAACGCTTACGATAACGCCTTCATCGGCTTCAATTTGTTCCGGAAGTTCAGCATCACTGACTGCCAGTGGCGCAAGCACATATACCTGGAGCCCTAATACAAATCTGAGTGCTACAACAGGCGCAACTATAACTGCTAGCCCAACTGTAACTGCAACATATACAGCAACCGGAACAAATTCAAATGGATGTGTAAATACTCAGACGGTTGTTGTAACAGTAGATCCCCTTCCAACACTTACCATAACACCTTCATCAGCTTCAATTTGTTTCGGAAGCTCAGCATCATTAACTGCTAGTGGTGCAAGTACCTACACCTGGACTCCTAATACAAATCTGAGTGCTACAACAGGCGCAACCATAACTGCTAGCCCAACTGTAACTACAACATATACAGCAACCGGAACAAATTCCAATGGTTGTATAAATACCCAAACGATAGTAATAACATTGAATCCTCTTCCATCCGCAACTATAGGTTCAATTACAAATGCAGGCTGTGGCGGCGGCGGCGGTGGAAGTGCAAAAGTAAATGCCACAGGAGGGACCTCTCCATATGGCTATTCCTGGAATACCTCGCCCATCCAGACAAATGCGACTGCAACCAATCTTTCATCGGGTACATATACAGCTACAGTAACTGATGCCAACGGTTGTAACGCAACTGCGTCCGTAACTATTCAGCCTACGGCTTTGCCAACACCATCAGTAACTACCATACCGGTATGTGGCAGCACTACGGGAGACGCAACAGTAAGGGCAAGTGGTGGCGTAGCGCCATATACCTATGCATGGAGCACTTCTCCGGTTCAAACAAATATAGTAGCGACCAATCTTTCAGCAGGCAGTTATTCTGTGTCTGTAACAGATGTTAACGGATGTGTCGGAACCGCTTCTTTCACGATAAGCGCTTCTCCATCTTCTCCGGTAGTTAATGTAGGCACCATAACTGAAGTCAGTTGCAATGGAGGAAGTAATGGCAGTATTCCCGTAACAGTTAGTAGCGGCACTTCTCCTTATACATATTTATGGAACAATGGTCAAACAACTTCAACGGCCACTAATCTTAGTGCAGGAAGTTATTCTGTTACGGTTACGGATGCTTCCGGTTGTACAGGAACAAGTTCAATGGAACCTGTAACTCAGCCTAATTCTCTGGTAGTCGGAATATCTTCAAGTCCGACAACCGGTTGTGGTAACAGTGTGACAGGAAGCCCGACAGTTAGTGTTAATGGTGGGGTTACACCATATGCATATCTGTGGTCCCCAAGTGGTGGAACCAATGCTACCGCAAGTGGTTTAGGAATTGGTTCATATACCGTCCTTGTAACGGATGCTAACGGATGTACTGCATCTCTGCCAGTTACTATTTCCGCCGCACCTTCATTAACAGTTACAGTAACATCGATTTCAGCATGTTTACCGGCTACAGGCAGTGCAAAAGCGATTGTAAGTGGAGGTACTTCACCATTTGCTTACTCATGGTCCCCAAGTGGCGGCTCCAATTCCTCTGCACCCGGCTTAAGTTCAGGAACATACACTGTTACTGTGACCGATGCAGAAGGTTGCAGTGCAACAGCTACTGCCACTATTAATGCATACAGTGTTCCAACTGTTAGTGTAACACCTTCTTCCGCAAGTATGAACCTCGGTCAGAGTGTTATATTCACTGCGACAGGAAGCAATGGCACAGCACCATATAATTTTAACTGGGATCCATCTGATGGTATTACCATCGGTACAGGTGGAACCGTAATAGCCAGTCCTGTTTCTTCCCTGACATATACTGTTACAGTAACAGATGCGAATAATTACTGCAGCAGTGATGTTACCGTACCTGTGACAGTCATCGTTCCTGGTGTGCAAACCCCAACCAGTTGTGACACGTGCCTAGGCGGTCTGAACCTGATACCTGGAAAGACCTATCTAGTTAGTATCTGGGCTAAGGACAATAATGCTCCTCCTACAGATACAACATATCTGAACCCTCAACTTAATCTGGTATTCACTACGTCCAGCGGAACCACAACACTAGGTGCTTTTAGTCCGCAGGGAAGGATAATAGATGGATGGCAGCGAATAGAGACGCAGTTTACTGTGCCTATTACTGCCAGCACCTTCGATATTAAATTGTCATGCGCAAGTGGGGAATGTAACTTCGATGATATAAGAGTATTTCCGTTTAATGGTACTTTGAAAACGTATGTATATGATCCCAATACGTTAAGACTGATGGCAGTACTAGACGAAAGGAATTATGCTACCATTTATGAATATGATGAAGAAGGTAAGCTGGTACGGGTGAAAAAAGAAACAGAAAGAGGCATAATGACAATACAGGAAAGCAGGACCGGAATTCAAAAAAAATAAGATGAAAGGGATACGCAAACATATAATATTGTTTTTGATGTCGCTAATGGCTTTGGATGCTTTTGCCGGCAGTAATTTACAGTGGTCAGTTATTGATAAGAGTGTTCTTGTTTCCGACCTTGTTGCATTGAACAAGTATATGCTGCACATGACCACATGCCAGTTGAATGTTACTGAATCTTCCTTTGAGGATTACAGTTCCAGCATATATCATGACAGGTCTGAAGGTTATTTCAAGCGAGATAAATATGAATATAGTAGTTATATTTTAGGGGTATACACCATACAGGATAATACATGCAGGATAGTGATCGATAGTGCAAAAAAAACAATTATGGTTGCTGACCCTACAAAATCCATTGATCCTTCTTTTAGTGCGATGGATACAAAATCACTTTTCAAAATGTGTACACATGCTGAGATAGCAAAGTCAGAGAAATATACCTATTACAGGTTGGAGTTTTCAGAAGGGTACGCATTCACCTCGTACGAGATGACCATAAAGGATAGCCTACCTGTAAAAGTAGTATTGTATTACAGCAAAAAAATAAAGCGAACAGGCAGTAATGAATCTACAAGGCCAAGAGTAGAGATCGATCTTGATAACTGGACCACTTCTGTATCAGATAAGAAGAACGCTTTTGATACTGACAATTATGTGAGCAAAAAGGGCGACCAGTATTTTCTAAAACCCCGTTATGCAGGAAAATTCAAATTGTCCGATGTACGTGTACTGACCCGAACCACAAAAAAATAGTGCATGAGAACAAGTATTAAAATAGCAGCAGTCCTTTTAGTCTTTCTGTGGGGTTCCATGGAGGTAAAGGCCGGAGGCTTGCCTCCGATACACAAGCGTATAGAAGCTGGGCTAAACGGATGCACTACAATACCAGCCAATACAGCCTGTGCTACAGAAACACTTGATGTGACACCTAAATTGGGAAGCTTCAGAGATTACAATGTAGAGGACATTATTACACTAGGCATTGATCATAATACACTACTGTATTACCCGGATTCAATGACATGCACGGTTAATTTGACCATCAATGGAACAGATAATAATGGAAATACGATTGGGCCGATATACCAGAGTCTTACAGTGATTTATACGCCTTTCACTTATACGACTTATCGTGATAAAGCTGCTTTTGTTTTTAAGAATGCATACAATTATACAGTTGAAATAACGGGGATCACTGAAGTGTTGAATGGTTCACCTGTATCTTCACCAACCCTTCCGGCTAATGTATATCTTGATGGAGATATACAATTGCAGAGGTACTATGATTATACAACAGCTGGACTTATGTCGCCTTCAGTAAATGCCCCAGTGCCGGTTGATATAGATTGTAGCAGCAATCCGGATGACCTTATGTTAAGCTGGTCAACACAGGCGGGTGCGGAAAACTATGATGTCGAGTGGACCTTTGTGAATGATTACGATGTAAACTCTGGCAACTACATTCCTGCCAGCCAGTTATCCTATAATTTCCGATTTAACAGTACACGTATAACCGTTCCATTTTCTCCGTATGGTCTTAGCCTTATTTATGAGCATGGTTACCTGATATATCGTGTACGTGGTGTAGGAGTAGATATGTTCAATCCTTCTGTAATTGTTACAGGAGCATGGAGTATTGCAGATAGCGGCAGTGTTGCCACAGCGCTTGGAATTTATCCTTCACCGGTCTATCAGATAACCTCACCGCATACAGGCGACAGTATAGATTATCAATATAATTCAACATTTGCCGAAGAAGGAAAAAAGAAAGAAGTAGTAACGTATTACGATGGTAGTATGCGCAGCCGTGAAGCAGTTACTAAGATGAATTCAGATAGCAATGTATTGGTAGGGCAAACTATATACGATTACCAGGGTCGCCCGGCGGTTAATGTATTACCCGTACCGGTTAAATTCCCTTCCTGCACAAATGCACAGCCTTCAATGCATTACTATCCGCTTTTCAATACCCATGATACTACACCTGGAATAAACACCCAACCGATATACAGCCGTTTATATTTTGACAGGGACACAAGAGATTCATGTACAGTAGGTGCAGATAGTATGAGCAGGTTATCTGGTTCGTCTAACTATTATTCACCGAATAATCCAAGACAGTATGGTTTCTATGCTTACATACCCGATGCACATGGATATCCTTTTTCTCAGACACAATATACTCCAGATAATACAGGAAGGGTGCGTTCACAGGGTGGAGTAGGGCCCCAGTTCCAGATAGGCAACGGGCATGAATCAAAATTTATTTATGGTCAGCCTAATCAAATAGAACTGGACAGAATGTTCGGTTCGGAAGTTGGAAATGCCACCCATTATAAAAAGAATATCGTGATTGATCCTAATGGCCAGGCAAGTGCATCATATCTTGATCAGGAAGGAAGAACGATCGCCACTTGTCTGATGGGTGCCCCGGGGAAGGATAGTACAGGAAACTTTAACCTTTCGCCAATACCAAGCTATTATGGCGCATTACAAAACCTGCGCGTGGACTTGTTCGCTGAAAATTCTTTGGGACAGAGCAGTAATAACACTGTTAACCTTGATCATACTGCAATTGAGTTCAATTCACAGATCACAGTCGGCTACACAAGTGCCTACAGGTTTAAATATTTCCTGAAAGTAGATACACTGGGAGTGCCTTGCAGCAAGATATGTTTCAATTGTGTGTATGATCTGCAAATAAAGGTTACAAATGATTGCGGACAGATAGTTGCAGCAACCAAAGGAGAGAATCCATTGGATACAGTATTGGGAAATAGCACAATAGTTAGTACTGATACAGCTACAAAAGGATTGTTTCATATAGTAGGAAAAGACACTATTGAGTTCATTGCTGGATGCAGTTCCAATCATTTGTATAGTGATACAGAAGGAGTAACGATGGTACTAACACCAGGTAATTATACCATCAGCAAGATACTTACTGTAGATACATCCGCATTGCATTATTATGTTGCCGCATATATAGATTCAGCCAACAGGGCAGGTTGTGTAAAGACCTTATCAAATTTTGAACAGCAGGCTTTGGCAAATGTTGATACCTGTAACTGCCACATTACTTGTCAGAGTTGCACTAAATCACTTGGAGACAGGGATGCTTTTGTTGCTGCTGGTAAAGGTACAGCAGAACAATATGACTTTTTGTATCAGCAATGCGGTCAGCCGTGTAAGAAAAATACTCTTTGTGATGCAGAGTATGATCAGATGTTAGCGGATGTTAGCCCAGATGGACAATATGGGCAATATCTGACAGCTTCAGGAACTACAGACCCGAATTCTTTCCCGGTTTCTGTTTTCAATCTGAACAACCATCTGCCGGTGAATATTGCAAATGGCAAAGGCAATTGGCATTATCCAAGTGTAATACTAAACGGTAATACGTATCCTTATTATATTGATGGTAATGGCAACCGGTCAATTGTTATTTTGTCGCAGGATCCGGTTACAGGAGATTATACGCCTGCCGTAAATAACACTACAGATACCAATATATTAAAGTACAATAAGACGACGAATCAGTATTACACATTCCCTGAAAATCTTAAAAATTTCAGTGATTTTAGAAATTACTGGTCACCTACATGGGCACAGTCACTTGTGCAATTCCATCCGGAATACCCTTATTATGTCGTTTGCCAGAAATATGAACAGGTGCAAGCACCTGATACGGTGACCAGTGAAACCTTTGATGAAAAGATGGCAGCATGTAGTACATTCCAGCAAGCTGTAACAGCAGGTTTTATAAATAGCAATTACCTTTCTATTTCAAGTCCGACCGAACGGGTAACAGATTTCTTCAAATCAGTTGCCGATTCAGTCTATGACCCTTTTCTTGTAGATCCTGTTTATGATACACTATATGGTAATCCGGGAGGAAATAAGCTTGTAAATGAATTTAAGAATACATTCTTTAATTACGCTGCTGGTTACAATATGGTGACTGCAGCAGCAGCCATGGCACGTTGTGGAATGTATTCAAGCCCGCCATCGGGTAGCGGATGTACTGATTTCGGCGAGAATTTTTATTCATATACGACCCCGTTGAATGATACCATCAGGAATCAGGAGTGGAGGAATTTCAGGAATTTCTACTGGTCGGCAAAGCAAAAGGAACAGAAAAAACTGGAAGACTATTATAATCTGTATATCGGTAAGGGATATAATATCTGTATCGGCAATTCATCTTTCAGTACTGTAGGGATGTGGAGCGGAACAACACCGCTTCCTATATTTGACCCGGGACAACCATGTAGTTGCGGAAACTATAACTATTATGCCAATAAACAAAGACGTTTTGTTGACCAGAATGACATACCAAATCAAAGTACAGCCGCAGTTAGTTACCAGAACTATCTACTTACAGGTCAGTGCCCTGCGGCGATAGATTTGCAAGGTTTTCTTAACCAACTGGTGGTTGGGAATAAACTTAAAGCACTACATGATACTTTAACCTCTGACCTCCAATTCCCAGCAGTATATAAAGATATCAATGGTGTATATCCACCTAATAATCTTATATTTCAATGGAGTTTTGCCGATACATTGGCTGCCGGTGACTCACTGATTGCCCATATAGAAACTACCACGGGCGCTTCTCAATGTACAGTTACATTGGGAAGGACAGGTGCAGGAATACCGTCATGGAGCAGTATTATTTCATTGCAGAATCTTCAGTATACAACAACGGCCGTTAATGGTAATGATGATTTTACTGTTATGGCTGAGATATATGTTCCGTCAAATACGGCTCATCCATACCAGTTCAAGCAACTGAGTGGTTCCTCATGTGTTCAGATACATGGATGTCAGTTCAGTACAGAGTGCCAGCCTAATCAATTTGCAATAGATATAAACAGGTTAATGAGTGCACTCGCGCAGAATGGACAATTAACAGGGACTAATATTAGTTTACAATCTAGTGCTTATCTTCCATTGTTAACCCCAGTTATTCTTAATACGATGAATTGGACGAGCACTAATGTTACTTGGTCCTTTAACGGAGGTGTAGAGTTTGATATTACGGGTGCATCTCCTTCTGATAATGAATTAAGGCTTTCAATCAATGGTAATACACCAACAAGTTTTACCTCAGCCTCGTTAAGTACCATAAACCAATTTGACAGCATTAACAGTACGGGAGGAAGTGCGTTTACAATAAACGGTCTGGATGTAAACGGTAACAAACTTGTTGAAATCAGTGGTTTTGCAAGTTCGGGCCCTGCAAATAGCCCAGCGGCTCCAAGACCATTTTCACTAGGTACTTGCGGAATGCCACCAACACCATTTACATGCCAAGGAGCAGAATATAAGAACATAAATGGGCTGCAATCATTGTTAAGTGTTCTTCCAACAGATTTTAAAACATCTGTGGATATAGATCTTACTAAGAGCAGTGGTTATACTCCAGCCATTAGCACTTATTTCCCTTCAATAATGGATAGTACTTCAAGCTCTGATGCTGATTCTTCTATTGCAGGAGGAGTATATACTGATACATTGAAGTTTAATCTTTGGGTATCTAATACAGTAAGTGGACCATCACATAAAGATTCACTCATAGGTCCATTTTACCTTTCCATAAAAGACACAAATCGCCTTGCCCGATTTAAATATCTTACCGGCATTGGGCCGATTACGGCTGTTGGTGCTTTAAGTAATGGTGGTTATTATAATAGCTTTTATTTCGTTGCATCATATACTTTTAGAGTAAGGCAGGGGCCTCGTCTTGGTGAGATTTTCAGAGCACAGGACACTGTTCGTGGAAGAAGTTTTATACCTCTCCTCAATTGCACTGCTTGCACAATTCCGCAGCAAACACCTGTTACTTACACTCCTCTGGAATTAGGCGATCCATTGCCACCTGATACTATTTTAAATATGATCCCTCCAAGTGCAATACATGGAAGTGCTGGAGGTTATCCAACGCAGGATTTTTCTTTTGGAAGGGATACAGACGAGACAGTGGTTTCCTTTGTGGCAACTTCTCCTTACATGCTTATCAAGGTTACTAATCCAGTTAATCAAGGTGATCAACCTTTTGCAGCGGTGAAGTATATTCACCTTGATACCTTATCAGGCGATTCTTTGTATATGCGTAATGCATCTAATACTATAAACCCAGGTAGTGATACCTTACCTTCAATCCAGGCATTGAAGCTGGATACTGGTAGGACTTATTACGTATATCTAACCAGGTATATGAGCGGGTGCCATGTTTGTCTTGATTCAACTAGTTATTTCGGACTAAGTATTACCAATGTAGACTTCGTCGATCCTCCTGCTCCTTCGTGTAATATAATTGCCACCGGGCCTAATTTGATTTACGACGGAGATTTTGAAACTGTTCCTGCATATTCGGTTAACGCACCTTGCTATGGACTAAACTCCCCACTTTTCCCGGAAGGCCCAGCCAGCTCGCTTACAGTAGGTTACCCAACCCGATCTGCTATGCGTTATGATGATTGTAAATTAGGTAAGATTACAGACTATACAGATGATTATGTTGTTGAAGGCAGTATTGGTAGTCAGTTCCAGCGTAACCCGCACAGTGGAACTCATTTCCTTGGTTGTGATGCACCTTCATCAGCATGTACTTCGTGCAGCACCACAAATAACCCTCCTTTATTATATACACCAAATTATATTGCTACTGTTTGGCAACAAACAGTGACTGTAGTTCCAGGTACTACATATAAGTTCTCTTTCTGGGTTGAAGACATGGATGTTTCTGCATATAGTGGAGACCCTGGTGCTATTGTGAATGCGTATATAAATGATACATCATACTTCCATGATGTTATTTCATACCAAAATGGTTATGGTACATGGAAGCAGGTAACTTTCTGCTGGGAAGCAGCAGGTAGTACCACGGCTACTATTACTCTAACCGGCCAGGGTGAGTCAGATCCGTCAGGGTATGATTTTGCTTTGGATGATATTTCGTTCAATGCAGCAATGCCACCACCATGTACAACTCTTGCAACGTTTGATACGGTGAAGCCTGTATATCCTAATCCAAGCCCTAACCCTTGCGTTAGCCAGTTGCTTGGTATCGCTAATGCCAATGCTCAGAATGCATATAATGAATATCGCGATAGCATGGCAACTGCCATACGTAATATATATATGCAGCATTGCCTTGACCCGGTGGAAAGCCTTATGTCGTCATATTCAGATGAACAGTACCATTATACGTTGTACTACTATGATCAGGCAGGTAATTTGGTGCGGACAGTTCCACCACAGGGTGTGAATCTATTGCCAATAACATCAAATTCAAGCCCTGACGAAGTAAGTATTATTCATGACAGAACCTATAACCAACATACAATATTTACCAATCATGTGCTTTCCAGTACTTATGTATACAATAGCCTGAACCAATTAACCGAGCAGAGTGTTCCGGATGATGATAATATGCAGATATGGAATTATACGTTGCCGAACGGACTTAACTCGCAATTGATAACAACAGGTACGCAGTTTGTAGACGCGTCTAATGGATTCTTAAGCGGGTATTTATTAGGGCCGCAGAGCCAACGACGAGGGTTCTTATATAAAACACATGATGCGGGCCATACCTGGCAGCAAATTAATGGCACCATAGGGGTTAATTTCAACAGGGCTGTAATGAAAGCGTTTGGAAATTACGGATACGTTGTGGGCGATAACGGTATTGTAATGGTGACCCAGGATAATGGTAATAACTGGGATATTGTACCATTATATCAAAACGGAGTAACTCAAAAACTGAGAGGTACTGATATTGATGTAACTGACAATACACTTGCTATAGTAGGTAATGGAATTGCATTCGGAATGGATATCAGCGGCGGAGTGCCTGCATATGTTGCACCTACGGGAAGTATCAGCAGTACCGATTCTTTGACAAGTGTGAAATGGGATGCAACGAATGATTTGTTCTATGCGGTAGGTGATAGCAGTGGATACGGTGTGATGTACATTGGTACACCAAGTTCTACTCATGGCCTTATATCTTGGGCCAAGTCAGCAAATAACGTAAACAGTTTGCCTGTATATAAAATGCACTTTATTCCCGGCTTACCGGGTCATGGTTATGCAGTGGGTTTACAAGGTACACTGATGCATACCGTAGATAAAGGTGCGCACTGGTATATGGTTCCACCGGCAACCTTATTTGACATACGCGATGTTTTCTTTGTGAATGATAATGTAGGTATTGCACTGATAGATAATTCTCCTCAACATGGCAGGTTATATACTACCGGCGATGGTGGGCATACATGGAACCTGATGAGTAAACCGGGGGAAGAATTTTATTCTATGAATTTTTATAAGGACTCTGCGGGAACAGGAAAAACGTATAAAGGTGTGGCCGTGGGATATAATGGACTTATAGTGCGACTGGTAAACACACTTAGCCTAAAGAATCCTTATTTTGGAGAGATACCTGTTAACAGCCCTACCACCAAAGATCTGCGAGCAGTATATGCGCTGGATAATTCTAAAGGTGTTATTAGTATGATTGTTGGCGGGGAAGAGCATAACGTGTATTACACAACAAATGCGAGTGCAAGCACAGCTACATGGACTAAACTTCCTATCCCGACAACAATACGAAAAGCTGGCTTTATATTTGACGGAGCAAATAACTATATGTTACCAGCTCTGATAAGTGATAAAGGAACATTGATACGCTTAAGCAATACTGAATCAACAAGCCCTGTAAATACCTTAGCTATTGCTGATAGCAGTAACTCAGGCTCCTCCACATCGAACTTTACAGATATAGGTGGCTCCGATACTGCAACCGTAAATGATACACTTGTTACCTATAATGCACCTGGAGCAACTCTTACAGCTGGTACATATATATTAACAGGAAGATATCCTTCATCAGGCTTTCCTGCAGAAATAGGGGAGTCTTCAGTATTATCAGCATTACCGGCAAGTAATGCGGTACTTACAAACCTGGTATATACAGGTTCTAATAGGGTAAGTGCGGCAGATAGTGTAAATAATAAAATGTATAAAGGAAAAATAGGCAGCGGAAGCATAACATGGCAGGATGTAAGTACCAATGTACATAGTAACCGTATCAGCGACCTTGGTGTATTCCCTACCGGTGGAACAACTGTGTTTAGTACTGGAGACAAAGGCCGTTTGTATTATAGCAAAATTGTTACTTCAGGTACAGTTAACATGAAAGCCTTGGCTATGCCGACGCTTAAAAACCTCAGCGGAATAATTAGTAATGCAACGGCTTTATATGCAGTTGGCGATTCATCAGCAATATATAAAGCAACCTATGGCCTTAGCGGATATGCACTAAGCACCTTTACCACAATCTTGTCGCCGGTTGGATACACGCCATTATATGGCATAGCAAATAGCGGAACAAAAGCATATATTGCGGGTGCAAATGGAACGGAGTTGTTCTTATCAAGCCCAAGTGCAACATCGGCCGTACAGGGTGTTAGCGGAGGCGTTACAAATTTTAATGGGGTTTGTTCAACTCCTTTCGGTACCGCTTTCTTATTCGGTAATAACAGTAACATGTGGGCCTATGGCGCTACAAGTGGCAAGAAGGTAGATAGCTTATTCGATTGCCGTTTCTGGGCTGAGAATTTTATGGATGTTAACCATGGCTTTGTGGTAGGTGATAGCGGCATAATACGCAGAACCGACAACGGAGGCGCATTATGGCAAACTGTATTGCCTGAAATAAACAGCAACGGTGTGCCCGATTATAAAACAGTATGGACAACAGGAATTGGTAATTCAATTGTTGCAGGAACCGGAGGCTTTTTAGGAAGAGCAAGCGGTAGCAACATAGTTACCCATGCAGGTACAGGCAGCACTTATGTGTATAATAGCAGTAGTACGCAGATATGGTATAAAATAAAGTTTCATGCCAATTATCCGAATAGTGGATATGTTGTGGGATCGGGTGGAAGCATATTGCAACTGGCAATATCGGGTGCTACATTAACGGTTAGTAATTTTGCACATACACTGCCGGCCAGCTCAGATCTTCATGCCATACATGTGTTCAGAGATAATAGTTTTATAGTTGCCGGTGCACAAGGTTCAATTTACTATTATAACCTGGCCATACCGGGTTGGATAAATTGCTCACCAAGCACCAATACAAATTATACCAACTTTACATTTAACGATATTTATTTCCGCGATGATATTGTAGGCTATGTGGTGGGTGATAGCGCAGTTAACCTGGGCGGAGAAATAATGAAGTGTACTATATTACAGGGGCAGATACAGTCACTTGACCCTAGCCTGTATACTACAGCAGCTAACCCGCTTGGTTTTGCTGAAATGCCTGTTGAAGATGGCCTTACTGCAAAGAGTATTGTATCGAATACAGGCCAGGTAAACTACAATACCATAGCCTTTACCGGACCTTATGATGGTTTTGTAGGTGGATCATATTCAACTTCTCCGCCAAGCAATACCCAAAATTACCCTTACGCAAGGTTGATTAATGATAGGGGTGGGGAGTTTAGTAGTTTATATTGGTATGATAGATTAGGTAGATTGGTTTTAAGCCAAAATACGAAACAGAACAACGAAATTAAAAAGGGATATACTTATATATTATATGATAATAATGGTAGAATTTATGAAAGTGGTCAAAAAATCGAGAATGCAGATACTTCAAACCTTTTTAATAAAATATTTGGAGATACAATAATGGGTATTTATAATCCAAGTGTTATTTCACCAAATAAGTATATTACTTGGAT
>Ga0206877_10149_pt1 | contig 21627 bp, 20 predicted proteins | sample Alteio_BWOrgCont_7_FD_152623 | JGI IMG/M metagenome (GOLD analysis project Ga0206877, IMG submission 152623) | Enriched cells from forest soil in Barre Woods Harvard Forest LTER site, Petersham, Massachusetts, United States -... | ecosystem: Environmental > Terrestrial > Soil > Temperate forest >...
TATTTTTTTATTGGCGTCGCTATTGCCTTGTTTGGCATTTATAGATTATGACCATGTGGCCTAACCAGTCGCCGGAGCCAACCGCCGTTGGCGCTTGCCGTTCCGCTGTCGCGGTTCACGTCACGAGTCGGCGGTGGCTCAGCTTTTTTCGTTGGCGGCTTTGAGCGTCAGGAGCATTTATGAAGTTCACACTTGAGATTGGCGAGAAAGAGAAGCATCGGATTGATTATTACCGGAATTGGTTTTTCGGCACAGAGCGCCTTCGGGCTGACGGCGAGATTGTTGCCAGCCGGAACGTTGTTTCGCCGTCGAACTATGTCAGCATTCCGCTTTGCAGGCGCTACGAGTTTAGCGTCGGCACTTCCGAGCCGCGTACCGTTGTTTTTGAAAAGGAGCGGCCATTGCTTTTGGCAGGGATTCGTCCTCACAAGTACCGGGTTTTTGTAGATGGCAAGTTGATTCATGAGCAGGAGGGATTTTGAGATGAAATACCAGCCGCCTAACGCCGCGCTGGAGCCAACGCCGTCTGCCCCTTGAGTTTATGGATGGTTTGAGTTATACAATGGTTATCAAGCTTGGGGAGCCTCTCGAAATTCGGTGTGGCTCAGCTTTTGGCCGTTTGACGTCTTAACCCACATAAAAATATGTTCGGCATATTCAAAAAGAAGCCATCACCGCCTCCGCCGCCCATTCACCCGCCATCGCCCCCACCGCTTCCCGGCGGCGAGCCACTTTGGGACGAGATGGGCATGACGCGATCCATCCCGGATTATATTCAGCGCCACCTCGCATCCCGGAGCCCGCAACACACATTGGGCCGCCGGGCGGATGGAAGCATTGATGTTGACGGCGTGCCACCGTTGATCTTTAACGACCCGCAGATCCGCAGCAACATCACACGCCTGATAACCGAGCAGCTTCCCAACGACACATCGACTTTATCTTCGCTTTCATCCGATGAGATTGTCTCCCGCCTCGGCGGCATCCTCACGAAAGTCACCGGCAAGGATATGTATGCCATTGTTATTAGAAAGTGGTGTGTGGAGCGCAAGTTGTTATGAACTTCAGGACGCCTGACATCGCGCAGGAGCCAACGCCATTGGCGTCGCTGGTTTCAGGTTGCGCTTTTCTCCGGCGTGGCTCAGCTTTTGTCCGCTAGGCAGCTTATGACTATCACGCTGAACAAGAGCCGGATTGCTTCAGTCGTGGTTGCTGCTGTTTATATCGCCGTCGGATTCGCGGCGAACGGCGGAGAGGGCGGTTTGAAGGTTTCAGCGATGGTCATTTTTCCACTCGCTTGCATTTGGTTTGGCGATGCCATGGGTGGATTCACCGGGCCGGCAGGAAGCATTGGGATTACTGCCCCAACGCCAGGAGTGATTGTTAGCATTCTGGGTTGGCTGTTGCTGCTTTTACCCATCATTATGGCGATTATTACTTACGTCGCACCATGATTCGGATATTCATATCGCTTGTGAAGTTTATCGCCATGATGGTTGTCATGACGATTATCTGCACATGGGCTTGGGATGCTTTCCTCAATGGCAAGGTTTATTCTTGCACAGATGGTGGGGTGTGTGACTACTGGTTTGCCGGAGATTGGGTTCATGCTCATGACGGTCATCCCATCGAGGTGGTTCCGAAGATTGTCCCGGCACACGATATGAGTGACCCGGACACCATCAAGCAGGGGTGGAGTGTTGCCGGTTTGTGGTGTGTTTGGATTTTGTTTTTCACCACTTCACTTATTGTGAGCGTCATGTTCGCGTGGGTTTCGTGGATTAAGACATTAGACCGGTTTGCAGAAAGGCGTCACGGCCATGTTCGCGCAGCCTAACACGCGTTGAAGCCAGCGCCAGTTCCGCCTGGCGGTGGTAGCCGTCCGCAAGGACCGCAGCGCATCCCGTACTTCTCGGTTGCATGATGCGATATTTTATGGCAATCCTATGTCCGTCCGAAGCATGGTTGGGGTCTTAGCTCAGTTGGTAGAGCGTCTCGTTCGCAATGAGAAGGTCAGGAGTTCGAGCCTCCTAGGCTCCACCACTTTTTTGGTGGATTTAAATTGAACCCGCATATTCATCAGTGGATATGCGGGTTTCTTTTGACCAACCCACATCGGTCAAGGTGGTTTCAGCAACACTTGATAAAAATACATTTCCATACTACAGCATAGGAACATTTTGGAAAAAAGTGTGGAAATTGTGGTTTTATTTTCGGCAGTTTTTTCAAACCCAGCCGCAGGATGTCCAAAAACGGCCATCGCACCGTGATTTAAACCCACAATCCCCCAGCAGATCTTCAGGCCGGTAATTTCGAATTTCGCCTAGCTGGACGGATCGGTGATCAATCACCTGTTACTCGCATTGCCATGCGGGAGCCAGCCCGCCGTAAACGTCACGCGTAGCAAATTCTGGCGGTTACCTGAAGTCCATTATCTACCACCGTTGACCAGCCGCCAGGAACAGCTCCGAATGGTGCGAGAGATCTCGCTTAACACGGCGGACACCTCAAATGGACTGAAATAATTTGTCGATAGCCTCTTTTATGTCCAGTAAATGTGCCGGCTTGGGAATCATTAAATCCACAACGGAATATACTTTGGGCGGGTTGCCTGTATACATCACCACCGGAGTATGTGGGGAACGCATTTTGATGATGTGCGTCATCTCCAAGCCCGTCATTCCAGGCATAGAATTATCAGTTAAAACCAAGTCGTGTAGCTTTGAATTAAATCGTGACAAAGCCTCCTCTGCGTTCTGCGCTGAATCCACGGCATAACCGACATTGTCCAGGAAAAATTTCAACAATACCCGGCTTTCATCGTTATCATCAACCAGCAGAACGGTTTTTACTTTTGACGAAGTGTCGTTATTCACAGCAATCATTTTTTATTCGCTGTTTAAATGTTTATTGCCCGTATCTGTCCTTGCACATAACAAGGACAACCCGCAGTAAACAATTAGAACAAATCGGCTTTTATTGCCAAAGTCCAAAAATTGCAACGCGGTTAGTTTGCCACAACAAGGCTGCTGCCTTTTTCTAAAGCTGCAATAAATATCAAAAGAGATGTTTGTATAAGCCTGCTTTAGACAGACTTATGTAACAAACTCATGTATCCAAAACCGCGCAACCACCCGTATTACTTGATTATCATAATACGTTGAATTCCAGCTTGTTCTAGGTCGGTTTGGGACATGCAGTGTCACTAATGAGACATCATTTATTCGTCAGGGCTTGTTTTTCGTTCCGAAGTCAAACCCGTCATTTGCCTGGATTGACGAAGCTATCAGGAAAAAGGCTTGATCAGCTGTGGAACACAAGTCGATGCGGCAACTGATCTTGGACATGAACAGTTGAGTCAGTGACATCTAAGGTGAACAGGAAGGTAGAGCGGTTGAGATTGGCAATCGCAATGGCAGGATGAAAGCTGAACATGTCAAAACCAGAACCATCAGGGGATGCGTCTCCACATCTGCGGGAAATAGGTCATGGGATCCAAAGATGGCGTCGAAACACCTCCCGCGCTAGGGAAAAACCTAGGGCGGACCGGAAGAATGGCTTGTAAACATGTTGCAACAGAATAAGATAGAGGAACTCAAACAAGCCAGTCTCTAATAACAAACTTAATGGGAAATCCTGATTATTAGGCTTGAAATTCGGTGATTATTAGTGTCTGATAGAAATGTAACGGTATTTTCTTAAACGGAAGGAAAAGGAAAAAATGGAAGGCTATTCAGACATTGCGCCGGCAAAGGATTTGGATCGCAAACCTTTTATCGATATTCAAACGATCAAGGGAAAAATTCAATTCATTCCCATGCTTGTCACGCGCGGTTCAGGCAACCAGAGATGGCGCGTGTCAATTCAGGGAATCTGCGCGAAGGAAGTCCCACCCCTGACCGATTGCCGTGTATTTTTTAAAGGCACCGAAATTAGCGGCCAATTTTCCGAAATGCAAAGCACCAATGACGGATTGTGGCGGGCGCGATTCGAGGCGATTATTTCCGTTCCTGAATTCTGGGGTGATGGCGTCGCTCTCCGGTGAAAAAAATGGTTGGGGCTAAATATTGGGAAAAGCATGAACCAGCGTAAAAAAACATTTTGGGAAAAGCGGATGCGCCGCTGGCAGATCGCTCTGATTATTCTGGTCCCGTTGCTGTTCGGTTTGGTCTTTTGGCTGATTGCCCGTCTTTATTCTTATCCTTGACTACGTTTGCACGAGTTTTGTCCCAAACCTTGATTGGAGGCTAATATGCAACCGAGTCCAAATCACGTGCGATTGCGGAGTTTTTTAGATTTAAATCCGATCGAGATCAGTCGCCTCCAACTTTACCGCCGCTGCCTGGCCTATGAAATCCAGCCGGATCAGAACGGTATTCATGCCGTGGCGTTTCTCCACCCAGCCTTCGATGCCGCGGAGCGGCCCGTTTTTGATTTTGACCCGCATGCCTTCTCCAATTGTTGGTGCCAGCCGTATTTCCAGGTCCGTCTCCAAGGCCAGCAGCACCTCGCCCATCTGGTGGACGAAAAGCGCCTGATCAGTCACTTCCAAAAGATTCGCCACATGATCACTTTGTAAGATAACTCCCTTTTTTGCTGGCGACATCTCGAGGAAAACATAACCTGGAAACAGGGGCTTTTTGAAAACCACAGTTTTCCCGCGATATTTATGCGCTGAAGTGTAACAGGGCAGTGTCGTGGCAATGGCTTCGCGTTTGCAATATTGAACGAGTTTTTTTTCGCATCGCGGGCGCGTATGCGCAACAAACCAATAAATATCGCTCATACGCACCAGCATGTTGGCTGGCTTTTGTGTGTCAAGCCTGACAGTTCGTGGCCACCCCTAAACGGCCAGGGCGTGTAAAGCGATTTTTCTTTCTGCCGGAGTTTCACCCGGGTATATCTAGCTCTCATGGAAGGGATGAACTCAAAAGGTTTGATACTTGTGGTTGATGATGAGGTCGATATCCTGCGCGTTTATTCGCAGTTCCTGCGGCGGGCTGGTTATGACGTTCTGGAGGCAACGACCGGCAATGAAGGACTTCAGAAAGTTCGCGCTCTAAAGCCGGATCTGGTGCTGCTGGACGTGAGGTTGCCGGATTTGGGGGGCATGGATGTTTGCCAGCAGATCAAAAGCGATCCAAATTTTCGGGATATTCTGGTTATCCTTTGTTCCGGCGATGCCATCAGCCATGAGGACAAAGTTGATGGCCTTGGAACCGGGGCGGACGAATATCTATCCAAACCCGTCAACCATGCAGAATTGCTGGCCCGGATTCGAACGATGATGCGAATCCGGGACAATGTTGCTGCCCTGCGAGCGAGTGAAGAGCATCATCGGCGTTTAATCGATATTCTGCCGGATGCATTCTGTGTAATTCGGCCCCAAGGCCAAATAATGTCAGTAAACTCACGGGCCGTGGTGATGCTCGGTTACGATGGGCCAAAGGACCTGATTGGAAAAACCCTTTTTTCTCTTATCTCAGCGAAGGATAGTGGGCGCATCAAACAGGATTTCTTGGCTGCAATGGAAACCGGAAGCCTCTCTGCAACTGCATACACTCTGCTCAAGAATGACCGATCGGCCGTACGTGTTGAATTGAGCGCCACTGTTTCAAACCAAGGCGTTGGTCAACCCGTGGCAATGGTGTGTGTCATGCGCGACATTACCGAACGCAGCGAAGCCACAAGAAGAATCCAGCAATTGCTAAGCCTCCTTGATCAAGCCCACGACGTGATCATAGTCCGCGACTTGGATCAGCACATCCACTATTTCAACCAAGGAGCCGAACGGATTTTGGGCTGGAAAGCTGAAGAAGTCAAAGGCCGGCGTGTGAGCGAGATTTTATTTCAAGAGCCGGCGAATTTTGCGTCGGCACAGGATCAGTTATTGCGCACCGGCATATGGACTGGCGAGTTGCTTGCCTTTGACAAACTCGAGCGGCCAATCATTTTCCAGACCCGCTGGACTTTGGTTAGTGAGACCATCGAAAATTTTCCATTGGTGGTTTGCATCTATACCGATATCACCGAACAAAAGCTGGCCGAAGAAAGGCTGAGGGATCATGAAGCTTTAAGCAGGCGCATTTTGGGCTCTGCCTTGGAAGGCTTTTGTCGGCTGGATTTAGAGGGGCAACTCTTGGATGTCAACGAGGCGTGCTGCCGGATCACTGGTTACTCCCGTGAAGAATTATTATCCATGAACATCAGTAACTTGGACATAAACCTGGCGTCCCGCGAGGTCACCCTCCAGCGCATCCAGGAAATTGTCCAATCCGGCGGTGGCCGTTCTGAGACCATCTACCGTCACAAAGAAGGAAGGTTGATCGACGTTGAGCTAATCACGACCTCGCTGAAATTGCGGCAAACTTACATTTTTAAATTTTTGCGCGACCAAACCGAGCGGAAAAGGACAGAGAAACTATTACGATCAAGCGAAGAGCGATTCCGGCAGTTGGCGGACAACCTCCGGCAGGTGTTTTGGATGGTCGATGTGACCAGTCGTGAACTAATCTACGTCAGTCCGGCGTATGAGGAAATCTGGGGGCGAACCTGCAAAAGCCTCTATGCTAACAACCTGGACTGGCTGGAGGCTGTGCACCCGGAAGACCGTCCAAGGATTTTGGCAGCGGTCCAGACAAAGCAAACCAATGGCACCTATGACGAGATTTATCGCATCATCCGTCCTGATGGCTCAATTCGTTGGATTCAAGATCGGGCCATTCCCATCCGCGATGAGGCTGGCAGTGTCTTTCGCCTTGCCGGCCTCGCTGAGGACATCACAAGACGAAAAGAGGGCTGGGATGCGCTCTATGAAAGTGAGGCGCACAAAAGTGCGATTATGCGGGTCGCTTTGGACGCGATCCTTACCATCGACCATGCCGGCACGATTATCGAATTGAATTCCGCCGCCGAAAAAATGTTCACCAAGCATCGCGCCAAACTGGTCGGCCAGGATATCACAAAAATCATTCCGTCTCCGTTACGCTCCTGGTTTCAAAATGGGCTGGCGTCTCATTTTAGTGGTAAAATCGGTCCCGCCACCGGGAGCCGTATCGAGTTGCCCGTTTTACGTACCGATGGCAGCCGTTTTTTTGGCGAAATCGGCATTGTCCGTGTCGAGTTGAAAGGCCAGCCAACCTTCACCTTGAATATTCGCGACATCACCCAGCGGAAGCGGGCGGAAGAAGAATTGCGGTCATTTCATCGGCGTATCATCGAAACACAGGAGGCTGAACGCCTGCGTATAGCGGGTGAACTGCATGATGGCATCAATCAGATCATTGCCTCCGTAAAGATGCGGCTGAAAAAAGTGGATAATATGCTCCCGGGAAATAAGCCTGCGGCGCGGGAAATCCTTTCGCGTTGCGATCAACTTTTGGTCAAGGCGCTCGAAGAAAACCGGCGCATCGCCCGCAATCTGCGGCCCAGTGATCTGGATGATTTCGGGCTGTTTGCCGCCTGCCAGAATTATTGCGACGAGATACGGCTGCACAGTAACCTTCAGATCCAGTGTCTGATTGATTCGTATAACGAACGGCTGCCCTCCGATTTGGAAATGAACCTTTTTCGCATCCTTCAGGAGGCGATCTCCAACATTGAAAAACACGCGAAAGCCCGGGCAATCAAGGTTCAACTCCAGGTCCAGGGCCATTCCATTCACCTCAAGATTTCGGACGATGGCTGCGGGTTTAATCTTAAAAAGAAGGCTGACACCAAAAAAAAGCATCGCGGGTTTGGCGTTGCCAATATGCGTGAACGGGTTGTTCTCTTGGGGGGGACTTTCGAAATCAGGTCGGTTGCAAAAAAGGGAACTACCATCACCGTAATCGTTCCAACTCGCCCGGTCCCATGACGGAGTCATTGTTATTGGGTTCGTGTCCCGCGCGACCAGATTTCAACCATGACTGCTCACAACCCAGCGAACGGCAAAACGAACGAGGGAGTTAAAGCAGTCCAGATTAAGCTTCTGTTGCATTTCAATGCATTTTGCCTTTAACTCGGCTGCGGTAAGCTCAAAATTTTTAGAAATTTGTTCATTGCTCTTGCCCTCACCGAGCAACTCCAAAATTTCAAGTTCCGTATCTGACAGTTTTTTTAGAAGTACCGTGTTGGGGTCGTTCTCAGAATCCGGTGAGTCCCCCTTACTGCTTGCCAGAACCTCTTCACTGACGTAAATGTGCCCATTCAACACATCCCGTATCGCGTTAATGAGCTCTGGTGGATCTTCCTGCTTCATAATGTAACCATCACCGCCCGCCCGCAATACCCGTTGCGCATAAATCGCCTCATCGAACATGGAAACCACCAGCAACTTGACGGGAAGCTTCCGCGCCCGCACATCCTTGATCAGTTCCAGGCCGCTTTTCTTCGGCAATCCCAGGTCAACCAGCGCCAGATCCGGTTGCAGCTTGACGATCTCGTTCAACGCCGATGCCCCATCAGATGCCATGCCACATACGACCATATCTTTCTCAGCGTTGATCAAACTAACCAAACCTTCAGAAAAGACTGGATGATCCTCCACAACAAAAATACGTTTTTGCGGTTTGGCAGCGGACTTTGACTTCATGGGCATAAAAACTCGAAAACTCGGATTCAATTAGTGTTTGAATGTTTTTGGCTGTTATGACTAAACATTAACAAAACCTCCCATGACCCGCCAGAAAATCGAACCATTTTTAATTTAATGTCTTAACGCGAAAATTACTGATTAAGACTTCTCTAAATTTAAGCTCACACCTAGAAAAGTCAAGCGCCCAGCTGAAAGGAACGCAAACTGGTAGCAGCTCACCCGGCTTTTTGATTCTTTTGACTTTTACTCGATCCGGAATTGAATCCGTTCCCGACCGGTGCAAGAGGTTTACGTTTAAGCGACCTAGCAAAAATGCTTACCTGTGATCTTCCTGGTTGTCCCAAAAGTGACTAAACATGGCACACCGGTGGATAGCGAAGATTTTAAACTCCTGTAAAATGTCTCCAGTTGATTGTGAACCAAACCGAAACCTAAGGACGAAGTATCTGAAGAAAAGGCGGAGCAATTGTGGACACCAGACACCAGACACAAGCCGGATTGCAGATGCAGATAAAAGATTATGAAAAAATTAAAAGCACTAGTAATGACAGGTGTTTTGGCTTTTGTCGGAACACAGACTCAAGCCGCAATGTTTGACATAACATTCACCAGCAATCAAGGAACGCTTGACGGAGTCGGCCAGATCAACGGCGTGGCAGTGGGGCCCGGCGCACCTGGAGTCTACGAAGCCATCGTAGCCGGATCTTTTTTCGATGTATTCGCTACAGTGGATGGTTTTGCGCCGGGCATCTATTCCCTGATTCCTAATCCCAATGCGCCCAATTCGTCCTATTCTCCCTCGGGCTATTTTATATATGATAATCTGGTGGCCAATGGAGGAAACCCCTTTATAACCAACCCGGGGTTGTTATTCAGCGGGCCGGGTGTTAACAGCCTTGAACTCAACCTTTTCAGCAATGGCGCTTCTTCTCCCGTTCCGAACGGCACATATCAGCTCTATGACAACAGAGGTGTTAACGTTTATGGTGAAGCCACAATTTCCGCAGTCCCCGAAACCTCAACAATATTTGCTGGCGCATTGATGTTGCTTCCGTTGGGGGTAAGCGCCACCCGCATCATGCGCAAAAACCGCATGGCTTAAACGCTCCAAATCTGTTTCACCCAAACAGCCGGTCTTTCAAGACCGGCTGTTTGCTTTTATGGAATCTGAAAGCAGTTTTGTACAGTGAAGGGCCCAAAAGTGCCCAAACATGTCCCAACGAGCGATAGCCGGAACTTTAAATGCCTGTAAAGTGTCTCCGTTAGATGTGTACCACCTAAACACAAATAACAGCATCCGAGGAAAGAAAAATGCATATGATCCATAATAATTTTAAAGTTGCTCTTGCCGGTGGAATTATAGTTGTGTTACTGGCTTCGTCTGCCAGCGCATCGCTTCTCCCGAATGGTAATTTTGAGGCACCTGTCCAGACTGAAGGCACACAATTTGTCCCGGTTGGCAGTAACTTCATTCCCGACTGGTCAGTTGTCGGGACGGGCGGCGTGAATGTGGATCAGACACCTACCGCCCCGCCGAACCCGGAGTATTGGCCGGGAAATCCCTCACAGTTCCTCGATCTCACGGGCAATACCGGCGGCGCAGGTATTGAAAGTGCTCCTTTTGCCACCATTGCAAGCCAGACTTACATAGTTACCTTTGATGCCTACAATGGGTCTTTGGTTTATTCCACAATTGGACCTGTTTCCGGGCCAGTGCTTTCTTTGCAGGCGTCCAGTGCGGCGCAGGCAACGATTTATTCGCTGAATGCGGGTACCGGAGCCGTTCTTTCGTACACGTTTAAGGCTTCCGCAAGTGCGACCACGCTAACATTCATGGATGTCACAGGCGCTGATTCCAACGGTGGCTGGATTGACAATGTGGGAATCACGCCGGTTCCCGAAGCCTCAACCATGCTTGCCGGCGCATTGATGTTGCTGCCATTGGGCGTGAGCGCCACCCGCATCATGCGCAAAAACCGCATGGTTTAAACGCTCTAATTCCGTTTCACCCAAACAGCCGGTCTTTAAAGACCGGCTGTTTGCTTTTCTGGACTTCAACCCGGTTTGTGGGCGGATTCACGCGGCGCAGAGGCCCAAAAGTGCTTAAACGTGTCCCACCAGGCGATAGCGCGTAGGTGTCGGCCTGATATTCTAAATCAGATGTAAATGATTGGATGATTAAAAACGGGAAACAAAATATATGGAAAATATAACACAAACCCTGTTCAAAAGTGCCGCTGCTTGGCGCAAAACTGGTGCAATGGCAATATGCTTTAGCGCATGTGCCACGGCACACGCAACACTTAACATCAGTGCTTTAAATACTGGTGCGGGTGACTATGGGATTAACAATGGCGCTCCCATCATTGATTCCAATTGGAAAGTTACCCTGATTCCACCGCCGGCAAACGGGATTCCGCCGGGCGGCATACCCAACGGGAATGCCTATCTGGTTCCAAATAACATCGGCTTTCCAATCCCACCTTGGGTGCCGAATTCGTCATTATCAACTTGGATTACCTATTCCTACCCGACCCAGGTTGGTGGTGATAACACTGGTGGTACCTATCAGTATCAGTTGCAATTCACAGCCCTCACCACTGGCAGCGTCGATATAAGCCTTGCTTCCGACAACAACAGCTCGCTCTTCATCAATGGCGGTCTGGTAGTCAATATACCCGATCCTCAACCGTTTTCGTCTTTTCAAGATGTCGACTACTCGTTTAAGAGCGGCCAAAACTATACCGTGGACTTCGACGTTTACAACATTCCACAGGGCAATGGTAATCCCACGGGCGCCAATGTCCAATTTTCTGGCGATGTCAACGTCGCCCCCGTCCCCGAAGCTTCAACCGTGTTCGCTGGTGCAATGATGCTGCTGCCGTTTGGTGTGAGTGCCGCGAGGATTATGCGTAAGAATCGGATGGCTTAATGCTTAACCAGTTTAATTCTAACCCACAAACCGATCTCTTCGAGACCGGTTTACTTTATAGGAGGCTGTCGTTAGCTGGTGCGTCGTAATGTTCTAAGGATTCGCCCGTGTCCTAAAAACGAATGAGAATGTCCCAAGATGCCATAGATGAATGGTGAAACGTGTGGAGAATGGACAATGTAGGGAAAAGACGTTTAGACAAGTTTTAACCTTTGACTTGGAGGTCAAGCCAGAGGCGGACATCAAGAAAAGTTAAAATAGGAAAACATATGAACAAACTAACTCTCTGGGTCTTGACCGGCATCAGTGCCTTGGTAGTCAATCAGGCATCAGCAATTTTGATTGTCAATGGAGATTTTCAAGCCGGGGATAATGGCTTTGGTTCCGATTACATATCAAGTTCAACCCAGGGGATTGGTACTGATGCGGGTACATACGACGTTGTTAACAATCCCTACGGGAGTGCACCGCCTCAAAACCCGTATATCCCTTCACCGGGCTATTATGACCATACTTATGGAAACGCCAATGGGCTCATGTTGGCTGTCAACGGGGCGACCGACCCCAATTTAAGAGCTTGGTACGAAATCGTAGGCGGCCTGACAATAGGTCAGAAATATGATTTTAGCTTTTGGTTGTCGAATTGGTCTTATGACCCGGTAGCAAATCTTCAATTAAACATCGGTATCGGCGGGTTCCAACAAGGCGGCATCCTTGCTCCCGAAACACCAAACAAGTGGGTTAATGAAAATGTATTATGGACGGCCACATCCACTTCCGCTCAGTTTGCTATTTACGATCTTCAAACTGCTGCAGGTGGCAATGACTTCGCCTTGGATGACATCTCGCTAACCGCCGTCCCAGAAACCTCTACAGTCTTTGCCGGCGCGATGATGTTGCTGCCGTTTGGCGTAAGCGCCGCACGAATCATGCGCAGGAAAGTTTTGGCCTGATGGTCGCTGGGCTGATGAATAATAAGGCCGGCCGAAGAAAGACCGGCCTTTTCGTTTTCGAATACCGCCATTTTTCCTGCTTTCACACAAGGGGAAACGCCCGCACGATCAGATCTGAAATGAACCGGCCCCAACGTTATGATGAATAATAATGCCGCTAAATTTGTAGCAACATCAACCGCGACACTGCTTTTGAAAAGCGCCCCACCAATCAGGGCGTTTCTTGAAGCGGTTCAAGTGATTGAACAACGGTTCTGGCCTAGAAAACCCTATGTCCTAAAAGCGAGCAAGGATGTCCTTTTGTGCCATAGCTGCCAGTGTCCGATTGTGAGATAGTCTAGCTTAATAAGTTCTGGCGTGGTCGTCTGGACATGACCAATTCAAAAGGCAATTTAAAAGAGGGATAAAGACATATGATAAACTATAAACTTGCTGCGGTGGCTGTCGGCACCTTGGTGCTGGCCGCTGGCACCCCCGCAACACGAGCCGCGCTGACTTCGGTGGATTCAGGATCAGCGAGCTTTGTGTGGCCTGCTTCCGGTTCTTCAGCATCGTTTAATATTGATGTGGGTTACGACGTGGTCTTTGACAGCGGGACGATGCAGTACACCTATCTTTATAATTTCACTCCGCTGACTGATTCCCCAATCGGACAGTTTCAAATCAATGCCAATTACCTGAGCGGTGTGCTGACGGAAGGAACGCTCATCAGCGGTTCTGCTTACGATTTGACCGGCGCCGTAACTGAGGACGGCAGCATCAATGCCGGGACAGACGTGCTTTGGACCTGGAACCCGGCTACTACCAAGGAGCAATTGGTCGGCTTTACCTCTTATTTTGGACCTACTGATGGGGATGCAGTTCTGACGGATGGATCATTCGGCATTTTGGCCGACCCGCCTGTCCCTGTGCCAGAAGCATCAACCGTACTGGCCGGAGCTTTGATGCTCTTGCCACTGGGAATTAGCACATTGCGCTCTTGGCGCAAGGAACTGAACCCCGTTTGATTCGCCAATGATTTGGGCGCTTGTCAAACCTTCACTGTGCCTCCTGCCTGTGGCATCCAGTTCTCAAGGGACACTTTGTTACCAGCCGGTTAAATATTTGAGCTCAAGATCGGGAACATTGATGATCACCAAATGCCAACTTTCCCGGCGCTGGATTCCACACAAAGATCACCGAGCCTTGAGTCCGACGATGTAAAGATTGGTTGGCCTTTTAGAATTCGGTTATCGAGATGGGACATGAAAAAAATCCTGATCATCTTTTTGTGCGGCACATTATTGGCCGGAGAATGCTGGCAAACTGCCAGCGCCCGGGCAGCTCAGCTTCAAGTGCTCTATGTGTTCACCGCCGCCAGTGGGGCGAGTCCCTATGCGAGTCTTTGCGCGGGTCCGGACGGTGGTAGTTTCTACGGCACGACCACCGGCGGCGGAACGAATGGCGGTTATGGAACTGCATTCAAAGTAACCACGAATGGTCTATTGACGACGCTGATATCATTCGCAAACACGAACGGAGCTGACCCGCAAGGCAGCTTGAACTTGGGCAGCGACGGGAACCTTTACGGCACGACTGTCAACGGGGGAACGAATGGCGACTATGGGACGGTGTTCAAGATGGCCACAAACGGCGTGCTGACGACTTTGGTTTCCTTCGCCAGCACCAATGGAGCTTATCCGTATTCGGGGTTGATGTCGGGAAATGATGGGAGTTTTTACGGGACGACTTATTTTGGCGGCACTAATAACCTGGGGACGGTATACCGCATATCGCCCGCCGGCGTTCTGATGCCGCTGGTTTCATTTGCCAACACCAACGGGGCGCATCCGATCGCAGGGTTGACAATGGGAACTGACGGTTATTTGTACGGGACAACTGCCTTGGGAGGAACCAATGGTGGATTCGGGACAATATTCAAAGTGTCAACCAACGGGGCATTCACAACCTTGGCCTCCTTCGCCAACGGCAACGGGGCTTATCCACAATCTGCGCTGACGGCGGGCGGCGACGGCAATTATTACGGCACGACTTATTACGGTGGCAGCTACGGCTTGGGCACGGCTTTTCGTGTCACCACAAACGGCGTGCTGACCTCGCTGGTGTCCTTTAACAGCACAAACGGAGCAAATCCGCGTACGGGCTTGGCTCTGGGTGGCGACGGCAATTTTTATGGCACGACCTATGCCGGCGGAAGCAATAATCTTGGAACTGTTTTTGACCTTACAACCAACGGGAATCTGACCAGTTTGGCGTCTTTTGCCAACACCAACGGGGCCAATCCGGAAGCTGGACTGACCATCGGAACCAACGGCTTTTATTACGGGACCACCGCCAATGGTGGCAGCAGCCAGGGCGCCGTGTTCCAAGTATCAACCAATGGTGCTTTGACACTTCTGGCTTCATTCGCTGTTCCGACGGGCATCAAGCCCGATGCCAGCCTGGCCTTGGGCGGCGATGGCAATTTTTACGGCACCACCACTGGCGGCGGCACGAATGGCGGTTATGGAACAGTTTTCAAGGTGACAACCAACGGCGCACTGACCACGCTGGTTTCCTTTGCCAACACCAACGGAGCAGTCCCCCAAGCCGGTTTAACGTTCGGAAGTGACGGGAACCTTTATGGTACAACCACCACAGGCGGACAGAACGGGAGCTACGGGACGGCATTCATGGTGACGACTAACGGGGCGCTGACCACGCTCGTTTCCCTTGGCAACACCAATGGCGCGAATCCTGAAGCCGGACTGGCATCAGGTGGTAACGGCAGTCTCTACGGCACCACGATGAACGGCGGAACGAATGGTGGTTATGGAACGATATTCAAGGTGACAACGAACGGGGAGTTTTCAACGCTGGTCTCCTTCGCCAACACCAACGGGGCAAACCCGCAAGCGAGACTGACAATGGATGCGGACGGCAATTTTTACGGCACCACCACTGGCGGCGGCACGAATGGCGGCTATGGAACAGTTTTCAAGGTGACAACCAACGGCGCACTGACCACGCTGGTTTCCTTTGCCAACATCAACGGAGCAGACCCGCAAGCCGGTTTGACGCTGGGGAATGACGGCAGCTTTTACGGGACAACCACGTTGGGTGGAAATAATGGCGGTTATGGGACTGTATTCAAAGTGACCACGAACGGGTTATTGACCAGTTTAGTATCCTTTGCCAACACAAATGGGGCTTATCCCTATGGCGACTTGATATTGGGCAGCGACGGTAATTTTTACGGCACGACTTATTCCGGCGGCGGCAGCAGCTTGGGAACAGCATTTCAAGTGACGACAAACGGCACACTGACCACGCTGGTGTCGTATAACAATAACACCGGCGCGAATCCCCAAACTGGCTGGGTGTTGGCTGGCGATGGCAATTTTTACGGGACGACGGGTGTGGGCGGGAGTGGTGGTAGCGGTGTGGTATTGAGACTCGTTGTGCCGCCCATGCTGAAGGCGGTTTCATACCGAAACAATACATTCCAAGCCACCCTTAATGGCTTAGCCAGGCCGATATTACAAATCCAAGCCGTTACAAACTTAACCGCCGCCTGGTCCGTGCTGACAAATTTAGTTTTTACAAACGGCACCGGACAGTTCATGGATCCCGCCACCACCAACGTCCCCCAAAAGTTCTACCGGGCAGTAGTACCATAAATCTTTGGCCGGCTGAACTTTTTGCCGGTTTAGCGGATTAAGGCTGCTGGGCTATCCTATTGACGACAGTGACACAATTAGTGGTGGCTTTGGTTGTCTGTGCCGCCCACAAGCCGTTTGTAAGGCACCGCCGACACTTGCATTGCCTGCTGCGCCAAACGGTAGAACAACTTGCCGCGCGACCGAGAGTTTCTGCGATTGAACCGAAAGGTGAATTCATCCAAATAGTAATCCAGTTGCTTCGGGGCAATCGCTCCTTGATGCGTTCCCAAAAGCCAGCGTTTGAGCAAGGCGGCCACCCGATGCACCCGAGGCAGCAATTCCGTGGCGGCGTTGACCGGCTGGCCTTGGAGTTTGCTGACCGCGTGGCGATACCCCAGCCGATCCAGCCCCTGATAGGGTTTCCAACCGTCTGTATGCACCAAACTCCCCGGCCTAACGGCTCCTTGGACAAACCCATGGAGCTGCACCGCCGAGCCGTCCGATATCCGCGCCAGGCGGATGCGACCGGATGCCTGGCCCGAATTCTTCGGCCGCGATAATCACCAAGGTTTTGCTATCACTACCACGGCCTTTCTGCCCCGGCGTCACACCCCCCACTTGCGTTTCATCCACTTCGACGCGCCCGCTGAGCCGGTCCCGCCCGGGACGCACCATGGCCCGGCGCAGTTTGTGGAGCAGGGTCCAAGCCGTTTGATAACTGCCCAAGCCCAGAATGCGTTGCAAACCCAGCGCACTGGTTCCGTTCTTTTGACTGGTCAGATACCAGATCGCTCGCAGCCACAGCCGCAAAGGCAAATGGCTGTCCTGAAGCACGGTGCCAGCCGTCACGGTCGTGGGGTGGTGGCAAACGGCACACAGGAGCCGTCCCCGTCGCGCTAGCCAGACTTTTTGCCCGCCACACCGGGGACATACGAAGCCGTGCGGCCAACGCAAGCGGGTCCGGTAGGCGCGGCATTGTTCCTCAGTGGCAAACTGCCGCTCCAGTTCCAAAAGGGTTCGCGGGTAATCCTCAATCACCCTGTACCACTACTGCCGGGGGTCACTGCCGTCAATAGGATAGCCCGGTAAGGCTGATTGCTTGAACCCCGAATCATATTGAAGACTATCTACATAGCGATTTCGCAACTCAATTTACACTTTAACAGTTTTTGTGCTTCAAGATGTCAGAGAATGATGATATCATTTAGTGCATTCGTAAAACCAGCTAGAATGACGAAAGATTGTGCGGCATGATGAGCATAACTGCCAAATTGAGGAGGTGTTTTTTTGCCGGCTGGATCAGCTTTCACAGCAGGATTTTCCAAATAAAACTGACTGGTTTGAGCTGGTTGGTGGTCGCGATGCTGGCATTGGCGTCCAACGCGGGGCTGCGGGCGGCTAACTTGCAAGTCGTACATGGCCTCTTACCGGCGTCCATTGCGCAAATGCACCCGGTGGGCCGGTTTGCGAGTTCAAACCAATTAGAACTGACCATTGGCTTGAACCTGCAGAACCGGGCGGCGTTGACCAATCTTCTCCGCGAAATCTATGATCCGAATAGCCCCAATTACCACCAGTATTTGTCTCCGGAACAATTTGCGGCAAAGTTCGGTCCCAAGGAACAGGATTATGCGGCGGTCATTGCCTTTGCCAACACGAACGGCTTGAGGGTGACACGCAAACACCCCAATCGCACCATGCTGGACGTGGCCGGTTCAGTGGCCGACATCGAAAAGGCGTTTCATGTAAAAATGTACGTCCACCAGCACCCTGTGGAAGCCCGGACGTTTTATGCACCAGATACCGAGCCTTCATTGGATCTGGCCGTTCCGGTGTTAAGCATCGCTGGTTTGGACAATTACCAGTTGCCGCGCCCTGCGGGCCTCAAGGCCCAGCCTGAGCGCAGCCAGCCCGTCGGCCCCATTCCGAATGCCGGTTCTGGCCCAAACGGCACTTATCAAGGTTATGACTTCCGCACGGCCTATCTACCCGACGTTTCCCTTACCGGTTCCGGGCAAATCCTCGGGTTATTGGAATTTGATGGCTATTACACCAACGACATCAACGCCTACGAAAACCGTGGTGGACTGCCAAACGTGTTGGTGACCAATGTTTTGCTAGATGGTTTTATGGGCACACCTGGCCCCAATAACAACGAGGTGGCCCTAGATATCGAATTGGCCATCTCCATGGCACCAGGGCTGTCTGAATTGGTCGTGTATGAACTGGGGACGGGCGCATCGGCCGATGATGCGTTGAACCGTATGGCCACCGACAATCTGGCCAAACAGCTCAGTTCCTCCTGGCTTTGGGGGCACAGTGACGACCAAATAGCGGATCAGATTTTCCAGCAATTCGCGGCGCAAGGACAATCCTTTTTTAATGCTGCGGGTGACGTGGATGCCTACACAAATTCAATCCCATTTCCTGCCGACAACCCTTTCATCACCGTGGTGGGGGCAACGACCTTGACCACTGCCGCGGGTGGATCATGGTCCGCGGAAACCATTTGGAATTCAGGTAATGGGCACGGTGGTAGCGGTGGTATTAGCCCCACCTACCCCATTCCAACCTGGCAGCAGGGACTAAACATGACGACGAATGGAGGCTCGACGACTAATCGGAATATCCCGGATGTAGCCATGGTGGGCCAGAATATTTCGATCATCGAAAACGATGGTCAAACCAACACTTATGCCGGCACCAGTTGTTCTACGCCTCTGTGGGCAGGTTTCATGGCGCTGGTGAATCAGCAAGGTGCTGTTTACGGCCAGCCAACCGTCGGTTTTATCAATCCGGCCATTTATGGCATCGGTCTGGGAACAAATTTTCTGTCGTGCTTTCGCGACATCACTAACGGGAACAACACCAGCGGCAGCAGCCCAACCCGGTTTTACGCCGTGCCCGGATACGACCTATGTACCGGTTGGGGCACGCCAGCCGGCCAGGCACTGATTGACGCCTTGGAACCTCCCAGTTATCTAGTCATTACCCCGGCGGCGGGCCTCACGGCCAGCGGCCTGCCAGGCGGACCGTTCACCCCTTTGTCTCAGACCCTTTCCGTCAGCAACCATGGACCCGCAACGCTGTCATGGTCGCTGGCCAGCCCGCCCGCTTGGCTGAGTGTGGCCCCAACCAACGGCGTCTTGTCGGCAGGTGGCGCTGCGACTGCCATGACGGTGAGTTTAAATTCCACCGCCAATGCCCTGACCTCCGGAGTTTATTCGGCATCCTTGGTGTTTACCGATGCAACCACTCACTTGACGCGGGAAACCCTATTCACGCTACAGGTCTCCTCCTCCTTGGTGCAGAACGGCGGGTTTGAAACGGGAACTTTCACAAATTGGGTTATGCCTGGGAATACAATAGTTAATTCTGTCTCTGCTTCTCGAATTGTTCCGCATTCAGGAAACTATTGCGCCGTGTTTGGCCAAGCCAGCGTCCTGACGTTCCTTTCACAAACGGTGTCGACTGCCCCCGGACAAGCGTATCTGCTGTCTTTCTGGCTGGCCAATCCCGTTAGTGGCACTCCGAACCAATTCCTAGTCAACTGGGTCGCTAGCCCGTCAAACACCAATTCCCCGGTCAACTTGACCAATCTCAACGCCTTCAATTGGACCAACGAACAATTCGTCGTCATTTCAACTGGAACCAACTCCATCCTTCAATTCGGATTCCGGGACGACCCGCAATATCTTGGCCTCGATGATGTCAGCCTGATATTGGTTCCGACTCCGGTGCTGGCCGCCGCCGCGCCGACGAATGGAATGCTCGCCTTTTCTTGGACTGCGTTTCCCGGCCTGAAATATCAAGTGCAATACTCGACCAATTTGACGCAAGCTGGATGGATGGATCTGGGAATGCCCATCGCGGCCAGCAATGCGATCGGAACCGCTACCATTTCCATCGGCACAGATCCGCAACGGTTTTATCGGATCCTCGGTCCGCAATAACTCTTTGAATCTAAAGAGGGTTTCTCAGCGCGAGCGTGGCAACCGGCATCCCCGCTGCCCCGAAAAGGGAGACTTCTTCCCGGGTCGCTAAGTCCGGAAGCGATTGCCAACAGAAAAGGCATCCCAACTTCCCGATGTCTCAAAAGATAATAAAGATGTCCCAAATCACCGTAGAGGACAGGGAGCAATTATGATTAAATTTCCGACAGTAATGAGGGGCAAAAACTAAAATTGATAAAAAGCAAATGGAAGGAAACCATGAAAAATACTAAACTAGCAAAAGCCTTCGGCTTGGCGGCAGTGTTCGTTTTGGGTGCCGTATGCAGCGCAACGGCAAGCGTCACGATGACATTTACTTGGAGTGGCACCTTGTACCAGTCCGGATACACCGCGGATTTGAACACGCCCTCCTACTCCGGCCAAGTCGTTAATGGGAATGACGCAATTGGCATTTATGCGTTCAACGTTTCCCAAGTCACGGCTCCGAGCCCGTCAACTCCAAACCCGCTTTACAGCGTTTGCTTGAGTCCTGCAGGATTACTGGATACAGGCACCTATACGTATAACACCATACCATTCACTGGTGTAGGTGGTGCGAGCCCCGGAATTTATCCGAGTCAATGGGCAGTTGGTGCCGGCGAACAACCCTATGGCATCAACAATGCGGCTTACTTGTGGAGTACATACGGTTCGGGTATTTTGGCAAGCAAAGACAGCGCAGCGGCCGCTGCTTTGGAGTTTGCAATTTGGACTGCTCTTTATAACAGCACCGGGTACGCGCAGCTCGGGAACGATTATTTTACCGTAAATGGTCTGAGTGGCACTACGTCCGATGATTACACCGCATACCTTAAGGGCTTGAAAGACTCCACATTTTCTGGTGGCTATACGGGTGATATTTTGGAAGGTCAGGGGGCTGTTTCTGGGGGTCCTAACTCTGGTCAGTCGCAGGAGTTTTTCCTTTTACAGCCCGCGTCACAAGTTGCAACCCCAGTTCCCGAACCTGCAACGATTTTTGCCGGCGCAATGTTGCTCTTGCCCATTGGCGTAAGTGCAGCTCGTATTTTACGCAAAAAATCCACGGTTTGATTCGATTGGGTTCAAAGAAAAAAACATCTCATAGTACAAAAGCAAATCAGGCCGGTCTTATGAGCGGCCTGATTTTTTGGTTAGTGGTTCTGATAACTTTCAACATACTTGGCAGGAGCTAATATAAAGTCTAGCGTAACGTAGAGCACCCTCTATGGCGCTTCCGGTGGAGAAACGGCAACGGGGAACGATTTGAAGCGGAAGCGGCTACCTTTGGTTCACCGTATGGGCAAATGCTCCGCCGGTGATGCTCTGGAGGTAGCCGATGTGGAAGCAGCCACCTTTGGCACCCCCGTTCCCGAGCCGACGACGGTGGTTGCCGGCACGATGATTTTGCTGCCGTTTGGCGTGAGCGCGTTGCACATGCTGCATAAGAAAACAACAGCTTAGCAGCCAGGGGTTGCCTCGCTCCGCCTCACAATTGCGAGGCTATCTCTTCCATGGGCAATCCTCCAGCATCGGCCCCATTTTATGCTCCAAATGA
>Ga0206877_10148_pt1 | contig 21355 bp, 18 predicted proteins | sample Alteio_BWOrgCont_7_FD_152623 | JGI IMG/M metagenome (GOLD analysis project Ga0206877, IMG submission 152623) | Enriched cells from forest soil in Barre Woods Harvard Forest LTER site, Petersham, Massachusetts, United States -... | ecosystem: Environmental > Terrestrial > Soil > Temperate forest >...
ACATGTCGGACATCAAGGAGCTTTGCGAACGGGTGATTGTGATCCACAAGGGTAGCAAGATTTACGACGGAAACCTCGACCGGCTGGAGGAAAGCTCGGGGAGCAAGCAGAAGATCATCACGTTTCTCCCGGATTCGGCGTCCGGCCTGAGCCGCAAGGCATTTCCCGACACCTGGCACTCTCTTCATGGTAAAACGACCCGGGCCGCCGACGGCAAATTCACCGTTTGCATCCCCGGCGAGAAAGTGGTCGCCGTTTCCCAGGAGATCCTCAGCGCCGGCCCCGTCGCCGACATCACGATCGAGGATGTGCCGCTGGAGGATGTGATAGCGGAGCTGTTTCAGTCCCGATAATTGCTGACAATTGTCTGACAATTTTGTTCGCGCAATTTCGCGGACCGTCGGGAGTGTGCTGGAGTTCCCCATGTGCGCCGCCGCCTCTCACCGCCCTGATGTCCGCCCGGAAGCCGGCGGGATCCGACGACCCCGCCGGCGTGCGATTTCCGCGCGCCAACGCCTGTTGCGGGATCAACGGCTCGAAAGCATTGCCGCGCTCGCCAGCGGCATCACCCATGATCTGAACAATGTGTTCGCTCCAATCATCATTTCCGGGGAATTGCTGCGGCGAAAAATGACTGGCGACGATACCCTGCAATGTCTCAACCTCATGATCCGATGCGCCTGGCAAGGATCGGAAACCTTGCGGCAGGTGCTGACGTTTGCCGGGGGCATGGAAGGCGACTTGGTTGAACTGCGACTAACCGCCGCCATTGAGGAACTGAGCGAGTCCATTCGCAAGGCCCTGCCACCGGGCGCCACCCTCCAGTTGGAGATCAGTCCAGACCTTTGGCCGATAGCCGGCGATTGCGCCCAACTTCGGAAGGCTATCCTCAATGTGGGACTGAATGGAGCCGATGCCGTCGCTCAAGGCGGCCGCCTATGCATCCGCGTTCAGAATACCAAGGTGACCCCAGCGGTGGCTCGCGGTCACTCTGGCGCCAAGACCGGACCCCATGTCCTTATCAGCATTGCCGACACCGGACAGGGCATGAATCCCCAAATGCTCGACCGGGTGTTCGACCCCTTTTTCGCCACAAAAGGATCCGACCTGGGAAGAGGGCTGAGTTTATCGATCGTATATGGCATTATCCGGAGCCATGGCGGATTCATTCAAGTGCATAGCGAAGTGGGCTGCGGGACCGAATTTGAGATTTTTATTCCCGCCGTCGTCCGATGAACCAGCTATATCTTCAGGATTATCCGATAGCAGACCACGGCACCTGGCTTTGACTCAACCACCAGCGCCCCGTTCAACTTCGCAACCATGGCCACTGCGCTCCAAGGCGATGCTTCTGAATCGGTCGGATGCGCCAACGAGAATAAGGCCGCTATCTTGTCCGCATTCATCTTTCCGGCCGGCCCGCTGATTTCGATCGCCACGGCCGCCTTCTCGTCTTTGCGAAAATTCGACGTATGGAGGATGCGGATGTTGCGCCGCTGCTTTAGCGCATTGTATTCCAAAAGCGGATTTATCAGCAGCGACGGTTTGAGCGCGAAAACGGCCGCATCGGGCGCCGACTTTAAGACCATCCGGAGAAGGATCACGACCGCCCGCAATAGCGCCCGCCCGTCTCCCATAAAAGTTTGGTCTGGATTGAGTTCACCGCGCTCGAGCCTCGGAAGGCCAGCGAAACCGTGCGTATCGTCTTGCACCACCCTGACAGCATGAGCGAGCGCCTCGTTCACCGAATTTGTCGCCCTTTCGGGTTCGGCGAAGTAGTCGCGCAATTTCCCGACATAGTCCTGCAGTTCGGCGACAGTCTCCTCGGACAGCTTGACCACGTCCGCCAGCGCGGAGGAGCTTTCACCGATCTTTTTAATGTACAAATCCATAAGCTCGACTTGGCCGAGCAATGCGGAAAAAGAATAGAGCGATTCGCTGAGAAACCCCCGCTGGATGTCACTATTTGTGACCTCGAGCTCATTGCTAACTACCGCCTCGGCCAGCGCGGAACGAAGGCGAGCCGCCTCTGCCGCGCTGCGGCTCCGGCTTCGCTGCTCGCGCGTTCGGACGACCGCCTGCGAGATCTTTGTGCAAAACGTCAGGTCGTCGCGCAGACTCTTGGGTATGAAGTCGAAGGAATGAGCTCCGAGCGAATCGAGCGCGGTCTCGTAGTTCGCATGAGCCGTAAAAATAATCGCGGCAAGGTCGGGATCGGCATCCCCGAGATAAGTGAGCAATTGGGTTCCGGAAAGCCCGGGTCCCAAATTCACGTCCACCAAAGCGGCATCGAACTGGCTCCCCCGCACCTTTTCGATCGCCACTTCGGCAGAATGGCACGCCGTCAGTTCGGCCCTTCCACGCAAACGAAACTCAACCGCTTTGCGGACTGCAGTGTCGTCATCGACCAAAAGCACTTGGGGAAGCAAAGCCACGCCATCACTAGATGCTTGAATCGAAGCGCGCGTTCAAACCAAAATCGCCCGTCCGGCGCGCTTATGATCCTTCTTGTCGCAGCCCCCAGTCCGACTCGCACCGCCCTGGCATCGTTTCTTGCCCAAGAACGGTTATACCCCAAAACCTGCGCCACTTTTGCTTCCGGCATGGAAAGCTTTCTAAAAGCTCCAGTATTTGACCTCCTCATCGTGGATTACCTGCTCCCCGACGGGAGCGCGCAGAACTTCATGGCCGAACTTTCGCGTCTCCGCTATTCGATCCCAATCATCGTCATCGGTGCGCCCTTGAAGGCCGAAGCGCCGCTTTTCCGCGGCGGCGCAATCGCCGTGCTCGGCGCGGGCTTCTCACCCCGTTCCGCAGCCTTGCAATGTCTCAATTTGAGAGGCCTCGTCATTCAGACAGCCCCCCAGAAACCTACCATGGTCCGCCAACCAGCGGCCGATTTCGAATTTGGCGCGACCGTGGTGTCCCCAGAAAAAAGGCTGCTAAGGCCCAAGCATGGCACCAGCAAGAAGCCCTGCGTCCGATTGAGCCGCCTCCAAGTCACCTTCCTCCAAACCCTTAGCGCATCTCCCGGAACGATTCTGGACTATGAGTCGCTTTTCCACGCTATTTGGCGCCGCGCTTACCCCGGCGACAATGGCGCGATCCGCGAGTGCGTCTCCTCCCTGCGAAAGCAATTCAACTTTGTAGGATGCAATTTTACGCACAGTGTCACGACGGTTTATGGGCAAGGCTACCGGTATGATCAGCATTGATTTCCTCGTATTGCTTCGCACTTCGCTCGCAATCGAAATGCCACCATTTTTTACGCGTTTCCCACTCCCGCGCCTACAGCCCGCGGCTCTGTCCGCGGTATTTTTGGTTACGTTGGCAATTTTTGTTCTCGTTGCTAACCATCGGCGCCCGATCAATCGGATCTGGGCTCTCCTTCTGCTTTTCCTCGCACTCTGGCAGGGAGGGATTGCTATGACATACTGGTATTCTGATCATATTTTTTTGCGTCTCGCTGTACTATTCGGCGCATGTGGTATTTGCACCTGCGGACTGCTCATCGAAACAATCGCCTCTCCTTGGAGATCGCTGCCGAGTCGTCTGAGACGGATTAGCCTTCAACTGGCGCTCCTTCCTCTATACTTTCTTTCCTTTAGCAGGTGGTGGCTAATTCCAAGTGTATTGCCTTTAAGTACTTATGAACGTGGTCCAATTTTTTGGCTTCTCGATATAGTTGGGTTTTTGTGGATGATCTCGCTCTTGACCCACAGCGTCTATCTCATCCGCCAAAAGAAAGTTCCTGGTATCGCTCGAAGCGAACTTTTGGCGCTCGTCGTATTAATAATTTCTGGGTCTGTAACTTACATAGTTACCTTCGTGTTCGGTGGCCTTTTAAATATCAGTCACGCATCATGGCGAGCCCCAAGCATTTTCGTAGCCGGTTTGTCGATTGTCACGGTACTTCTGGTGCGTAATGAAATATTTGACCTCCGGGACTTCAGAAAAGGATTTGTCTTATTATCTGCGCGCGGGCTCATCTATATCGCCACTGGATTCCTGTGCATCGCATTCCTTTCTGGATTGGGCCAGATTACAGTATTTTTCCGATTTGCGTTGGGCATAGTTTTGATTTTCGCCTTGATGACGTTACCCATTTTTGATCGCAAACTCCACCACTTAGTTGACCGGCAATTCATTTCTCAAGATTTTTTGCATGCACAAGAGGCCATCAACGCGCTCATTGAAAAAACACAACAACCCAGCAATCTGCATACTCAATTTGTTGAGGTGTTGCGCCGATGGTCTGATGGCTCACCCAATGTTTTTCTCTCAGACGCATTCTTCATAGCCGCTTGGCCATCTGAGCCTATTCCACCCGACCTCTTACACCATTTAGTTGAACGTAAATGGAGCACGCCGGAAATTTTGGACCGACAGGGATCTCAGCAGCAAGAACTAGGCTATTTATTGCTTCATCAAATTGGAGCCATAGTATGTGTCACTGCAGAATCCGGAGAAAAGCTTGTTGCGGCATTCGAAACCCGAAGATCCCAACGTCCTTTTGTCTCCCGCGAATTGCGGGAGGCACACGAGTTGCTGCGCTTGATACAACTCGGCCTTTCGTTCGCCAAAGTGAGTCGAAAGCTTTTGGGCAGCGAGCGCCTCAATTTTTACGCCCAATATGCTCCTCAATTTGCTCATGAACTGCGCAACGGACTTTACCTGCAGAACCAGCTCTTGCGAGCAATCGCCGAAGGTCGCACAGCAGATGTGCTACCATCAGACGCCAGGATAGGATTGGAGCGAATCGAGCAAGTTGATCGTCTATGCGAGCACTTCTTGAATGTGCGGGCTCTTTATGATCGACCAATTTGCGAGGTCGATTTTAAGGCCGCCGTTATGAAGACGATTGATGGCGCCACTTCCCAGTTTGTAAAGGAAGCTCATGTGGCATTTCGAACGAGCATTCTAACACCGCCAAATCTCTGTGCGTTAGCCAATCCCGAACTTTTCAGTATGGCCGTGCATAACCTATTAAAAAACGCCGTCGAGGCACTTGAGGATGTAGACCGACCCAAGACTATCGAAGTCAGCGCAACTTTGCACCTTGAGACAGTTCATCTTCTCATCCATGATAATGGGCCCGGCCTTTCAAATTCACGATTGCAAGATCCTTTTACCCCTAGTTTGAGCTATAAACGTAGTGGAATGGGCCTCGGACTTGCCATAGCCCGCGACTGCATAGAGGCCATGGGAGGCACAATCGGAGTTCGGCTGTCAGACTCAGACGGAACCTGCTTCGAAATAACGTTGAATTGTGTCCCTTCCCGAGGGAATCCGGATATTTTCAACGAGGCTCCGCCCATGCCGAATGGGAGTGGCAATATTGGCATACCAAATTCTACTTACAAATTCATCCTTTGAAAATCGCTCTTTTGTTCCACCATCTCGGCGTTGACGATCGAGTATGACTTTTCGCATGACAGCCAGAACCGTGGTCAAGGTGCCTGAGCCAAAGCCCAGGCAACAGTGCGGTTGGCGCTCTCAATCGTTAAGCACTGAGGTTCAGTCTCGCTATCTGGAGTCGCCGATCGTGCTCGTTATTGAGGAAAGCCCTGAAATTGTATCGCTCATTCGGTTTACGCCTGAAGGCCGTTGTATCGGCAATACATGGCATCGAACGGTGGACGGAGCCAGACAACAAGCGGGATTCGAATTTAATGATTCGACCCTTGATTGGGCACTGGTCCCCTCCAGTGTCGAAGACGTCGTCTCCTTTGAATTGTGTGGCCGAAATGTCGAGGTCTAATCTATTTTTGGCCACTGCCAAGATTCGCCGACTAGGGAACGCATCAGTTGGCGGCAGGTTGCCGCTGCTTTAGCTACCGCCACATGAAGGGATGTCGAGTCGAGCGGCGCGATCACCGTGACACTTTCGAGTTCGTCGGAAGTCGCAATCCGCTCAATCCGCCGTGCCTTGGTAAACGTTCGTTCTCCCTTCCTCCGTTTAAGCTCATGCAATAACTTAAGGTTTACCTCGGCTAGCTCCTGATGCAATACCCGCTGCGTCGCGCGCAATTCGCCACGCGCAATCTTACGCAGACACCAAACGTAATCACAAACAAAGATCTCAGCAAGTTGGCGGGCTGCTTCGTCTCCAAGTCTGGGATCTGGCACGTCGTTTGTGATGCGGCAGAAAAGGGGATCCCATGTCGCGCCCCCCTTGAGGAAACGCCAGCCAGGCCGAATGACTTCCGCTAGATCCTGTGCACGGCGCCGAACTCGGCCTTCACGCCGATGCAAACTAAACGCCACCGCCAGTTTCATTAATCGAGCTGCAGTAGCTGGAATAACGACTATATCTGCCTCTGTCCCGGCGAAGACGGCATTTATCTTGGGGACGCCACCAATTTGGGCTGTCCGCACTGAGTATGCCAACAATTCGATGCCCGTCAGGTCGCGCGTCCAAGCACGATTAGCGAACATTTGGGGGTTCGAAGTGATAATCTGGAAGTCCCAATCCGAATACGCATCAGCAAATTCCAGAGCGTCGGTTTTCTCGCGTTCACGCGAGCCGATAAGCACCAGACCACTGACCGAAGGCGTTTTTTTCGCCCAAGCTGTCATGATTTCGCCGAAATCAACCGCCAGACTCATTTCACAAATTACGAATTGAGATTAGAATCTCTGTGCCTTCCATCCCGGGTCCGGCATGGATTTCACCGTGATGGAGCCGCAGGATTTCTTTGGCCAGAAAAACTCCCAAGCGGCCTTGGTTGGGAACCGATCCATCGGTCGGCTCAGGCAGGATGCCTTCGAGTTCCAGGTGGCGGCCCTTGATTGACAAGAGTGCCGTCAGCTCCGATCCAGATCCCGAAGAACGCACCTGCAGCGCCAATTCCTGCACACCCTGGGTCGGCCGGTTTTCAGCGACAGCTTCCACGAGTGAACGCAGCGCAAACTCGATCAAGTCTTTTGAAACAGTAAGTGGCACTGCGTCCGGCCCAACCTCCACATGTAACGTCAAAGCCGTTCCGACATTTTGCGCCAAATCACGCATGTCGACGTGCACGGCCTCCGCTTCGTGCAGCGTTTGCATCAGTCCAAGCTGACGGTTGAGCGCCTCCAATTTGATCACGTCAGCCCGGGCCGTGTCCAGAAGGGAAGCGGGCGGTGGTCTGTCCGCAGTGAGATGTCTCAACGTCGCAAGCGAGACCAGGGCATTCCCCAATTCGTGGCTAAGCGTAAGCGCAATGTCGTGCAGCAATCCGCGTCGTCCTGCGCGCTGGCGGGTCGTCGCGTCGTGGACTTCGGCGCTGACCTCTTCCCAAAATGCCCACACGCCGCCGGTTTCTGGAATAAGACCGGCACCCGCGCGAAATGGCTGACCATCAGCGGGTGACACCCGGCAAACCTCACGAGTCCTCCGCACCCGGCCGATTAAATCGCGCACGAGCAAAGGCACATGCCGCGGCGCACCTTCATCAGGGCCCAATACGATCGTGCTCGGCAAATACTTGCCGCCCAGGGTCACTTGGTCAGCCACCAGGTTGAGCCGGTTGATCTGCGCGGCTTTCGCCAAACAATGACGCAGCAGTCGTGCAAAGAAGACCGCGCGCGCCCGGTCCGCTTCGTCGTACTGCTGGCCGTCATCCCGCACCCCAAATGCTAGCAGGCCGAGCAATCTGCCGTTGTCATGAACCGGTACAAGCAGTCGGGCACCCCAAAGGGCAAGCCGATTACGCACGGCCATCTCTGCGACGGGATCGGCTCCGTTTTCCCAAATAGTGCCGTCGATCACCACCGGGTGGTTTTCAAAAAACGCCACTAGAGGATCATCCGCAGCGAAGTACGACGTACCACGGTCCGCACGAAATGTCTCCGCTTCCCGCAAAAAGAATACGGCGTGCGAAGCGTGCAGCAAGTGGCGCGAAGCGCGGCGAAACTCTGTGATGAGCCTATCCCGGCTATCCAGATTTTCCACGGCACCCTCGAGAAAATCCCACAATTCAGCCGCGTCCGCCGCTGCGGTCGTTGCCGCGCGGACGCCAGATCGGGCAGGTTCGGCTCGCTTCGACTTTTCCACCAACAAGTCGAGCATTGACTGTTTTTCCGCCAATTCCTCGACCAGCGGCAAAAATTCCCGCAAACGGCCAACGCTCTCCTCATAGGACAAGTAAACTCTGGCCCGCGCCGCCAATTTCGCCTGCTCAAAAGGAAGACTGCGCGGTTCTCCGACAAAAATCGTTGGGCAGCGAAGTAGGGATGGTGGCAGCAACACCTCGGCCCCGGCGTCGAGAACCACAACTGCGGCAAGGCCCGCCAGAGGCCCCCCGGGGAATTCCTGCCGGCCGAGCCGAAAGACCGTACGACCTGAGGGCACCTGGCTCTCCCAAGCGTCCGCCAATTTGTGATCCGTAGTCGCTAGGACAACTAGGGTCGGCATGGGAAGGTCACGCGGAAAGTCGCGCCGCAGCCAGGTTCGGGTGGATCAATTGTAATGGTGGCCCCGAGGTTAGTGAGAATATCGCGGCAAATCGCAAGCCCAAGTCCAAACCCGCTGGACTTGGTGGTTTGGAAGGGTTGAAAGAGCCGCGCCTGTATTTCGGGCGCAATACCAGGCCCATTGTCGGAAACGATCAGTTCAATGCTTTCGGGAAGATTGCGCGTGGTAACGTTCACACAGCGGCCGGACGGTCGAACATCGAGAGCTTGAATTGCATTCAGGCAAAGATTGAGGAGCACCTGCTTTACCGCCGACGCATCGGCGAATGCCTTATCGGGCGACGCCTGAAGTGCCACGATGAGCTCCACTTGCTTTTCCTTCGCCTTGCCCGCTACGAGTTCAAGGCCGCCGCGCAGCACGGGATGCAGCTCGATCTGATGAGCTGAATAGGTCCTCGGCGACGCCAAATCGAGCAGCTGCTCAGTCAACCGGTCGATGCGCGCAACTTCGTCGACCATCAGCTTGAAGAATTTGTCGCGAAACGCCTCATCGTTGTGACGGCTGGGAAGTAACTGAACGAACGTCTTTATCGTAACGAGTGGATTTCGGATCTCGTGGGCTAGGCTGGCGCCGAGCAATCCTACGGTCGCAAGTTGCTCCGTATGCTGCATCTTCACTGACAACTGCGCTCGCTCAAACGCACCCTCGAAAATCGATGTCAATTCCATCAACTGCATTACCTGCGGATAGGTGAACGGCCGGCGTGAAGCTGCTACTCCGACGCCACTCAGCACGGCAAGCGAAGGTGTTCCTCCCAATACCGCCACACCGAGTTGATGGTCGGTTAGAAACTGGCCAAGGAGGGCACGTTCAGGAGTCTCCCTTTCGCGCGCGAGCCGCTCAGGGCTCACCCAATGGATTTCCCGAAGCGCCTTAAGTACAACACTATCCTCGGATATCTCTAAATTACCGCCACGCAGCGGACCAGTCGTACTCGATAAGACGAGCGCGTGGTCGGTCTGAGCCCAGCCTTTCAACACATTGACAAATGCCGCTTCCAAACCGTCGACTCTAGACTCCCGTCGCGCAGCCGCGAATGCAGCTTGGCGGACCTCCAACGCCTGAGGGAAAAATTGTAATTTTCGATCGAGCCAGCTCCGCAATAAAGCCGCACAAAGAAGCGCAGCAACTATTGTGGGGAGAAAGGCGACCGCCTCTGGCATAAACAAGTGAGCTCCAGAATAAATACCATAAGCCACAGCAGTCACCACTACTCCGAGGACCAGTTTATTCGCGCCGAGTCGTAAAATTTGCTGGGCATCGAAAATTCTATATGTGGTTACTGCATATGCTGTTCCAGCATAGAAAACTAGAATCATAACTGGCTGCAGCCGAATATAAAAGTGATTTCCGGTGATCGCGTTTAAGGCCATCGTCACCAATATAGCTGAGGTAGTTATGCACCCGCCGCCTAACCAAACCTGTAGCTCTAGCCGTTTTCCGCCCACCAGCTTCTGCAAGCTTTTAACCATATCAAATAAGACATAACCATATAGGCAAATAACAGAGCCGATATAGAAATAATAACCCCATCCACGGACACGTTGAGATTCGCTCGAATGCGAAGGAATAAAATACTCCGTAAAACATAGGACAAAAAGGACTACCGAAATGGCTATCCAGCCACTACTCCGTTTGAACCATCTAGCATTTATATGGATGGAACCATTCGCTATCGTTTCCTTAACGACCCAAAGATCAAGGGGTCCCCACGCAGCAAGGGCACACGACAATCTCAACCAGAACACGCCGTCGGAAATTGCCCGAAGACTGCGTGGAACAAATACACTAAAAGACAAACATGCTAGCCAGAGGGCGAAATGCAATGAACACGCAAAAACCACCCGATTGACCGCGCGCCCGGGATTCGACCAAAGTATGAGCACCCCAATAATTGCAACCAACACTGAGGCAACCGATGTCGTAGATATTAGCATCGTTCCAAAACGAGACTGGCATTTAAACCTCCCAATCCATGCGTATCGATCAAGGTGCATGAATGTGCCACGGATCGATAGCTCTTGCTGAGATTCAGGGGGCACGCTGGGTCCGGGTGCTCCCAGTTTACCGTTGGCGGTATCGCTCCGTAGCGTTGGCCCAGCGCGGCAGCAGCGACTTGAATTGCGGGAGCGGCGCCGAGCGGGGTGCCGATAGATCCTTTAATCGAGGCCACTGGAATTTCGTTCAGCGCCTTTCCAAATACCCCCATGATGACTCGGGCCTCGGCTGCATCGATCAATTTGTGGCCCGGGCCCCAGGCGCTGATGGCTTCAACCTGGGATGGACGAATTCTGGCGTCCGCCAAAGCCATTTTGGTGGATATCGCCAGCCCGCCGCATAAGTCATCGGATTCGTCGTTCGCAAATGCGTATCCGGAGATGTAGCTGTAGCCTTTGCGGGGACTTGTCTCCGGTTCGATAATAAACATGCAGGCGCCTTCGCTCACCACCCCCGTGGTCCGCCAAAGATCAAAGGGGCGGTCGAGACGCTCCGGCATTTCGGTCGTGGGCGGCGTCAGCCCTGCCGCCCTCAACTCAAGGAGGGGACAACGGTGCAGGGGCGCCTCCGTGCCCCCGCAAATGGCGAGGTCCACTTCCCCATCGGCAACGAGCGCCGTCGCGTAGCCAATGGCATCCAGCCCCGCGCAGCAGGCGCTTTGCAATGCCATCGTGCGCGCACCAATGCCCAGCACCTCATTGATTGCGCTGGGGGTGCTGGAAGTAACCGTGGTGTAAATATTGCGCGGCTTGGCGCCCCTCGCACCATGTTTGTAAACAGCGTCAATCGAGGCGAGCGTCCCTCCGAGGTCCATCAAGGAGGATCCGCTCACAACCGCACAACTTGTCCTGTCGAGTTCCTCCTGTGATATCCCGGCGTCTTTCAATGCGAGCATGACTCCGGCGATCGCAAAAAGGGTCTGCCTTGACGACCCTTTCGGAATTTTTGCATGGGTGCAATATCTCCGGACATCGAAGTCGTCCAAATAAGCGGCCACCAGCGGACCATATTCATCCCCGAGCTTCCCATAGGGTCTCACCCGGCTGACCGGTTCAAGAATGCCCTTCCAGAATTCCTCGCGCCCAATCCCGGCAGGCGTAACGGGTCCGATGCCGGTGATTTTGACGCGGCGTCGTTTCATGAAGTGCGGGGTACCTGTGTGAAGATTACGCTCCCGCTGGCGTCATGCATCCTGCGCCGCCGGAAAAGTTAGCTTAACGGTGGTGCTCTTGCCGGCCTCGGACTGGATGTCGAACGTGCCGCCATGCGAACCGGCCAAATGGCGGCAGATATTCAGGCCGAGCCCGGTTCCCGTCGCCTTGCTGGTGAAGCCGCCGTGCATCGCGCGGCGGATGCTCTCCTCGTCCATGCCGCCGCCGTTGTCCACGATCGAGACCTCGATGGTTTTTCCCTGCAAGGCGAATGTCGCCACGACGCTCGTGGCGCCCGCTTCGATGGAATTTTTGAAGACGTTCTGGAAAATCCGCATCAATTCAAACTTGGATCCGAGCACCTGCGCCTGCTCCAGTCCCGCGATTTGGATGGCCAGATTGCCGAAAAATATCACATGGCGGACGTCCCGCGCGACCTGCACGAGGTCCAGCCGGGCAAATTCCTTGGTTTTCCGCGAGGAAAGCCTCCAGTTCTCCGAGAGATGGTGGCAATACTCCGCCGCCTTTTCGACAATGCTGGAATATTCGACCAGCTTTTTCGAGCCCTCCGGATCGTGAGCCGCCAATCCCCGCGCCTCGTCGGCAAGCAAGGTCGCATAGCCAATGACAACGGTAAGCGGGTTGTTGAGATCATGCACCAGTTCCACCGAGGCTCGGCCTTGCCAGATGTGGGGTTCATTGGTCTCGATTTCTTGTTTGAGCGCGGCGCTCAGCTCCCGGGCATTTTGGGCCACCTGCGCTTGATGACGGCGCAAACGGGTGACCTGGGTCTGCCTCCGGACCGCTTCGAGCAGTTCATCGACATCGGGCGGCTTGCGCAGGTACTGGTTGGCGCCGCCGATCATCGCCTGCTGCGCGGTTAAAAGCGTCCCGTAGCCGGTGAGCATGATGACCGAGACTATCGGGTCGATCTTGCGCAGCTCATCAAGGGCGCGGATGCCGTCCATGCCCGGCATGCGAATATCCATGATCACCGTCGCGTAGGCCTGGTTCTTGATCATCGCCAGCGCCTCGCTGGCCCGTTCCGCCATATCGACCGCAAACTCGGTGGACAGCGTGAAGGCCACGGACTCGCGCGGACCATATTCATCGTCCACGACAAGCACGCGCGCTTTTTCGGTGTCAATTTTCGGGGTTGAAATTTCCTCAGTCACCATAGGTCCTCGATTAGCGTCGAACTGGCTACCCCTAGGTAAAACTCCCGGACGATGCCTAGAGACATATCGCTTATTTGCTGAGTGTTATCCCTCATGTCAAGGAGGCTTGAACTTCAATCGCGCCAAAAATTCCAAAAAAAACATGCTGGCTCGTGTCGCAAGGTATTCACCCTATTTCCCGATACGGAAAGACCCCGGATTTAATCCTGGATTGATTTGGAATCTTTTCGGCGTGAGTGTAAGCGCCATAGCATGATAGCCATGGTCGCATTTGTCTCCGCTTTCCTGGGCGTAGCCCTCATGTGGCTTTGGCGTCAGGCCCGCGAGGCAAAGCTGGCGGAAAGGCTGCGCGCGGGGGACGAACAACTGCAGAAAAACGAGGGCGAGTTAATTGCCCTTCGCTCGGCCCACGGGCAACTCTCGATTTTTAACGCCCAGCTTTCAACCCAGCTTGCGGCCGAGCATGCCGCGCATGATCGTCTCACCAACGAGTTCAAGGCGCTTTCGGCCGACGCGTTGCGAGCCAATCGCACCGATTTTCTCGAACAGGCCAAACAGGCATTCGCGCATCTCCAGCAGCAATCGACCGGAGAGCTCGATCAACGCAAGCAGGCCGTCGAAGCCCTGGTCAAACCGTTGCGCGAATCGCTCGATAAAGTGGACGGCAAGATCGCCGAAATCGAAAAGAATCGGGCGAGCGCCTACGGCGCGCTCGGCGAGCAGCTCAAGGCTTTGAACACCGCACAGCTTCAGCTGCAAAACGAGGCCGCGCGGCTCTCGACGGCGCTTCGTTCCACGACGTATGCGGGCAGTTGGGGCGAACTTCAGCTTCGCCGCGTCGTCGAGATGGCGGACATGCTTCCCTTCTGCGATTTTACCGAACAGGAGACCAGCGGTAATCTCCGTGCCGACTTGGTGGTGCGACTGCCTGGAGGCCAGCGCATCGTCGTCGACGCGAAAGCTCCGCTCGAGTCATATCGGGCGGTGGGCGATTCCACGGACGAAATAGTTCGTGCCGCGCGGCTCGCCGAACACGCGCAAAAAGTCCGCGGCCACATCGACGCGCTCGGGGCGAAGGGATACTGGGAGCAATTTCAACCCGCGCCGGAATTCGTCGTGCTCTTTCTGCCCGGCGATCATTTTCTGACCGCCGCGCTCCAGGCGGACCCGACACTCATGGACCGGGCGCTTTCGAAGCGCGTGCTGCTCGCCACCCCCACCACGTTGATTGCGCTCCTCAAGGCCGCCGCTTATGGCTGGCGCCAGGAGGCCGTCTCGAAAAATGCGGACGAAATCAGCGCGCTCGGCCGACAGCTCTACGACCGGGTCGCGACGTTCGCCGAAAACCTCGACAAAGTTGGCCGCGGGCTCGATGTCGCTGTTAAGGGGTACAACACGGCCGTCGGTTCATTCGAGGGGACGATCCTTCCCGGCGCACGGCGCTTTGCGGAACTCGGCGCCAAAGGCGCCAAAGAAGTTGCCGCACCCGCTCCCGTGGAGTCGGCCGCAAGGGAAGTGATCAAGAAGAGCTAGGCTTGTTTCAACCCAGTGCCTGACCGCGCAAGGGACGTAGGACCATGAGTTCACCCCAATCGGTGATAGCCGGCACCGGCTGGGGGCCGGCCTTTTGCCGTCGGCCGGTACGCAGGCGGTAGGCGGCCAGTTGGGTTTCGACAAACGCCTTGCTGCCCAAAACCGCCCCGTCCGTGAAATACCGGACCCGGCAGCGCAAGACATCCGCCAGCGGCAATTTGCCTCCCTCGGCGATCACCCGTTGAAAGGCTTCCGGCGATATCCGGGCGCCCTTCTCCCGGACCGCGGTTCCAGCGCTGAAGAGCATCTGCCGGTAAATCGCCTGAACTTTCTCCCAGTCGTTCTTCCCGAATAACAAACATAACCCCTCCCGGGCTTTCTCATTGCCGGCCACCGCCTCCCCATACCCGCAGAACCGATAGTCCTTGGGATCTGCGACCAGGTTGGCTCTCACGCAGTTCAAGTCGATGTACACCGCCACTACCGGGATGGGCCTTTCCATCAGGACGCTTTTAAAGCGCTCTGACCAGAGGGTCCCATAGCGGTTATGGGTTTTATTAAACCAGATCGAAAATCGCTGCTTTAAAAGCTGCATGAACGGGGAGACATCTCCCATCAAGGCCAGCATCCGCTTGCGCCATGCCACGCCCTCCGGGTTTTGGCTGGCCAGCCACTGCTCGATCACTTCGATCCGAGCTGGTTGGTAACGGCTGGGCGCGGGATGCAACACCCGGTAGCGCCGCAGCAGCTCCGCATCGCTGATTTCGACCTTCTTGGGCACCAGGATCTTAACGTGGAAGTGATTGGAGAGTATGTCATGGGTGATCACCCGTACCCCGCAAAATTCGGCCACCTGCCACATCTGCTTACGCAGCACCTCCTTGTCCACATCCCCAAATAAAAACTCCCCGTTCACCGTCCTGGTCATGCAGTGATAGCATGCCTCCCCCGCTTCCGGGATGATCTTCATCCGTGGTGTTCTCACACCAACATAATAACAACTGCAATATCCTCAAATTTCCCCGTGCCTGTCCCTCCCGTCAGCGCTGAGTCTGTCCCTACATTTGCTGTTTTGAGTATTTTCTCTTAAGCCTTTCACTGTAAATGATCTGCCGAAGGACTCACGAGGCTGTCCCTCTGAAGTTCACCTCTGAAGTTCACCAACTAAAGGGGGTTATGCTTGGCATCGAAATTACCGTTATAGGGACAGGCTCAAGAAGACGGGGGCGGGTAATGGGAGGTCTGCCGAGGGACAGGGGGCCGCAGCGGACTCACAGGCTTACCACTCTACCCGGCCCCGGTGCGCCTTATGTTTGGCGCGGTGCTTCTTTGTCTCGATCATTCGGACCTTCTGCCCGCGGCTCTTCTGCCGGGTGCGGCGGCGCTCGGCCTCACGCGCCTGTTTCGCCGCATCAACAGTCGCACGCGCATGCGCGGCAAGTTTCTCGCAGAGTTCAGCCCAGGCCGTCTCCCGGTTTGCCGCCTGCGAACGCTGCTGCTGGCAGCGCACTTCCAGGCCGGTCGGCCGGTGACGCAACCAGACCGTTGAGGATGTCTTGTTGATTTTCTGGCCGCCGGGACCCGCCCCACGCACAAACCGTTCATCCACATCTTCCAGCCGCAAACCGAGCGCGGCAATTTTTTCGAGGGTTTGATTCGGTAAGTTCATGGCCGCGAGATTATTGACCCCAGGGCGAAACTCAGGAAACTCTTTTCCAGCCTCCGAGTCAAACTGCCGCTCCATCCTCTTCCATGCTCACCGGTCCCATCTGGTCCCAGAAACTCCGTGTCGAAATCGCCAAGGCCGTTGTCGGCCAGGACGCCGTTGTCGAGCGGCTGCTCGTGGCGCTGCTCGCCAATGGCCACGTGCTGCTCGAAGGCATGCCGGGACTGGCAAAAACGCTTCTCGTCAAGTCGCTCGGCACGGCGCTCGGCGTGCAGTTCGAGCGGATCCAGTTCACTCCCGATCTGCTGCCCAGCGACGTCGTGGGGACGATGATATTCCAGCCCAAAACCGGGGAGTTCCGTTCGCATCATGGGCCCATTTTCGCCAATCTCGTCCTCGCCGACGAAATCAACCGCGCGCCCGCCAAGGTGCAGAGCGCGCTGCTCGAGGGCATGCAGGAGCGCCAGGTCACAATCGGCGGCGTGACCCACCCACTGCCCAAGCCGTTCTTTGTCATGGCAACCCAAAACCCCATCGAACAGGAAGGCACCTATCCGCTGCCGGAGGCGCAAACCGACCGCTTTTTGTTCAAGCTGATCGTCGATTATCCCAGCGCGGAGGATGAATCGACGATGATGCAACGCTGGGGCCAGGTCACGCGCCAGCCTGAACTCGCGGCCGTGTCCGGCGGCGAGGAGCTTCTGCGCCTGCGCGCCGACGTGGATGCCATTCACGTGGCGCCGGCCGTCCAAGCCTATATTCTTGCGATCGTGCGGGCCACTCGCGGCCTGGCCGGAGTCTCCGGTGGCGCGAAGAGCTATCTCAATTTTGGCGCCTCGCCGCGCGCGTCCCTCGCGCTTTACCAGGCCGGACGCGCGCTGGCCTGGCTGCGCGGCCAGGATTACCTCGGGCCGGCCCTGGTGCAGGAATTGGCTCCGGATGTGATGCGGCACCGCGTCGGACTCACCTACGAGGCCGAGGCGGAGGAAATCACGGCGGATAAGATCATCGCCGGAGTTTTGGAAAAGACTCCGGTGCCGGCCGTTTGAAGTGATGAGCGACAAGGCGCCAAAGCCCGGCGGCGGCGGGTCGGTCATCACATCCCAACTGCCGCTGCTCCGGCAGCTGGAGTGGCGCGTGCGCCATGCCGTCGAGAACGTCCTGAGCGGCGAGTACCGCTCGAGGTTTCGCGGGCGCGGCATGGAGTTCGACCAGGTGGTCAAATACGAGTTTGGCGACGACGTCCGCGACATCGATTGGAACGTCACCGCGCGCCTGGGAGAGCCCTACCGGAAGAAATTTGTCGAGGAGCGCGAAGTCACGCTGCTGCTGGTCTTCGACGACACGCCGACGCTTCGTTTCGGCTCCGGAGCCCAGTCGAAACGCGAGGCGCTGCTTGAGCTCGCAGGGCTGGTCATGCTCCTCAGCGCCGTCAATCGCGACCGCGTCGGTTTCGTGCACGCCAATCCGGCCGGGCACTTGTTTTACGAGCCTGTCCGCGGGCGCGGGGCCATCTTGCACGCGGCGGCGACCCTGTTGAGCCGTCCTCCTTCGCCCGTTGAGACGGGCTTCGGCGGACCGGGGGATGGCAGCCAGGCGGCCATCCCCTGGAAGTTCCTCGCCCGGGCCGCGCCCAAGCACAGCGTATTCCTCTGGCTCGGCGACTTCCCGCCGCGGCCGGCGCCGGAAGGCTGGGCCGTTTTGCGACGGCGGTACCAAACCATGGGATTTCGGGTGGACGATCCCTGGGAGCGGGCGATGCCGGCCGGGGATATGTTCGCGGCCTACGATCCTGCGGCCGGGCGACTCGTGACCCTCGAAGGCAGCGCTGCGGAGCGCGCGGCCCAGGCCGACTGGCGGGCCCGGCGCGAGGCGGCCTGGCAGGAATTGTTTCCCGATCCGCTCAGCCGCCTCGTCGCCACCACAGAAGAAAACCGCCTCAATGCACTCGTGCGCTTTTTTCACGCGCGCATGAGATAAGGGAGTTCCGGCATGGGTAACATCATCTTAAAGGACCCTCTCTGGCTCGCCGCCCTGCTGGCCGTCTTTGCCGTCGTCTGGCTGCGCGGACGGGCCCGCGTGCCCGTCCTGCTGGTGCCCTTTGCGGCGGCCTGGCACCGCCCTTCGGTCATCGGCCGATCGCGGGTGCCGCTGTGCCTGGCGGTCGCGGGGCTGGCGCTGCTCATCGGCGCGTTGGCCCGCCCCCAGCGGGTCGAGAGCAAGCGGGAGACCCGCTCGCAGGGTTACGACATCATCCTCGCCGTGGATCTCTCTGGGTCCATGCTGAGCGAGGACTATGTGAAAGACGGCGAACGCCTGAATCGCCTGCAGGCGATCCGACCCGTCATTCAGGCGTTCATCGAGAAGCGGCCGTCGGATCGGATCGGCGTGGTCGTGTTTTCCGGCCATGCCTATACCCTCGCCCCGCTCACCACGGACCACGAATGGCTCGCCAAGCAGATCGCCCGCATAAAAATTGGGATCATCGAGGACGGCACCGCGATCGGGGATGGCCTGGGAATCGCATTGACGAGGCTTGAGCAGGGGAGACTTGAGGTGGCCGGCAAACGCAAGGGCGCCTTCATCGTGCTCCTCACCGACGGGGCGAACAACATGGGAGCACTGGCGCCCATGCAGGCCGCCGCCATTGCCAAGGCGCGCGGCATTCCGATTTACACCATCGGCGCGGGCGTGGACGGCTACGCGCCATTCCCCATTTTCGACGACAAAGGCAACAAGCTCGGCTATACCCGCATCCCGGCGGATCTCGACGAAGAGGCGCTGCGCGACATCGCCAACACCACCGGGGGCCATTTCTTCCGCGCCGCCGACACCGACACGATCGAATCCGCATTCCGGGACATCAACCAGTCCCAGACGATCGATTTTCAGGCAAAAAGTTACCTTGTCACCACCGAGCTTTTCCCCTGGCTCGCGGGCCCGGGCCTGGGCCTGCTGCTCCTGGCTGCGCTGCTGGCCCGCCGCGGCGACCGAAACCGCGGGCCTTGGGCCGAACCGCTTCCCCAAGCGTCATGACCTTCGCCTGGCCCCAACTTCTCTGGCTTTTGCTCGCGCCCGCCGCGCTGCTGGCGTGGGAACTCATGTCCCAGCGGCGGCAGGATGCCGCGGCACGACCGAAAATCCTTCGCGCGGAAGCCGGAATGCACTCGTTGACCCTTTCCGAGCCCTCCTTCCTTCCTCCTCTTGGCTCCCGTCCCGGCGCAAGGCGCCGGTGGTGGCTCTGCGCGGGAGCGGCGCTGGCCATCGTGGCGCTGGCGCGCCCGCAATGGGGGCGGATCGACGAACCGGTTTTCAACCAGTCGCGCGAAATCGTCGTGGCCATCGATCTTTCGCGTTCGATGCTCACCGCGGACGTCTTGCCCTCGCGCCTGGACCGCGCGAAGCTGCTCGTCCAATCGCTCCTGGAACGCCTGGCGGGCGAACGCGTCGGCCTGGTGGTTTTCTCCGGGACCGCTTTCCTCCAGTCGCCGCTCAGCGCCGATTACGAGATCCTGCGCGAATTTCTTCCGGTGCTCGGCCCCGACTATCTGCCCGTGGGCGGCACCAATTACGGCGCGATGATCGACGCTGCGGCCGGTGCGTTTGAAGACAAGACGGCCGCCGACCGGTTTCTCATCGTTCTGAGCGATGGCGGGGCCAACGACGAGGATTGGCGGCATCACCTCGGCAAATTAAAGGACAAGGGAATTCACGTCATCGGCCTGGGCGTCGGCACAGCCGCCGGCGGATTCATTCCCGACGTGGGCGGCGGTTTCATGAAGGACGACCGGGGCGCCGTTGTCCTGGCCAAGCTGGAGAGCGACACGCTGCGCGAACTGGCCAGCAAAACCGGAGGCGTGTACCGCGACGCCGGCCAATGGGTCGATCTGGGTGCTTTGATCAAATCCACGGTGGAAGCCGGCCGCCGGGGCAAGTTCCTCGAGAAAAACACCGTGCGCTATGCCGAGCGATATCAATGGGCGCTGGCGCCCGCGCTCTTTTGCCTGCTGATGAGCCTGTGGCGCGAATTCCCCGTGCGGCCCCGCCCCCGGGAGGTGCGGCTTAAAAGCGCGCTGCCCGCGGCCTCCGCGCTGGTCTTATTTTTTGCCGCCGCATTCCTCGCTTCGCCTTCCGCCCGCGCCGACACCGATGCCGGATCCCCACCCGACTCCAGCGCACTGCTCGGGCGCATCGTCGGCCGCCTGTCCACGCAGAATAGTCCGAGCGCGCTCGACTGGGCTGAACTCGGCCGGCAAACGGTCACATGGGGCCAGCAACTTCAATCCGATCATCAACCCGTGCTGCCGGGGCCCGTGCACGATGCCCTGGCGGCTGTTGACGCCGGCTCGGCGCTCGACCCCAAGGTCACCGATTGGCCGCGTTTGCGCACCGATCTCCTCGCGTTGCTTAAAAAAACCGAGGATCAAAAAAAACCTGATCAGCGGCAGCAGAACCAACCGCAGAACCAGCAACAGAACCAGCAGCAGGATCAACAGCAGAACCCATCGCAGAATCAGCCGCAAAACCAGCAACCTTCGCCCTCGCCGCAAAGCGGGGCTCCGGACGACCGGCAAAACTCCCAAGACTCAAATGCGCCGAAACCCAGCCGGGCGACCGCGGCGCCATCAAAACCCGGCGCGCCACGCGACGGCGGAGCCCCCTTCGGGGACATGCGACCCCAGCCACCGCCGCCATCCGGGAACATGCAGCAGGTGGGCGGATCGACGGAGCGCAAGAGTCGGGACCCCGCGGCCGCCGACCCGGCGCTGGCTCTTCCGCTCCAGAGGCTTGACCAGGTTCGCAACCAGGATTCTCCGGCCGATTTGTATCAGATGATCGAAAATAAAGAACCCAGGCCGACTCCGGCCGCCAACAGCAAAAATTGGTGATTTCCATGCGCGTTTGCCTCCACCTTTTTGCGTTTGTCCTCTGCTTCCTGTCAGCGGCCGCCCGAGCCCAGTCGGTCCACTGGGATCCGCCGGGCGGCACGCTCCCGGTCGGCCAGTCGACCTCGCTGCAGCTCATTTGCGAGGATTGCGAGCCCAAGGACACTCCCGCTTTGCCCAAAGTGGACGGGCTGGCCCTGGAATACGACGGGCAGTCCAGCAACATGTCGTGGGTCAACGGCAGCTTTTCCCACAGCGTGACGTACAATTACACCGCGCTGCTGTCGAAGGATCAAAGCGTCGAGATTCCGTCCTTCGAGATCGAAACCAACAAGGGCCGCCTCCGGGTGGCCGCCGTCCGCTTTGGCACCACGGGCGCCACTGTCGGCAACAACGGCGAAGCGCTCGATTCGGCGGCGAATTCGAGCCTGGAGGCCACGCCCGACAGCGTTTGGGCCGGAGAAGTTTTCGATCTGAAGTACAGC
>Ga0206877_10112_pt2 | contig 21350 bp, 31 predicted proteins | sample Alteio_BWOrgCont_7_FD_152623 | JGI IMG/M metagenome (GOLD analysis project Ga0206877, IMG submission 152623) | Enriched cells from forest soil in Barre Woods Harvard Forest LTER site, Petersham, Massachusetts, United States -... | ecosystem: Environmental > Terrestrial > Soil > Temperate forest >...
CAATATCTTCATCCCGGCGCTGAACTTTTTCCCGTTTCAAGCCCAAGCGCAGCCCCCCAACCGTCCCGGCTGCTGGCTGGCGGTGCGTTCAGCCTCGCCGGAAGCGGTCAAGATGGCGCTGGGCCTGAACCGCGCCGCGCCGTGCTCGTGGGAGGAAGGGCTGGCGGGCGGTCATGAATTTTTCATCAGCCCACGCGTGCATGGCTGGGTCATCGTCACCGGCCTGGGCCTGCCCAACCCGAGCGACGACGTGGATGCGACCTTTCTCTTTCTCACAGCGTTGAGCCGGCAGGTCGGCCATGTGCAGTATTTTTACGCCAGCCGGCTGATGCATCATCATGCCTGGGCGCGGCTGGACGAGGGTTGCGTGACCCGCGCGTATGCCTGGGCGGGCCAGACAGTCTGGAACCAAGGGGCAGAGACGCTGCCGGAGATTGAAATCGGCATGAAAACCTTTGGCTACGGCGAAGCCGGTGGCACGATTCTGGACTCGGAAACAAATTTTGAGAAGGTTCCGGCGCTGGCCGCACGCTGGAGCCTCGACCCGGCCGAAGTGAGGTTAAATTCCAGCCGGCAGGCCACGGGCATCGCGGGCGAATCGGCGTTCATCTGAATATTTTTGTTGCATGGAATACGCCGTCCGCGCAAAGTGCGGCTAGAAAAGGATATCCATGTCATTCAGCATTGAACTCGAACTCCAGAAGTTTCCGAAACAGGTCAAGCTCAAGGAAAACAAGCGCGCCGTGCTGCGCCCGTTGGAGAAGACGGATGAGAAAGATTTCCACAAGCTGTTCCTCGGCATCCCGGAGCATGAACGGATGTTCATCAAGCATCGCGTGACGGACATCAAGATCATCCGCGAGTGGTGCAAAAAGATTGATTACGGACGGAACCTGCCGATCGTCGCGCTCATCGGCGGCAAGATTGTCGGGGTGGCCACGCTGCACCAGCAGCTTGGCGGCTGGAAGCGGCACATCGGGCGCGTGAGCGTGCTGGTGCACCCAGACCATCGCGGACGCGGCCTCGCCACGACGCTGGTTGAAGTCATGATGGACGTCGGCCGCCGGGCCGGCTTGGAAAGGGTGGAAGCGGAATTCATCGGCGGCCAGGCGGCAGCCATGCGGATGTTCTCCATGCTCGGCTTCAGCAAGCTGGTTCATCTGGAAGATTACGTGAAGGACATGCAGGCCATCACGCACGATTACATCCTGATGGGCGTGAATCTCAAGACGGACGAGGAATACACGGGCGTGGGTGGGTGAGAAAATTTCAAGTTTTTAATTTTGAATTTTTAGTTGGCGGCCAATTAAAAACTAAAAGTTCAAAACTGCTTCATGCCTCCCCCGACCTGCCCCAACTGCGGCGCGGATGTGCCGCGCAACGCAAAAGCCTGCCCGGAATGCGGCGCGGATGACGAGAGCGGCTGGAAAGATTCCGCATACACGAGCCGCCTGGGCATTTCCAACGAAGAGGAATTTGACCACGATCAATTCGTGAAGGAAGAGTTTGGCGGCGGCGAAACCAAGCCGCGCGGCATCACCTGGGTGTGGTGGGTGACGGCCCTGATTCTTGTTTTGCTGCTGCTGGCATTCTACTTCCGTTGATTCGAGGACGAGGACGATTTTGAAAAACAAAAAAGCCCGCTCTTGCGAGCGGGCTTGGTGTGGGTCTTAAAATTTACTTCTTCTCTTCCGGCTTGGTCTCCGGCTTGGCCTCTTCCACCGGCGCGGCTTCAGCGGCGGGGGTGAAATCAACCCATTCGAGGATGGCGCGCTGGGCGGCGTCGCCGTTGCGCTGTTCCAGACGGATGATGCGGGTGTAACCGCCCTTGCGGTCCTTGTAAACCGGGGCGATGTCCTTGAAAAGGATCTTCGCGGCGGATTCCTGATGCAAACGGGCGACCGCCAGGCGGCGATGGGCAATGGTGCCCTTCTTGCCGAGCGTGACCATCTTTTCAGCGACGGAACGGGCGGCCTTGGCCTTGGCCAGGGTGGTCGTCACGCGCTTGTGTTCGATCAAGCTGCAAACGAGGTTGGCGAGCATCGCGTTGCGATGTTCCGAGGTGCGGCCCAATTTGGCCGTGCGCTTTAAATGTCTCATGGCAAATCCTTATTCCGGTTTCGGCTCTTCTTTGACGGTGGTGTCAATCAGGCCCGGCTCAAAATTCATGCCGAGCGACAACTGGAGCGAGGTCAGCTTGTCCTTGATCTCGTTCAGCGACTTCTTGCCGAAGTTGCGGTACTTGAGCATCTCCTGCTCGGTCTTCATGGCGAGCTGGCCGACGGTGGTGATGTTGGCGTTGTTCAGGCAGTTCGCCGCGCGGACGCTCAACTCGATCTCGTTGACGCTCATGTTGAGAAGCTTCTTCATCTTCATCTTCTCGTCGTCCTGCTTATCAGCCGCTTCCTCGAACTCGACGGCGTTCTTGTCATAGCCGACAAACACGTCGAGGTGATGCGAGAGGATGGCGGAGGCCTGTGTGAGGGCGTCATCGGGCGTGATGCGTCCGTCCGTCCAGATTTCCATGACCAGGCGGTCATAGTCCGTGCGGTTGCCGACGCGGGCGGCCTCGACATTGTAACGAACCCGGGTCACCGGGGAGAACAGCGAGTCAATGGCCACGATGCCGATGGCCTGGCCGGGCTTTTTGTTCTCGTCGCTCTGGCAGAAACCGCGGCCAACCTTGACCGTCAGCTCCATCTCAAATTTCTTCTTCTTGTCCAGCGTGCAGATGTGCAGGTCAGGATTGACCAATTCAACATTCTGGTTGACCTGGATGTCGGCGGCGGTGACGTTGCCTTCCTTGTTGACGGACAACAGGAGGGTCTGCTCATCGCGGGTGTGGGCCTTGAACTTGACCTTCTTCAGGTTCAAGACGATGTCGGTGACGTCCTCGACGACGCCGTCCACCGTGGCAAATTCGTGCATGGCGCCGTCCACCTTCAAGGAGGTGATGGCCGCGCCTTCGAGCGAAGACAGCAGCACGCGGCGGAGCGAGTTGCCGATGGTGTGGCCGTAACCGGTTTCAAACGGGTCGGCAATGAACTTCGCGTAGGTTTCCGTGGCGGTTGCTTCTTCCTTCTGCAACCGTTTGGGCATTTCAAAACGTCCGAGACGAACTGGCATGGTATCCTTTCAACAATTTTAATCTGGCTCCCCCGGCTTGTTTTTATTCCCGACCGGGAAAGCCCGTATAATTGTTTTTCTGTTTATGGGTTAACGGGAATAAAATTCGACGACCGCCTGCTCGTTGGCGATGGGCTGGATCTCTTCGCGGGTCGGGATGCGCATGACCACGCCCTTGAGCTCTTCCTTGTTCAGGGACAACCAATCCGGCACCGCGCGGCTGGCGGAGACTTCCAGATTCTTGGTCGCGAGCTGCTTCGAGACATTATGATTCTTGATGGCGATGACATCATTCACCTTGAGGGCGAAGGACGCGATGGCCGCCTTGCGGCCGTTCACCGTGACATGGCCGTGATTGACCAATTGACGGGCGGCGGCGCGGGTGTTGCCGAAACCGAGGTGGAAAACGACGTTGTCCAGGCGGGTCTCGAGGATCTGCAGCATGGTTTCGCCGGTCACACCGCGGCGGTTCTTCGCCTTTTCGTAAACGCCACGAAACTGCTTCTCCATCAAGCCGTAGTAATAACGGAGCTTCTGCTTCTCGATGAGGCCGGCACCGTATTCGGTGGTCTTGCGGCGGGACTTGGGGCCGTGGACGCCGGGACCGTAGTTGCGGCGTTCGAGATATTTCGTGGGGCCGAAGATCGGAATACCGAAACGGCGGCTGATGCGGACGCGGGGACCTGTGTAACGAGCCATAAAATTATTATTTCAGTTTGAAATTGAGGTTAAATTACACGCGGCGTTTCTTGCGCGGGCGGCAGCCGTTGTGCGGCACCGGCGTCATGTCCTTGATGGAGGAAATTTCCAAGCCGATGGCCTGCAAGGCGCGGATGGCGGATTCACGGCCGGATCCAGGACCCTTGACGCGAATTTCGACTTCCTTCATGCCGTGGGACATCGCCTGGCGGGCGGCGTCCTGCGCGACCATCTGCGCGGCGTAAGCGGTGCTCTTGCGGGAGCCCTTGAAACCCACGCGGCCGGCGCTGGACCAGCCGATGAGGTTGCCCTGGGCGTCGGTGATGGTGACCTGGGTGTTATTGAAAGTGGCGAGGATGTTCGCAATGCCGGAGGCGATGTTTTTCGCGTGCTTGGCCTTGACGACTTTTTTCGCGTTGGGATCTTCGCCGAGCAGTTCGGCGGCGGTGGGCACGGCGGCGGTGGCCGCTTCAATCGCCTTGGGTGCGTCGGCCACGGCGGCAGCGGCGCCGGGGGCGGCAGCCGCCTTCTTGGAGGGCTTGCCTTCCGCGGCGGGCGCGGCGGCATCGGCCTTCACTTCTTTTTCCTTCTTCGGGGCGGCTGGTTTTTTCTTTTCTTCGGACATAGCGTTATTCAATTTCAAATCTCAAATTATAAAATTTGAAATAAATCAGTGGATGCCGGCCTTGGCGGTCGGGTTGCGTTGCACGCCGACCGTCTTGCGGGGACCCTTGCGGGTGCGGGCGTTGGTCTGGGTGCGCTGGCCGCGCACGGGCAGGCTGCGCTGGTGGCGGACGCCGCGGTAGCAGCGGATGCCCTGGAGGCGCTTGAGGTTCATGCCGAGTTCGCGGCGGAGATCGCCCTCGATGACATACTTGCCCTCCTGGATGGCATGGACGATCTGCGAGAGCTGCGCCTCGGTCAGGTCTTTCGCGCGGATGGACGGGTCAATGTTCGCGCGTTCGAGGACTTCCTTCGCGTTGACCGGGCCAATGCCGTAAATGTACCGGAGCGCAATATCAATGCGCTTGTTCGGCGGGACTTCAACACCAATGATGCGTGCCATAATTTTTAATTAACCTTGACGTTGCTTGTGACGTTTGTTCGTGCAAATGACGCGGATGACGCCGCGGCGCTTCACGATTTTGCAGTGCTCACACATTTTCTTGACTGACGCTCTAACTTTCATTTTCTAAATTTTCTTCGTTTCGACTAAAATACGCCCCACGCTCAAGTCGTAGGGCGTCAATTGCAATTTGACCACGTCACCGGGCTTCGCCCCGGCAAAATTCTTTTTGTCCCGGCCGGTCACAAACGCCGTGAGGCGGTGCCCGTTTTTCAGTTCCGCCGACCAGGTGCCGTTCGGCAGCGCCTCGGTCACGCGGCCTTCAACTTTAAAGGCGTTTTCTCCGGCCATGTCAAAATCTCCGGTTCGCCGTCAGTTATCAGGACGGTATGCTCAAAATGGGCAGATAGTGAACCATCTTGCGTCACCACTGTCCAGCCGTCTTTCAAAATTTTTACGTCGGGACGGCCTGCATTCACCATCGGTTCGATGGCAATGGTCATTCCCGCCCGCAGCCGCTCGTTCATCGAACGGTCCACAAAATTCGGCACCTGCGGCTCTTCGTGCATCGTCCGGCCAACCCCGTGGCCGACAAACTCGCGGACTACGCTATACCCATGGCCTTCAACGTAATCCTGCACCGCCCGCGAAATATCCGTCACGCGATTGCCGGGAACCGCGGCCGCGATCCCCAGATACAAGGATCGTTCCGTGACTTCCATCAACTGCTGGGCTGCCACGCCGCAACCGCCGACCGCCACGGTCCGCGCATTATCACCGATAAAACCGCCGAGCCGCACACCGACATCCACGCTGACGATGTCGCCGAACCGCAGTTCGCGCTCATTCGCCAGACCGTGCACGACTTCATCGTTCACCGAGATGCACGTGTGGCAGGGGTACTTGCGATAACCCAGGAACGCGCTTTTGGCCCCGTAGGCCGTCATCCGTTCCGCCGCATAATCATCCACCTGCCGCGTCGTGATGCCCGGTTTGATAAACCCGGCAATGTCATCCAAAACTTTCGCCGCGACCGCGCAGGCCGGACGCATCAACCTCAAATCATCCGCGGACTTTAATTTAATCCCGCCCACAAATTTTCAGAAACGGCCACGGACACGGCCCTTTTTGAGGAAACCGTCGTAGTGGCGCATCATGAGGTGCGACTCCACCTGGCGCATCGTGTCGAGCAAAACACCGACCGCGATCAAAATGCTGGTGCCGCCGAAAAACTGGGAGACGTTCTGGTCAATGTCCAATTGCTTGGACAGGATGATGGGAATGGTGGCGATGACGGTCAGGAAAATCGCGCCGGCGAGGGTGATGCGGCTCATGGCCTTGTGCAGATAGTCACTGGTCCCCTGTCCCGGCCGGACACCGGGAATATAACCGCCGTTTTTCTTCAAATCATCCGCGATCTGGATTTCGTTGAACTGCGTGGCCACCCAGAAATAGGAGAAAAACAGAATCATGAGCGAGTAGATGGTCATATACAGCCATGAACCATAATTCATCGCAGCGGCAATGGAGAGGAGGGAATCCTTCATCATCGGCAGACGGGTCGCGAGTCCCTGCAAAACGGGGTTGGGAAACATCAGGATGGACTGGGCAAAGATGATGGGCATGACGCCGGCGTAGTTCACGCGGAGCGGCATGTAGTTGGTGCCGCCCTGATACATCTTCTGGCCGACCATGCGGCTGGCGTATTGCACCGGAATCTTGCGCTGGGCCTGCGTAATGGCGATGACACCGCCGACCACCAGGAACAACAACCCGATCAGGAGCAGGCCGACGCCCAAAAACGAATGGGTGGGTTCCGCGCCGCCGCCCGGGAAAAACATGTTCTGCGCGGCCATGGCCGCATTGGGAAGACGGGAAAGGATGTTGGTCGTGATGATGAGCGACACGCCGTTGCCGATGCCGCGTTCGGTGATCTGTTCACCCAGCCACATCAGAACCATCGTGCCGGTGGTCAGCAAAACCACCGTCTGGGCGATGAACCAGTAATAGTTATAGCTGTCAATGTAGGTCAGCCGGTGGTTGTCATAGCTCTGATTCCACCAGCTATTGGCAAAATAGATGCCCTGGCCGATGCACAGCAGGACGGTAAGGTAACGTCCGTATTGGACGATTTTGGTGCGGCCGCCCTCTTCACGCGCCAGCTTGCTCAAACGCGGCCAGACCGCCGTCAGCAACTGGATGATGATCGTCGCGCTGATGTAAGGCATGATGCTCAGCGCCGCGACCGCGCAGCGGTCATACGCGCCGCCGGCGAAAGTATTATACATGGCCAGCAGGCCGCCGTTACTCTGCCGCTCGGTCAAATGCCCGATCAAAACCTGCCCGTTCACGCCCGGGACACGGATAAAGGACAAGACCTGTGCAACCGCCAGCAGTAAAAAGGTGAACACGATCCTCGACTTCAGCTCCGGAATCTTGAAGCAGTTGAGGAACGTGTTGTAGAGGTTGCGAAACATGATTCAAGGACTTCAGGCCTTGGCCGGAGCGGCAGGCTTGCGGCTGACGATTTCCACCTTGCCGCCCTTGGCTTCAATCTTGGTCTTCGCCGAGGCGCTGAACGCGCTGGCGGTGACGTTGAGCTTCTTGGAAAGCTCGCCGGTGCCGAGAATCTTGATGCCGTCGCCGGGGCCATTGGCCAGGCCGACGGAACGGATGGACGTTTCATCAACATTCGCGCCGTCATCGAAAACGTTCAGGTCGCTGACGTTGACCGCGATATAGCGCGTGCCGAAAGCCGTGTTGTTGAATCCACGTTTCGGGATGCGGCGGATGAGCGGCATCTGGCCGCCTTCGAAACCGATGCGGATGGAGCTGCCGGAGCGCGCGGTCTGGCCCTTGCCACCACGGCCGGCGGTTTTGCCGTGGCCGCTGGATTCGCCCTGACCGAGCCGTTTACGGCGATGTTTCGAGCCGGGACGGGGTTTGAGATTGTGCAGTCGCATAAAAGATTAAACAGTTGCCGGCGTGGCCTGCGGCGGTTCGGGCTTTTTCACCGATTTGATTTCCAGACCGCGGTTGCGGTAGATGTTCTCGCGGGTGCGCAGGCTGAGGAGACCATTCAAGGTCGCCTTGACCACGTTCGCGGCGTTCTTCGAGCCGAGCGATTTCGTGAGGATGTCCTTCACCCCGGCCGATTCCAAAACCGCGCGGACCGTCTTGCCCGCGATGATGCCGGTACCAGGCGAGGCCGGGCGCAGCAGAATTTTCGCACCGCCAAAGGTGGAATAAACCTCATGCGGAATGGTGAAATCCTTCAACGAGACAGTCAGCATCTTGTTGCGGGCGAGTTCGCCGCCGCGACGGATGGCGTCCGCGACTTCCGCCGCCTTGCCAAGCGCGATACCGACACGGCCCTTCTTGTCGCCGACGACAACGAGGGCGCTGAATTTGAAACGGCGTCCGCCCTTCACAACTTTGGAGGAACGGTTGATGAAGACAACTTTTTCGACCAGCTCTTCGCCGCCGAAAGAATTCTCGGGAGCGTCCATGGGCTTGCGCCGACCACGGCCGCCGCCACCACCGCGCTGGCCGCCGCCATAGCCGCCGCCACCGCGCTGGTCACCACCACGTTGTCCGCCACCACCACCGCTGTCGCCCGTAGGGGCCGCGGGTTCTGCAGGTTTAGTAATATCAGCCACAGTATTTAATTGGTTGCAGGTTAAAATTTGAGTCCGGCTTCGCGCGCGGCATCCGCCAGCGCCTTGATCTTGCCATGGTAACGGGTGCCGCCACGGTCGAACACGACTTCCTTGATGCCCTTGTCAATGGCGTTCTTCGCGGCGAGGGCGCCGAGCTTCTTCGCGCCGTCAACATTGGCGGACAATTCACGTTCCTTGCCCTTGACGACAGTCGAGGCGGCGGCAAGGGTCTTGCCGACGGTGTCATCAATGAACTGGACGTGGATGTTTTCGCTGGTGAAACAGACCGCCATGCGCGGACGTTCCGTGGTGCCGGATACTTTCTTCCGGATGCGGTAGCGGCGCAACTGGCGCAATTTAAGTTTTTTTTCCGTTCTCATTTCAATGTCCCACGGGTTTGGCCGTGGATTAAATTCTATTATTGGACTGTCTTGCCTTCCTTGCGGACGACGTGTTCACCGGCGTAACGGACACCCTTGCCCTTGTACGGTTCCGGCGGATAGTAGGCGCGAATCTCAGAGGCAACCTTGCCGACAACCATCTTGTCCGGGCCTTCGATCGTGAGCTTGGTGTTTTCCTCGACAGTCACCTTGACCTGGTCGGGGATGTTGTAATTGATCGGATGGGAAAAACCGAGCATGAGGTTCACGACCTTGCCGGTGACGGCGGCCTTGAAACCGACGCCCTGAATCTCGAGCTTGCGGACGAAACCTTCGGCGACGCCCTTGACCATGTTATTGACGAGCGCGCGGCTCATGCCGTGCAACGCCCTGGCCTGCGCGTCCTCGCCATCACGGCTGACGACGATCTTGCCGCCCTCCACTTTGAGGCTGGTGCGCTTGGGCAGCTCCCAGTCGAGCTTGCCTTTCGGCCCTTCGACGAGGACTTTCTGCCCCTTCACTTCCACCTTCACCTTGGCGGGGATGACAATCGGTTGTTTTCCAATACGCGACATAAAATTATTACCAGATGTGGCAGAGCAGCTCTCCGCCAAGATTTTTCTTCTTCGCCTGCGCGCCGGTCATCAGGCCCTCGGACGTGGAGACAATGGCGATGCCCAGGCCGCCGAGCACGCGCGGAATCTCGCCGGCACCGGTGTATTTCCGGAGACCGGGCTTGCTGACGCGCTTCAAGCCTTCGATGACGTTTTTCTTGCCGTTGTATTTCAAACGGATCTTGATCTTTTTCTTCGCCTCGCCCTCGACGGCGACGTCGGTGACGTAGCCTTCGGACTTGAGAATCTTGGCGACGCCCTCCTTGATTTTGGAGTGCGGCAGCTCAATGGCCGGCAACAGGGCGCGTCCGCCGTTGCGGATGCGGGTCAACATGTCAGAAATCGGGTCGCTCATAAAAAAATCACCAGCTCGCTTTCGTCACACCAGGAATCAGGCCGTTCAACGCGGCTTCACGGAACGTGAGGCGGGAAACGCCAAACTTGCGCCAGTAGCCACGGCGGCGGCCGCTCATGGCGCAGCGGTTCACGACGCGGGTAGGGCTGGCGTCGCGCGGCAGCTTCGCCAGGCCGGCGTAGTCCCGCTTCGCCTTCATCTCAGCGCGGATCGCGGCGTATTTCTTCACCGTTTCCTGCTTGCGCTTGTTGCGCTCCAACCATGCTTTCTTGGCCATAAAAAATTAGTTATTTTTCTGAGAACGGAAAACCCATCAGCTTCATCAGGTCGCGCGCCTGGTCGTCCGTGGGGGCGGTGGTCACGATGGTGATGTCCATGCCCTGCGTGCGCTTGATCTTTTCCAGCTCGATCTCGGGGAAAATGGTCTGGTCGCCGACGCCGAACGTGTAGTTGCCACGGCCGTCAAACTTGCGGGGCGAGAGGCCGCGGAAGTCACGGATACGGGGCAGCGCGGCGGCGACGAGGCGGTCAAAAAATTCGTACATCGCGTCTTTGCGCAGGGTGACGCGGCAGCCGATGGGCTGGTTTTCGCGGAGCTTGAAGCTGGCGACGGCCTTCTTGGACTTGCTGATGGCGGGCTTGCGGCCGGTGATCAGGGACAAATCCTTGGCGGCGTCCTCAATGGCGCCCTTTTCGAGCGACGCACTGATGCCCATGTTGACGACGATCTTCACGAGCTTCGGCACCTGGTGGACGTTCACGTAATTGTGCTTCTGCTTCAACGCAGGAATCACGTCGTTCTTATATTTTTCGTACAGTCTGGCTTTCATTTTCTTGGGTCACGGATTTGGCCGTGACTAAATTGTATCAGTCGGCGGCGACTTCCGCTTTCTTCACATTCGAGATGTGGATGCTGCCCTCGCGCTCGACGATGGCGCCGTTCGGGTTCTGCTGGTTCTTGCGCGTGTGCTTCTTGATCATCTGCAGGCCTTCGATGACCACGCGCTCTTTCTTGGTCAGCACGGCGATGATCTTGCCGCTCTTGCCTTTTTCCTTGCCGGCGAGAACGACGACATCGTCGCCTTTTTTAACATGAAATTTTGTCATAACGTTCAAATCACTTCCGGGGCGAGCGAAATAATCTTCATGAACTTCTTCTCGCGCAGCTCGCGGGCAATGGGGCCGAAGATGCGGGTGCCCTTCGGGTTCAATTCCTTGTCAATGATGACGCAGGCGTTGCTGTCAAAGCGCAGGTACGAGCCGTCGTTGCGGCGGATGATCTGGCGGGTGCGCACGACGACGGCGTCATGGACTTCGCCCTTCTTCACCGAGCCATCGGGCGAGGCTTCCTTGATGTGAACCTTGATGACATCGCCGATGCCGGCGTAGGTCTGATTGCGGCCGAGCACGCCGATGTTCCAAGCAATCTTGGCACCGGTGTTGTCCGCGACATCCAAACTGGATCGAACTTGCAACATAAATTTAAATAATCAGGCGGCAACGGCCGCGGTTTCGACGGCGTGCTCGACGACCTCGACGAGCTTCCAGCATTTGAGCTTGGAAATGGGCCGTGACTCTTCAATGCGCACCGTGTCGCCGACCTTCGCCTCGGCCTTCTCGTCATGCGCGTAAAATTTCTTGTAGGACGTGACGATCTTCTTGTACTGGGGGTGCGGGAAACGGCGTTCCACGCGCACCACGATCGTCTTCGTCATCTTGTTGGAGACAACTTCGCCGACGCGCTGCTTGCGCTTGCCGGTCGCCGCCACTGTGTTCGTTGTTTCAGCCATACAAAATTATTTAGCCGCCTTCTTCGCCGGGTTGGTCTTCGCCTGATTGCTCAAGGCCGAGATGCGGGTCTCGACGCGGGCAATGTCCTTGCGCAGCGTGCGCAGGCGCGCAGGTTTCTCGAGCTGCGCGCTCGCCTGCTGGAGGCGCAGGGTGAACTTCTCGTGCCGGAGGTCGCGGCTTTTGGCCGACAATTCCACCAGCGTCATGTCTTTGAGTTCGGCAAATTTCATAGGTTCAGCTCGCGTGATGATGACGCGAAATAAATTTGGTCTTGATGGGCAGCTTGGTGGCCGCCAGGCGCATGGATTCGCGGGCCTCGGCCTCAGTGACACCGTCCACCTCGAACAGGATGTTCGCGGGACGAATGACCGCCACCCAGCCTTCGAGGGGCGCCTTGCCCTTGCCCATGCGGGTTTCGAGCGGCTTCTTGGTGAACGATTTCTGCGGGAACACGCGGATCCACATCTTGCCCTTGCGCTTCATGTGGCGGGTGACCGCGACGCGGGCGGATTCAAGCTGCTTGGCATCCATCCAGCAACGCTCGAGCGCCATCAGGCCGTATTCGCCGAAAGCGACCGTCTGGCCGCTGGTCGCAAGACCGGTGCGGCTGCCGCGGTGCATCTTGCGAAACTTCACTCTTGCTGGTTGCATTGCCATATCAAAAATTCTTTCTTAAAAATCAGCTGGCGGCGGGGGCGGTCTCGACCGCCGGCTGCTCGTTGTTCTTTTTCTGCGGCTTGTTATCGCCCTTGCAAATCCAGCACTTGATGCCGAGCTTGCCGTAAACGGTGAGGGCTTCCGCAAAACCGTAATCAATGTTCGCGCGGAGCGTGTGCAGCGGCACCCGGCCCCAGTGATACATTTCAACGCGGGCCAGTTCGGCGCCACCGAGGCGGCCGGCGGCGCGAATCTTGATGCCTTCAGCGCCGAAATCCTTGGCGGTCTGGAGGGCTTTCTTCATCGCGCGGCGGAACGAGACGCGGCGCTCGAGCTGCAGGGCGATGCTTTCCGCGACCAACTGGGCGTCGAGTTCGGGCTGCTTGACTTCGACGATGTCCACGTAAACTTCCTTGCCGGTCTTCTTGCTCAATTCTTCCTTGAGCTTGTCAATCTCGGAGCCTTTGCGGCCGATGACGACGCCGGGACGGGCGGTCAGAATGGTGACGCGGCAGCGGTTCGTGGCGCGTTCGATCAAAATCTTGGGGACGGAAGCGGTCTCGAGCTTCTTCTTGAGCAGGTCGCGGATCTGGCGGTCTTCCGTGAGCAGCTTGCTGAACTCTTTCTTGTCAGCATACCACTTCGAGCGCCAGTCTTTGTTGACCGCGACGCGCAAACCGATTGGATTGGTTTTTTGGCCCATATTATTCGTCGGACAAAGTGATTTTGATGTGGCAGCGGCGCTTGAGGATCGGACCGGCCGAACCGCGCGCCTTGGGTTGAAAACGTTTGAGGGTGGTGGCCGTGCCGGCGACCGCCTCCTTGATGCGCAGGGACTCGGGGCGCAGCTTGTTGTTGTTCTCGGCGTTGGCGATGGCGGAGTGCAGCGTCTTGGCGACGAAGCGCGCACCCTTGCGCGGGACGACGGCCAGGATCTGCTCGGCCTGGAGGGCGGGCAAGCCCTGGATCTGCCGGACGACCTCGCGCATCTTCTGCGCGGACATCGGGATATTTTTGGTGATTGCGAAAACTTCCATAAAAACTATTTGGCTTCCGCCTTGGCTGTGTGCGCGCCGTGTTTCTTGAAGGTGCGCGTCAAGGCAAATTCACCGAGCTTGTGGCCGACCATGTTTTCCGTGACAAACACGGGGCTGAAAATTTTTCCGTTATGGACGTTGAAGGTCAGGCCGACAAATTCCGGGGAAATGGTGGAGCGGCGGGACCAGGTCTTGATGGGCGTCTTCTGGTTGGCAGATTTCGCCTTCGTCACCTTGTCCAGGAGCTGAAAATCAGCAAACGGGCCTTTTTTAATGGAGCGTCCCATAAATTATTTGGTCTTGATCGGCAGTCCGTTGCGGCGAACCACAATGAAACGGTTGGATTGTTTATATTTAGCGCGGGTCTTGCCACCTTTGGCGACCTTGCCCCACGGGGAGACAAGCTGCTGCCAGCCGCCGCCGCCCTTGGATTTGCCCTGACCGCCGCCGTTCGGATGATCCACCGGGTTGCGCGCCATGCCGCGGGTGATGCCACGGATGCCGCGATGACGGGAACGGCCGGCTTTGCCGAGAATGACGTTTTCGTGCTCCGTGTTGCCGACCTGGCCGATGGTGGCGTAGCACTCTTCATTGATGCGGCGGATTTCGCCGGAGGGCAGGCGAATCTGCGCAAAGCCCTCATCGCGCGACATCAAGGTGGCCGAACCGCCGGCGGAACGGACCATCTGGCCGCCGCGACCGGGGGTGAGCTCAAGATTGTGGATGGCGCTGCTGACCGGAATGGCCTTCAAGGGAAGCGCATTGCCGATTTCAGGAGGCGCGGTGGGACCGCTGGAAATTTTCCTGCCGACGGCGATGCCGACCGGGGCGATGATGTAAGCCTTTTCGCCATCGGTGTATTCGAGGAGGGCGAGGCGGGCGGAGCGCATCGGATCGTATTCAATCGCGGCGACAGTGGCTTCGACGCCGTGCTTGCTGCGCTTGAAATCCACGAGGCGGATTTTCTGCTTGTGACCGCCGCCGATGCCGCGGGCGGTGACGCGGCCATAGGCGTTGCGTCCGCCGGTCTTCTTGCGGATTTCCACAAGCGACTTTTCCGGCTTCGTCTTCGTAATGTCGCTGAAGTCCGCGATAGTGATGTATCGCGTGGACGGCGTTAGCGGTCTAAAATGTTTGACTGGCATAATGACTAAAGTTTTGGTCAGCAACTTTTTTGAAGTTGGCAGGCCATCAATCCTGTCCCTGCTGGGAATCAGTTATCGGTCTGCAAACATGCTGTCCTGACGGCCTTACGGACGACGAGGAGCGCGTAGATTATCAAAGGTGGGAATCATTGCAATAGTTTTTTTAAAATATTTTGTGGCGATCTGCTGGTTTGTTGCGAAAGCCCTGTAATTCAATAGCTTTTCAACTGTCATTTTGTCAGGGAAAATCGTTCTTTGAAACGAGAATTTGACGAACACGGCAACGAGCGCGAGCGATAATCTGTTTAAGTTTTTTTGCAAAAATCCAATAAATTAAACTATTTTGTTGGAGCGGCTGCTGCGATAAACTACATACAGCGTATGCCGTCATATTTGTCCAAGCAAATCGAGATGCCTTGGCTAAAGCTACGACCAGTTTTGATTTGGTTGGCTTGGGTTGGTTTGTCGTGGTTTGTATGGGTTGCAGGTGTGGTCGAAGTGAACGGTATTTACCCAGATTGGGATGACGACCTGGGACGGATATTCGGTTTATTCATTCACGGAGCTTTAATTTTTGCTTGGAGCATTTGGACTTTATGGCTTTTACTTGGGCATAGCAGACGGCTTTACTCTTGGTTTCTGATTGGAGTTTGCTTTGCATTATTTTCTGCGATTATTCGGGATATTTTTATGGCAGAGGTAATCAGACTTTTGAATTTTTGAGTTATTTCCCGCATCATTGAATCTAGGCGTTTCGGCACGCGCAATCCGGCGGGACGCCGGATTGGATCCGCAAGACGCGGGGTGCTACAGCGGGTTATGGGCGATCCGGTTCGTTTGGACTTGGGCTTCGTTTCGGCTAAGGTCTATTGGCTTCAAAGGAGGATTTGCACGCGATCGTTGGCAGGCGCGGCGCGCGCGGAGCGACGCGCCCTACCGCGATATGGTCTGGCAATGGATTCCATATGCTCAGCGGTTCATGGGTTTGGAGGTCTCTGGTCAGAGCCTCATCCTGGAGGGCGAAACGGCTACAAAAAATTGTTGAAAATTTTTAGGATGGCGGAAATGGGTGGAATTTGCGTCGCAAGTGTTTGGTTTAAAGGTTTTTGCAAGAAGTGAAATTATTTTCAAAAATCGTCCAACAAACCCTACGGTAGGGAAAGGGATTTTTATGGAGTGTGATAAAGTCACGGACGTGAGATTGGTTCTTTGACATTTTAATAACGTGATGCGTCATGCGCGAGGGTGTCATGCGGGCGTCACGGTCAATCCCCGCCACAAGGTGCCCCGCTCCGAGCGGGACAGATACTGTCGCAGCGCGACAGTATCCACCTTGGCGGGGGCAGACCGGTCGGGGTGCGGCCCAAGCCATCGCGGCTGGTTCCGAAAAATGGTTCAAGCCCAGCCCACCAATTTCTACCGTTATCCACCGTTATCCACCGTTATCCACCATTAAGTGCCTTTTTTTAAAAAAAATATGGAAAGGCTAATGGGGAGAATTCCGAAGTCAGGAGCCGGAATACAGAATGAAAACCAAACAAAATGCCGAAGCCGTGGTGGCGCGATGATTTTCCTGCGAATGGACGTTGCTGCGCCCGGGACGGGCGCCTTCCGGGGGAACATTGGCAACCCCAAACACCGATTTCTACCGATTTCTACTACTTTCTACCGATTTCTACCATGTTTTTAAAAAATTTATGAAAATGCTGAAAGGCAGAATTCTGAAGTCAGGAGCCGGAAGGCAGAATGAAAACCAAACGTCATGCCGAAGCTGTGGTGGCGCGATAATGATCCTGCGAATGGACGTTGCTGCGCTCCACCTTTGCAGAGCTACGGTGGACAGGCCGGGGACGGGCGCCCTCCGGGGGAAGTGGGGTTTTCTCCGGGTGAATCCGACCGAATCCGGGTAAATCCGACCATAAAACTTTTTAAAAAAATTATGAGCACAGAGCTGATTAACCGAGGACGAGGACGAGGACGAATGGGCTGGTGCGTCCCGCACGGGGCGGGATGGGTAACTGGTAATAACGCGTTATAACGCATTGTAACAGATATTTCATTTTTCACCAAAAAGCTGAAGCCGACGGTCGTGTCTTAATTTGCCTTTTCGACCTGCCATTAGAGCGGTTAAAGAAAAACTGTAGCCGCGCGGTAAAAGAAAATGAGGAGGGCGGTCTTTTTGGGTTTTGGCTTCGTTTCGGCTCAGTCACAGGGTTTATCAAACCTGCTCCTTCGCCAAAGCCTCGCCAAAACCCAAAAATCCTCGCTCCGCATCGGCTACAGTTTTTCTTTAACCGCTCTAGCGGAGCGCGACTGTGTCCCGCCAGCGGGATCAGTCGCAGCAACGTGACAAGCCCGTACCACCGGGCAAACTCGCAAGCCGCACTCGCCTGGCACGTTGCTGCGGCTGGTCTGCGACACAGCCGCGCTCCGTCAAATTAAGACATTACCAAACCGACCTTTGAATATGAAAGCTGAAAATTGGGGGACTCGCCGGGTCGGAGACCGGCGCTCCGGGGCAGTGGCTGCCCAAGGGGGTGAAATTACGAAACGAAGCCACCGTTTGGGAATTTACGATTTAAGATTGGCGATTTTTGATTGAAAGCAAATCGTGCTGAATCCGAGCCAGTCCAAGCTAGTCAAGGCTAGTCGCACCTAAAAACCTCGGTGGCGACTGGAGCGCGGGCGGCTCGCCCGCGTGTCCGCTCGATATTTTGGAGCCGCGCAACTGGCGGGCGGGCCGCCCGCGCTCCTTTGGCAGGCCCCGCCGGAGCGTATCGCGGTTTGACATGACGGTGATTCCGTGTTGAATTCACAAAAGCATTTTGAAAATTATTTTTTATCTTGAAAGGTTTTGGCCGCTCGCGCGTCCAAGCCGTATGCGTTTGATTTCCATCGCGTTGGCGGTTGCCGGCAGTCTGGTCATGCTGGCCGGGCAGACGCTGCCGGCGCAACCCGCCGGTTTGGGCGGTCTGCCGACCTTTTCCGCGCCGGCGACGCATCATACGCAGGTGAAATTGGTCCTGTCCGCGGACAGCGCCAAACCGGGTGACACGATTTATGCCGGGGTGGACCTGAAAATGGATGCCGGCTGGCATACGTACTGGAAAAATTCCGGCGACGCGGGGTCGCCCACCACCATCAAATGGCAATTGCCGCCGGGAATCACCGCGGGCGACATTCAATGGCCCCTGCCCCAGAAACTTCCCCCCATCGAGGTGACGACCTATGGCTACGAGGGCGAGACGATGTTGCTCGTGCCGCTGACCATCGGCACGAATTTTTCCGCCGGACAGGCTGACATCAAGGCGACTGTCGGCTGGCTGGAGTGCATGGATGTCTGCATACCGGCCAACCAAGACGTGGAGGCGAAACTGGAGGTCGGCACGGAGACAAAACCATCGGCGGAGGCGGCCGCGATCCAATCGTGGCAGGCCAGAGTGCCATCCGCCATCAATCTGGCCGGAGGAATACCCTATGCCGACAGTGCCTGGTGGGAAAAATCCACGAACGACAATACGCGTCCATTGATCATTGACATGAAGCAGTTGGGAAACATAGCAGCGTCAGTGCCGCTGGATGGGGCGGATTTTTTCCCGGATGCCAGTGATAATTTTGAGGTCCAGCCGGCCACCGAGGTCATCGCCGCCGCCACCAGCCATATTCAACTGCGCAAGCTTGTCCAAAAAATTTCCGGGGACTGGCCAAAGGAAATCTCCGGAGTGATGGTTGCTGGTAAAGGCAGTCCACAAGGTTTTACATTCAAGGCGACTATCAGCGACAACGCCCTTGATTCAAGCACGGCTGCCATGCCGGCGGCAGGCGGCACGGTCGCCTCCCCTGCTCCGACCGACGGGACACCTACGTTGCCACTGATGCTGCTCTACGCCTTCATCGGCGGATTGATCTTGAACATCATGCCGTGTGTGCTGCCGGTGATCGCGCTGAAAATCCTGGGCTTTGTCAGCGAGGCGAAAAGCTCGCCGGCGCGCGTCCGCGCTCTGGGCGGCATTTATGCCATCGGGGTGCTGTTTTCGTTTCTCGTGCTGGCCGCCGTGGTGATCGGCGTAAAAGCCGCTGGTCATGAAGCCGGTTGGGGCATGCAATTTGGCAGCCCCATTTTCCTGGTCTGCCTGACGACGCTGGTCATGCTGGTGGCGCTGAACCTGTTCGGCGTTTTTGAGGTGACGCTGGGCGGTGGGGCGCTGGACAAGGCGGGCGAACTGGCGTCCCGGCACGGGCCGGCGGGCGCATTTTTCAACGGCGTGCTGGCGACCGTGCTGGCGACGCCCTGCACCGCGCCATTCCTGAGCATTGCGCTGGGCTTCGCATTCGCCCAAAGCGCGCCGGTCATCCTGATGGTTTTTCTGACCGTGGGACTCGGCCTCGCAGCACCGTATGTTTTGCTCAGTTTGAACCCGGTGTGGCTGAAATTCCTGCCCAAGCCGGGCGCATGGATGGAAAAATTCAAGATCGCGATGGGTTTCCCGATGCTGGCGACGGTGGTGTGGCTGTTCAACGTGGCGGGCAGCAGCTACGGCAAAAATGTCCTGTGGCTGGGCGTGTTTTTGGTGATCGTGGCTTTTGCGGCGTGGATTTTTGGCGAGTTTGTCCAGCGCGGGCAGAGCAAAACGGTGGCGGCCATCGTTGTCCTGTTTCTGCTCGCGGGCGGTTATGCTTTCGCCTTGGAAAAAGAACTGGACTGGCGCGCGCCCATTGCTGAGACGGAGGCGGCGGGTTCACTCAAGGAATCGGCGGACGGCATTGACTGGCAGCGGTGGTCGCCGGAGGCCGTGGCCGCCGCGCAGGCCGCCGGGAAAGTGGTGCTGGTGGATTTCACCGCCGACTGGTGCCTGACGTGCCAGGTGAACAAGAAAACGAGCATCGAAATTTCATCGGTCCGCGACAAATTGAAATCGCTCGGAGCCGTGGCGCTGACGGGCGACTACACGCATTTTCCGGCCGCCATCACGACGGAACTGCAACAGTTCAACCGCGCAGGTGTGCCGCTGGTGCTGGTTTACCCGAAAAATGCCGGCACACCGCCGCTGGTGCTGCCGGAAGTATTGACACCGGGAACCGTCCTGGACGCGCTGGACCGCGCGGCGAAGTGAAAATTTTTGAACCAAGCGGCCCGAAGCCGCGTCTGATAATTTGAATAGAAACCAAAACTAAATTTATGAAAAAGACCCTGGCATTATTCACCGCGCTGACCCTGGCGACTTCGCTGTTCGCCGTGGAGATTGGCAAGCCCGCACCGGATTTCACCGGCACGGACATCAACGGCAAGACCGTGAAACTCTCCGACTACAAAGGCAAGATCGTCGTGATCGAGTCCTATAATTCAGACTGCCCGTTCTGCCATAATCAATACGCCTCGGGTGCGGCGCAGGATTTGCAGAAAGACCTCGCCGCGAAAGGCGTCGTGTGGCTGCTCGTGAATTCCGTGAGCGCAAAAAACTTCAGCCATCGCACACCGGAACAGGCGCAAAAGGAATGGGCCGACTTGAAAATCAACGCGACCGCGTGGATTGATGACACGTCCGGGACGATCGGCCATCTGTACGAGATGAAGACCACGCCGCACGTTTTCGTGATCGCCACGGACGGCACGCTGGTCTATGACGGCGCGATGGACGACCGGCCGCAGCCGTTCGGCGATCCGCACACGGCGAAGAATTATGTGCGCGCCGCCGTGGATGACCTGCTGGCGGGCAAGCCGGTGGAAATTCCGCAGACGAAACCCTATGGCTGCGCCGTACACTACGCGAACTGAAATTATTTATGATTCCGGGGCGGCGGGGCATCTGCACCGGGCCGGGTTTCCACCGGCGGGGGACGATACGACCATTTCTCCTTCCGCTGTTCCTCGGAAAGCGTGAAGCCGTATTCGCGCAGGAAAGATTCCGCCGGGGCGATGATATTGACCGGACGGCGCGTGAAGGTGTCCTTGTAGGCCAGCCGGACGGCGCGCAGACCGAGGCGGAAACCTTTCTCGACGCGGCCATAGATCTCGTCGCACATGATGGGGCTACCCGATTCCGCCAGGTGCAGGCGGATCTGATGCGTCCGCCCCGTCAGCGGGCTGGCCTCAAGCAAAGTGAAGCGCTCGTTGCTGATCAGCACGCGGAAATGCGTTTCCGCCTCCTTGCCTTCCTCACCGCGATCCACCTTCATCTTTCCAAACTTCAAGGGATCAGGTCCGATGGGCAGTTCACAGGTCCATTCCTTTTCCCTGGGCACGCCTTCGACGATGGCAAGGTAGGTTTTTTCCATGCGCCGGGATTCAAACATGTCACCCATGGCCCGCATGGCACCCTCGCTTTTGGCAAACAGCATGACGCCGCTCGTGTCCGCATCCAGCCGGTGGACATGGCGCAGATAGGTCAGATTGCGCGAGCGCGCCCAGAAATCATCGGCCCGGATGGAGGAATCAATGGCGGTCTGCAGGTTCCAGTTGGTCTTGCGCCAGGAATCCGGCACGAGCATCCAGCCCCGCGGCTTATCAATGGCCAGCACCGAGCGATCCTCATAGATGATGGGGATCAGGTCGCAGCCCGGCAGTTCGATGAATTTAGGTTTAGCCATTGCCCAAGGTTAGTGGATTGTGAATGCGCCCGCAAAGATTGTTGTGGGATTCCCAAGCTGGAACGATTCCCCTCAACCACGGATGAACACGGATTTACACAGATACAAACCGGGGAGCGGTTATGCACTGGCGGCGGCGGGCTTCACAACTTGAAACTGGCCTTTGATTTTTCCGTCGCCCTTCTTGGTCTGGATGATGGTTTTGGCGGCCATGGCATCCGCCAATTTTTTCC
>Ga0206877_10150_pt1 | contig 21315 bp, 16 predicted proteins | sample Alteio_BWOrgCont_7_FD_152623 | JGI IMG/M metagenome (GOLD analysis project Ga0206877, IMG submission 152623) | Enriched cells from forest soil in Barre Woods Harvard Forest LTER site, Petersham, Massachusetts, United States -... | ecosystem: Environmental > Terrestrial > Soil > Temperate forest >...
GTATAAAAAACCTCGGTGTTTCCACCGAGGTCATGCGCTTCGCTTCAAAAAGCCGCTATTACTTCTTGTCTGGATCGTCGACGATCTCGACTTCAGCTTCTTCGACTTCGCTCTTGCTTTTAGGGGCTGGGCCGGTTTGCGGAGGAGGAGATCCGGCTCCCGCTTTCGAAAGCTCTTCGCCGATCTTCTGCATGTGCTCTTGCAGTTCGGCGCTCTTCGCTTTGATGAGAGCATTATCTTGTCCTTCCAGCGCTTTTTTGACGGCGTCGATGCGGCTCTGGATATCGGAGACGATATTGCCAGGAAGCTTGTCCTTGTATTCCTGGAGCGCCTTTTGGGCCCGGAACGATAAGGCGTCGGCTTCGTTGCGCACTTCGATCGCTTCTTTCCGCTCTTTGTCTTCCGCAGCGTGAAGTTCGGCTTCTTTGACCTTTTTCTGGATTTCGGCATCGGTCAGTCCCGATTTTGCCTCGATCTTGATTTTCTGTTCTTTGCCGCTTTGCTTATCTTTCGCTGAGACATGGAGGATGCCGTCGGCGTCGATGTCGAAGGCGACCTCGATCTGGGGCATGCCGCGGGGAGCAGGGGGGATATCGGTCAGGTCGAACCTGCCGATCTCCTTGTTGTCGCGGGCCATCGGACGCTCTCCTTGGAGAACCACGATGGTCACGGCAGGCTGGTTGTCGCTGGCAGTCGAGAAAACTTGCTTTTTCTGCGACGGGATCGTCGTATTGCGCTCGATGAGCGGAGTCAATACGCCGCCGAGCGTCTCGATGCCGAGAGTGAGGGGAACGACGTCGAGGAGAAGAACGTCTTTGACGTCTCCCGCAAAGATTCCGCCCTGGATGGCGGCGCCGATCGCAACCGCTTCGTCCGGATTGACCCCTTTATGAGGCTCGCGGCCGAAGAGTTCTTTTACTTTCTGCTGGACCGACGGCATACGGGTCATACCACCGACGAGAATCACTTCGCCGATGTCGCTATTGCTGAGGTTGGCATCTTTCATCGCTTTGCGGCAAGGCTCGACTGTCCGCTCGATAAGATCGTGGCAAAGGCTTTCGAGCTTTGCACGGGTCAATGTAATGGATAAGTGTTTTGGACCCGACGCATCCATCGTAATGAAGGGCTGGCTGATCTCGGTCGTGAGTGTGCCCGACAGCTCGATCTTCGCTTTTTCCGCTGCGTCGCGGAGGCGCTGGAGCGCCATCTTGTCCTTCGACAGATCGATCCCGTGCTCTTTTTTGAACTCATCGAGAAGCCAATGAATGATGATGTTGTCAAAATCATCGCCTCCCAAATGGGTATCGCCGTTCGTCGCAAGCACTTCAAAGACGCCATCGCCGATTTCGAGAATGGAAATATCGAACGTACCGCCGCCAAGGTCGTAGACTGCGACTTTCTTGTCGGTATGGAGCTTGTCGAGTCCATAGGCGAGCGCTGCAGCAGTCGGCTCAGGGATAATCCTTTTGACGTCCAAGCCTGCAATTTTGCCCGCGTCTTTTGTCGACTGGCGCTGCGAATCGTTAAAATAGGCAGGAACGGTAATGACCGCTTCCGTCACTTTTTCTCCGAGATATGCTTCTGCTGTTTCTTTCATTTTTGTGAGGACGTGGGCCGCCGCTTCTTCCGGAGATACGATTTTTCCTTCGATTTCGAACACGGCGTCGCCGTTCGCGTTTTTAGTTACTTTGTAGGGTACGGTGCTGATTTCAGATTGCACTTCGTTGAATTTACGTCCGATGAAGCGCTTCGATGAATACAGTGTCTTGTCGGGATTCGTGACTGCCTGCCGTTTCGCAGGGATGCCTACCAAGCGCTCGCCGCCTTTGTAAGAGATGACGGAGGGAGTTGTTCGCGCTCCTTCCGCGTTCGTAATCACCACAGTCGAGCCGCCTTCCATGATCGCAACGCAGGAGTTGGTCGTGCCGAGGTCAATACCGATGATTTTTTTCTTTGATGATGCCATATTGTTTTTCCCTTAAGTTAATTCTTCTTCCGCAGCCAATTCGGGCGCGGGAATTTCTATGTTTTTTTGCGGAGATTTTGCCACCTTGACGCGTGCAGGGCGCACGGTGCGGGAAGCGCTTTTATATCCTTTCGTAAACTCATGGAGGATCGTTCCATCCGGAAAGTCCTGCGTCTCTATGATTTCAACCGCCTCATGGAGCTGGGCGTCGAACATGTTTCCCTCTGAGTGGAAGGAGACGATGCCATGATTGTGGAGCACTTCTTTAAATTGGGAGAGGATCATTTCGAATCCGATCGCCCAATTTTTCACTTCGCCGCCCGCTGATTCCACAAAACGGAGGGCGTTTTCCAGATTATCGATCGCAGGAAGAAATTCGCCGATCGCATTTTCGATGCCGAATCGGGCCATCTCCTGGCGCTCTTTCTGCATCCGCTTACGCATGTTCTCCATCTCGGCAAGCGTCCGCAGGTATTTGTCTTTCCAGTCGGCCGTCTCTTCGGCCTTAGGAGGTTCTGTCATTTGTTCTTCTGTCATTTTTTTTCCAATAAAATTGAGGTATTTGTGATCTCTCCGGCTGCTTTTGGCTGGCGGAAGGTAATCTTAAATTTGTAAAGGCTTTCGGTCAGAACGCGGCTTAAATACTCGCTAAAAAGACGGCTGAGCCCGATGAGGTTCCGATAAGGGATTCTCGTGGGGCCGAGAAGCGCGATCGCCCCTGCAACTGTCTGGTTGATCCGGTAGGGGATTGCAAGGACCGCGCATTCGGATCCGGGGGGAACTGCGGGGCAAAGATCGTCTCCGATCCAATAGATCAGCTCGTTTTTCTTGCAGCATTCTCTAAGGAGGTTTCGCATCTGGGTTTCGTCTTCCAAAAGCGAGAGGCTGCTCGCGAGGGCTGCAGCATCGTTGAATTCCGGATAAGCGAGGAGTTTCGAAAGGCCGGCGCGCAAGATATCTTCATGGGAGAAGTTCGCGTAGCCGACGACATGGCGAACCATCACTTCATTATAGACCCTCTGGGCCAGTTTCGCTTCGGCTTCATCGCGGAAAAGGGGTTTTTCCCCCTTGTTCATCCGCCAAAGGAAATATTCTTCAGCATTTCGCAAGAAGGAAACTCCGACCGGATGGTCGAGGTAAATGGGTTCGGTGCGGACAAGGCCGAAATCGGTGATGACGACGGCCAAGAGTTTCGAAGAGTCGAGTTCGAGCAGCCGGATATCTTGGACAAAATCTTGGTCGAAACGGGGAGTCGATACGAATACCGCGCAATTCGTCATCTCGCTCAAAAGGTCGGCAGACCGGTTGATCAAGGTGGCCACCTCGCGGTTTTCCCTTTTCAGAGCCTCAGCTAGGATTTCTTCTTGGCCTTCTTCCGCATGGCCTTGGCTTTTATAAGTGTCGGCGTAGAGCTTGAAAGCCTTCTCAGTCGGGATGCGCCCTCCGGAGGTGTGCTGCTGCTTGAGATAGCCCATTTCTTCCATCTTGCTGAAGTAGTTGCGGATGGTTGCCGTGCTAAGAGACTCGAATCCGTGCTCCTGTAGCGTGCTGGATCCGATAGGCTTGCCTATCTTTAGGTAGAGTTCGACGAGGCCGAGAAGTACGGCTTGCTCCCGGTCGTTTTTGGGGAGCTTCTTTGCGGGAAGGGCTTTGTAAACCGTGTTTTTTATCATGATTTTTGTATTGTACCAGATAGAGCAATTTTTTAGCAATCACCATCGTCGATTGCTGGATTTTTAAATTAAGATCCTCAATTTTAAATGTTTATAATTTCTTTTGGAGCAGGAGGTGAGATTTTTTTAAGGCGATTATTGAGTGTTTTTTGGGATATGGGCGGAACCTATCCCGACTCATAGTTTCAGTCGATTTGTCGGTTCTTTTGATCGGTATTAAAAAAATATTGACGTTTTTTAAGCGCGTAAGTTGGTTGAACGTTGCAGAGATTGAGTTGAGCCATCTTTTGTTTTCTGTATTTGTGCTTGGCGCGCTCTATATCCTGCGTAAGCTAATCCTCCACCGATGACTGCCGTTCCTCCTAACAAAACAAAGGAACGATTGTGACTAGGAATTGGTGAATTTGAATTTTGCGGCCCTGTATTACTTTGCCCGCTGTTGCTTGACGTACCGGAGACTGGCGGAGTGCTAGTAGTTTGCGCTGAAAGAACAGAATTTTCCAAATAGTTTTTGATTTTGCCTGATAGGGCCCTTAGATCATCGCACTCCCATTCATTTTTCGGAATGCGCAAATCGAAATCGGACACGCGAGCATATATGCCAGAACTAGTACATTGACCTATCCCATTTTTTACTGTTAATTTTTCGATTATTAAATTATTTACAAATCTTTTTCCGTCAGTACTTGAATTAATGATAAACTGCTCTATAACGTCATTTTTGTTCGATAGTAAGAAAAAAAAGAAATTTGCAATCCTAATAAATAATCGTTTACAAGGAAACTTTGTACAGTAGAATGAATATTTAGGGATATTCTCATCACAACTAACTGCCCCTGCATTGTCGCACTGCTGCACGCGCGTTCTCAATCTATCGACGTTTTCAGTGTTGCAATTCTTTAATTTTCCAAATGTATTTGTAAATTCTGCTAATATTTCTTTGATAAAATTCCATGACTCATGATTTTGACTCAAGTCGGGATGATGCCAATTTATCAGGTTATCGGGAGAGCTTAAATCTACGCTATTCATGAAATGGTTTCTCTAGTTTTGGATTACATAGTACATGAAAATGGTTAATTAATCAATGGATTTTAGCGATTGATTTCATCTTGAAATAGGTACGGATCTTTGTCGAGGGTCGGCAGGATATCCGAAACGGCAGGGCTCCAGTCGAGGCCGCGATTATAGACGAGCCTAGAGGCGATATAGCAGGCGATGATCGCTTTTTTATGGATATCGGGCATATTGAGGATCCCTTTCAGGTGCCGCTTGCGCAGAAGAGGCGTGCAGTATTGGATCAGGCATCGAATCAGAAGGTCGTCTTTGTCCTGGGACAATTGCAAAGGTTCCAGGTATTCGAGCAGTTGATATTTGTAAAGGTTGATCCGCTCCGAGATTTTATCTGAAATATCGGTCAAAGATCCGTTGGTGATCTTATAAGTGTTGAGAAGAAGCCGCGCTTCGTTCAAAGCGGCTTTTCGGATCACTTCCAGGATTTCCTTGATGTATTCGTTTTTCTCTTTCATAAAGTCGGCTTCCGACATACAAAGGCCTGCCAGCACTTCGAAAGACGAAGTGATGACCCCCCCTTTGTTGCACGAGCTGTCTTTGAGGATGATGCATCCCCGTTTCTCGAGAGCGTAGCGCGCTCCGGGAGTCAGGTAGAGATTAGCCCCCTCTACGATGGCTTTCGATGTCGGTTTGCCTAGAGGATCCAAATAGGCCTGGAAATTCGTCTCGTTCAAGGTTCTGGGCCGCCCTCCCCCGGTGATGAAGACGTCCGCTACGACCTCATGGATGTTGTTGCGGTAGAGCAAGTTCATTTCGTTGCCGGAGAGCCATTCTTCCACGAGCCTTCCCATTTTTTTTCTCCAGAGAAGAGTGGCTTGGGCATAGACGCTCTCTTCCCGCTTCTTACGGAGATCGAGAAGGAATCCTCCTTCGGAAATTTTTTCGGGAGGAAAGTGGCGGATCGGGAGCGATTTGTGGAAAAGATCCTCCATCTCTTTCAAATCGAGGCCTTGCGGATCGTAGATAGTTCCTGAAACATCTGTAAGAGCAATCAACTTGGCGGTATTCGGGTAAAATTTGTAAATATTGACGATTTCGTTCCCCGCGACATCTCCGTCTGGCCCGCCTGAGATCTTGAGGGTGAAGATATTGTGTTTGGGATCAATGCCCAAAAACTTGAGCGTCTCCTCCAAATAGACATTGATCCCATACGAGGTGACGCCATATTGCTTATGGTTGATCCCCGCGCCGGGCTTGCTGGACATAAAAGAACGCCCGGGTTTGTAATTGCAGCGTTCTGCGAAATCGGCAATCCAGACGATCATTTCATTGGAAATATTTTCGTCGGGACCGAGATACATGTATTCGGGCCTGTTCCAGTAATCAACGACCGATTTGGCGCGGAGCGTTCCATCCTCATAACAGTTGATGAGGGTCATGAAGCTGTCGATGAAGCAGCGCTGCGAGCTATTGATGTACGCCTGCCTTTGGTCGCGGTAGTAGACAAGGATTTTTTCTTCGATGATTTTGGGATCGATCCCATCATCTTCCATCTCTTGGCGGTAAACTTGCGCTTCGACGGAAAAGACGTCCATCGGTTTCAAAAGGATAGCGGTCTTCGCTCCGCCTTCAGGAATGTCTTTATTTTTCTTTTGCTGGGTATAGGAGAGATTATACGCTTCGGAAAAGATGTTGTTCCGGTCTTGGACGAATTGTTCCCGCCTTTCGGGAATGATGGTCCTCACCCCGCCTCGGGCCAGGTCTTTGAAGCGGATGTTGAACCCGATGAAATGCATCCCGCGGATGAAAAAAATCCCGAAGGGCAGTTCGGGGAATTTTTCTTTTCGTTCGTAGGGGACATTATCGAGATAGATCGGATCGAGCCGAAAGCTGAAACTTGTCTTGTTGTGCATGTAGAAATTGGTCTTGAGGATGCAGTCGAGAAATTGGACCCCTTGGCGCAAGATGTTCTTTCGCCTGAGGTCATTCACCGCTTGGCCCGTATCGAGCTTTTCGATGAGATCCACCACTTCCTCTTTTTGCTTGAAAAATCGGGCTACGTCTTTTCTATCAGGATGGAACTTCAATTCGAACGCTTTGCACAGCATAACCGTAAGCTCGGGATGCCGGCAGAAGCCGTCGACGATATGGTTGAGAGAATAAAGATTCGGATCCGCATAGACCAGAACCTGATGGATGAAACTGATAAAATTACGGACAAGATGCCCTTCGTTGCCAGTCAGCATTTTCGTCTGAACAAAGGTCGTACCCACCGGATCGTCAATTTCGAAGAATTTCGTCAGAGCGATTTCCCTGAGGAAATCATCGATCTCAGCCTCTTCCCAAGCAGCTTTCCCATGCAAACCGTGCAATCCGAGCGACAAGATCAGGACGTTTTCGGTGCTATACGGGTCCACATAGGTTGCAACGACCTTTTGGATCGCCAGCTGATGGGCGTGGATGATTTTCGCAAGCCGGTAGAGAAACCCCGCCTTCGGGACGCTCCGCCAGGCAAGCACCATCTGGAGAGAGGGGGCGTCCTTGGTTTTCCAATCTTCATTTCGGCGCACCTCGTATTGGCACTGGTCGCCCTCTTTAGCCCTGAAGAACATTTCGAGAACCATTTTCAGCCGCTCTTCAGTCATAGAGCGGAGAAAACGGGGGGTCAGGCCATGAAGAAGCGTTTCGAATTCCTGCTCTTGAATCTGGGGTTTTTTTTCTTTCGCCAAAACCAATAGCTTTTTTTTGGCTGCGGGCGACAGCTTTTCATCCCCGTCGGGGTCGCGGAAATAGACCAATGCAATGCGGAGAATTCCTTTGGGTTCACCCGGGGGCGGTTCGTTCGAGACGAAAGCTCTGTAGTAGCGGATCGCGAAATTGGAGTAGTTCTTCATGATTTTCAGATCGGCGTCGGGACCGTCCATGCAGCAGGAAATGGCCATTTGCTTCAGATGGATATTGGAAAAACGGTCTTGCAGTTGGAAACTCAAGAGATTGCGGGCGATGAGGATCCTCATTTTCGGATCGACCTCGTCCAAAAAGCTCGGCGGCATATGCTGTTCCAGCCAACGATAGGCGCGCTCGAATTCGCCGGACTCCGCAGCGATCGCTTGCTTTAAGTCCTGGGATGAAAGCGGAGGATATTTGGGTTCATGCATCTATGGCTTCTTTTGCATGTCCGCAAGAACTTGTCAAGTCTCGCGACGCTTACATTCTTCAATGGATGGTTTTGGTGATTTGGAAAAGGAGGACGATCTATTGGTCTTTTCCAATTTAAGTGTAAAGATCTTAAAGGTTTTTGGGGATGAAAAAATCCGAACAAGTTATGCTGGTGTTTAGGTGCACGCATTCTGAATTGCTTTGCGAGCTTACGCCTCATAGAGAACCAGGGTAACATTTTTCATGACTTCATTAAATCGAGCTCGTTCATTTTCTTCATCTCAAAAATCAAGGCAAAAACAGATCAGTCTAGAGATTGATATGTTTCCCGAGATGAGTCAAAAAATTGAGCCATTATCTGGTCCCAAGCCATTTATAAAATGGGTTGGAGGAAAGCACTCTATCGTTAACGAGCTTACTTCGTGTTTCCCTAAAGATTTTGGAACTTACTTTGAGCCGTTCTTGGGAGGCGGTAGCGTGTTTTTCAAGCTACAGCATCAACAGGCTATCATTTCGGATGAGAATCAATGGTTAATTGACGCCTATTTGGCTTTAAAAAGTGATTGGAAGTTGGTTGCTGGCCATCTTGATAAAATGATCAACACCGACCAAGAGTTCCTTAGAATCAGGTCTGTAAATCCTTGGACGCTTGATTTATATGAACGAGCGGCTCAGTTCATCTATCTAAATAAGACATGTTTTAGAGGCCTTTTTCGAGTCAATCAAAAGGGTCAGTTTAATGTTCCCTATGGAGTGTATGATAGGCGTTATTACGATGCACAAAACTTCGAAGCTATTTCTCTAGCACTTTCCCAAGCAGAGATAAAATCCTGTGATTTTGAACTCTCTCTCTATGGTGTTTCTGGAGATGATTTTGTCTATTTTGACCCCCCCTACTACAAGTTGGGTGGGTATTCAAATTTCAATCGCTACACATCGCAACAATTCCGCGAGAAAGATCATTTTAGGCTGGCCGCTTTATGTCGGGAATTAGATGCTAAAGGAATACGATGGGCTGTCAGTAATAGTGATACAGGATTTATTAGACAGTTATTTTCAGGGTTTCAAATCCATCTCATTTCTGCGAGACGGGAAATTAACTTAAACTCTCATAATAGAGATGTAGTAGAGCTGCTGATAACGAATTACAATGTTTCTTGATAATGCGAAAAAATTCATCGAAAAGTCCAAAAGATCGAGCTGTCAATAATTATCAAGAGCTAGGCTGGCGTCACGAGTTGTGGGACGTTGTTCGGTATTTTCGCTCGCTTGGCAGGGGAGCGAAGAAACAAAGTGATTTTCTTAAGGAATACCTTGGTGAGGAGACTGCCCTTCCCATCCTCGTTCAAGGGAAAGGTTCAAAGAAATTCGAAATTCATGGATCAGTCCCTCTTAAAAGAGAAACAATCGACCTTTTCTTCAAATACCTTAAGGATTCTGAGAAACAATTTCTGCTTCAAAAATCAAACCTGAGAAGCGAAGATGAAGCTTTATCGTTTTGCGAGAAGATCGGGGTTGCAGTAGGGAAAACAGCAACAAAAAATCAGGGTCATCACCAGTCCTCGAAATCCCTTGTAGGAGCGGTCACCAAAATCAGTTCCGAGATTGCTCAGAAATTTAAGGTTGCTATCGATGTCGATCCGCAACATCGATGTGTGTGGTTTCAAGAGAAGCATCTCTATGTTACCGCCAGAAACCTAGATGGGGCTATCCCGTGTCTTGTAAACCCCTTTCTCGTATGGGAAATCAAGGAATACTGGGGAAAAACCCTAGGCGGGAGCAAGATGAGCGATGCCGTCTATGAGTGCCTCTTGGTGGGCAGGGAATTAAGGGAATACGAAGAAAAACACCACTCTCGGATCCACCACGCAGTTTTCATTGATGGCAAAGAGCAGTGGGAGACCCGCGAGTCAGATTTCATTCGGTTTATCGATTTATACAATCAGGAGATCATTGACGAGCTAATTGTTGGGAAGGACATTGAGTCAAAATGGGAGAAAATACTCAGAGAAATTATTGAGAGGTCTGTTTCCAGAAAGGCTTGAATATTTATTGATTATAATCTGAAAACGAAAAGGCCGATACATAGTCTCCATTTAAGAGGCGAGATAGACCAAAAGGGACGAATTCCTTAGACTACTCTTCTTATGATAGAAAATGATATCTGCAATACCCTGCCTATTACAACCCAGTGGCTTTTAGGAAGCTCCCGCCCGATTGATCGACAGCCGGTTCTTCATGTGTATCTTATTTGTTGTCCTAAAACGGGGAATAAGGGGACGGGGTTTGGGATATCTACTGGACTAATCATCTCAAATGAGCATGTTGTTCGTGGCTGTCAGGCATCCGATCTGGTAGTCGTTTCTTCTGCTGGTGCTCAAGTCAAAATCCAAAAATGTATTCCTGACGCCAAGAGGGATCTTGCAATCTTAGTCCCTGAAATAAAAATTCAAAAAGGTTTGAAATTAGATATTGGAGAAGATCCACAGGTTGGTCAGCGGGTACATACGTGGGGATTTCCGTTCGATCACAATGGCCCAGCGCCGTTATTTTTAGATGGAAGCATATCTGGGTATCAATCCGTTGAAGGACAGAAGCGCTTTGTGATGAATGGAGCTTTCAATCCTGGGAATTCTGGCGGGCCGCTTTTTAGAATTGATAGTGATGAAGTTATTGGTATCGTAGTTGCAAAACAAATCTTCCCCTTGACTCCGTGGCTTTCTTCGGCATTGGAGGTACTCAAGAACAACTCTTCTGGGCTTATGTTTGAAGCTATTGACGAGAGGGGAAATAAACGTTTTTTTGCAGAATCTCAACTTGTTGCCGATTTATTAATTCACTTTAGGAATCAGTCTCAAGTTATGATCGGTCAAGCAATAGCTGTGTCTGAGTTGAGAGATTTTCTTACAAGCAAGTCAATGGTTTAGATATGCCTCTTCTCTTTTTTGAGGTAAGTCTGATTTTTATGTAACTTCGGTTAGGTTTTTTTGAGGAGCCTCAAACTGTTCAACCCTACAAGGACTGTTCCCCCTTCGTGCAAAATGACTGCGGCCCATAAAGGCACAAGGCCGAGAAGCGCTGGGATGGTGGCAAGAACGATGACTCCAAGGGCCAGAGTGAGGTTTTGCTTCACGATGCGGAGAGTTTGGCGCGATTTAGTAAACAGCCAGCTCAACAGATCAAGATCGTCGTTAAGGAGGACGACGTCTGAAGCGTCGACTGCGGTTGCGCTGCCGATCTTGCCCATCGAGATACCGACGGTCGCGCGGGCGAGCGCAGGGGCGTCGTTGATCCCATCGCCGACCATGGCGAGGCCTCCCAGTGCGGAAAATTCAGCGACTTTGGAGAGTTTGTCCTCCGGACGAAGATCGGCGTGGATTTCGTCCAGTCCAAGGAGCTTACCCACATTCTCAGCGCTTCGGCGATTGTCTCCGGTCAACATGATGGTTTTGAGACCATTGATCGTTTTTATCTGTTCGAGCATAGCTTTAGTATTTTTGCGCACTTGGTCGGAAAACCGGAAGAGGAACACATCGCCGTCGACGGCGAGGGCGGCAAGAATGCCTTCATCCAAACTTTCCATGCGCCGGTGCAGTTCAGCCTTTTTTTCAGGAGAAAGTTGCAAGGCGACTCGTTCAGGAAGGCCGATGAATACCGATTGTTCTCCGAATCGCCCCATTAAGCCGGAACCGGGGATCGCTTTGAAGGAGGCGATGTCCGCCGGCTGGATTTTCTTGGAAATGGCCAGATTGCAGAGGGCGGTTGCGATCGGATGGACCACATGTCTTTCAAGGCCGTAAGCGATGCCGACGGCGGTATCGGCATCGATTTGCGTATTTCCCATGGGATCTATGTTTGTGCATACGAGATCCCCCGTAGTCAATGTTCCCGTCTTGTCGAATGCTATGCCGACGCAGCTGGCCAAAGCATCGAGGGTGATGCCGCCTTTGAGCAAGATCCCTTTTTTTGCGCAGGCGCTGATCGCGCTCAAATAGGCGGTGGGAGTGGCGATGATCAGGGCGCAAGGCGAAGCGGCGATAAGGAACGCAAGAGCCCGGTAGATCGATCCTTCATGTCCAAAATAGGAAATCGCGAGCACGAGAGGCAGAGCAAGCGCGAATAGGAAGGTCAGTCCGATGATCGTGGTAGCGTAATGCTTGCCGAACTGGTCGAGCCACCTTTGCAGGCGAGGTTTGGCTTCATGAGCCTGTGTAATGAGGTTGATGATCCGGGAAAGAGTCGAATCGGAACTTGTCCGGTTTACTTCGATGGTCAGCGCTGCTTCGAGATTACGCGCTCCCGCGGGAATGTCATCTCCTGGAGCTTTCGGAATCGGAACGCTTTCGCCTGTCAAATGGACGAGGTTCACGGATGAATTGCCTGCCACTACTTTGCCGTCGAGGGGGACGACCTCTCCATTTTTCACGAGCATGAGATCGCCGATCCCGATTTCCCGAACGGCTTTTTCATAGACGTTTCCACTGGGGTCGATCAGAAATGCGAATTTAGGCGCTAGATTGTTGAGGTTGTGGAGAGCGCTTCTCGCCTTTTTGGAAACGGAGTCTTCCATGCCATGGGAGAGTTCGAAGAGAACGAGGAGAAGAGCTCCCTCAAGGCCGCTGCCCTGAGAAACCGCGACGAATGCGGCTACAGTCATCAAGACATCGATGTTGATCTCGAGGTTTTTCAAATCGGAGATCGCAGCGATTAGAGCGGGGATCCCGACCAGAAAATAGACAAGAGAGAGGAGAATATGGGAGAGAGGAGGGGAATAGAAAGAACATCCGAATGCCGTGGCGAGAAGCAAGGCCGCGCTGCCGGCGCTTTTTATAGAGAGATGATTGCCGAACATCCGGGATTTCGGAGTGAGAAAAGGGCTGATGCTCTCCTCCATCCCAGAGGCAAAAAATTCGTCGAATACGTAAGGAGTTTTCATTGTTTTATAAGAAGCTGGGCTGCGAAATAGGCGACGCCGGACGCAAGCGCGGCATTGGCGACGTTCCAGACGATGGCGGGAAGCGGTTGGTTCCGTTCCAGGTGAGCGACCATTCCTGCGGAGCAGGCAATCACTAACGCCGCGGTTAGAGCCGCGCCCCACCAAGGGAGAAGAAAGAAACCAGCACACATGATGGCGCTGGAAAGGATCACTCCGAAAAAAGCTCCAAGAGCTTGTTTCAAAGGGTGTTCATAGGATTCAAGAGAAAGGCCGAGTTCTTCTTCGAGCATCACTTGCAAGAGGCGGTTGTCGTCCGCCATCAGGATGTCGACGGATTCATCGAGAAGTTTTCCCGAAAATCCTTTGACGGCATAGAGCGCTTTCAGCTCCTCTCTTTCTTGAGGTCGGTGATGCTCGATCTCCCATCTTTCTTCTTCGATCAGTCTGTGGAGTCTTTCCAGTCTGGAATAGCCGAGAATTGCGCTCCTTCCTACCTTCCAAAAGAGCCAGCCGATGATCAGACACAAAGAAACCCAATGAAGCTCAGCCGCGGGAAAGTGCAATTCGCTCAAGAGGGCCCAAAGGACTAGGAGGATTAGAGATGTCTCTTTTGCCGCATCGGCAGCCGCGCTGTAATGGCCAGGGAGTTCCGCTCCGTGGATTTCAGAGGATGCGGCTCGTCCTTTGATTCTGGCATCGATTACGTGCTCGATTGCTTCCTTGCCCTTAAAATGGAGGGGAATTTCCTTTGTGTCCATCGATCATTCTCTGTGTAATAAAGGTTCTTCCAAAAACGCTTTGAACAGCATGCAAAGAGACTCTTCGTCGCGGGCGGAGATCGTTTCCCGAACCGAATGCATCGCCCAGCCGGCGATTCCGAGATCCGCTGTTGGAATCCCGAGCTGGGAGGCCATAATCGAACCAACCGTGCTACCGGAAGGGATGTCTGAGCGCGATGCGAATGTTTGGAGAGGGATTCTTTGTTTTTCTGCAAGTTCGGCGACTGCGGCGCCGGTCAAAGAGTTTGTTGCGTATTTTTGGTTGGCGTTGAATTTTAAAACGGGTCCATGGCCGAGCAGAGGGGCGTTTTGCTGATCGTATTTATCGGCATAGCTCGGATGGAACCCATGAGCCAAATCTCCCGACAAACAAATCGATCGGCTTTTCAACCGGATAAAATCTTCACGGCTCATTTTGAAAAAAAGGCAAATCCTTTCCAAAATGTCATCGGCGAATCGGGAATCGGCGCCAAGATCGGTCATCGAACCGATCTCTTCATGGTCCCAGAAAAATGCAGCCTGCAAGACATCGCTCCGCGGTCCGCTATGGATCATCCCATAGAGAGCCGCATAGGCGGATGTAAGGTTGTCGAGTTTATGGGATGCGATGAGTTCCGAATCGAATCCGAGGAAAGAGCTCGGTTCGTTAGGAACAAGGAAGAGATCGAAGGCGAGGAGCGTTTTGAATGGGTGGCGTTTCCTGAGCGTTTGTTCCAATTGCTTTTCTTTCGCTGCAAGTGAAAAGACAGGCTTCAGATGATCCTGTTTATTGACGAGGACCCCTCTGTCGTTCATCTGCCTGTCGAGGTGCAGCGCAAGCTGAGGGATGATGACCGGATATTCATCGAGCTTGACGAGATAGGACTTGGGAAGGCCCTGATCGTCGAGCACGGAAATACGTCCGGCCAAGAATAAATCGCGGTCTAGCCAGGAATGGAGGATGGGAGAACCATAGGGTTCGGTCATCAATTGTCCGATAGAGTGATTGGATTGTTCGGGACGCGGTTTGATTTTCAAGGACGGGCTGTCGATGTGGCTGGCGAGGATCACTGCCGAGGAGGGGGGCTGCATCGGCATCCGGAATGCGGCGAGGAGAGTTCCTCCCCGCATGAGACAATATCCTTTGCCCGGCTGGAACTGCCAGCGCTCGTGTTCGCTCAAAGGGGTGAAATCGGCCTCTGCAAGAGCGTTCGCAATCTCTTTTGCAGCGTGGAAGACCGTCGGAGAACGATTGAGAAATCGAACGAAGTTTTCCAAAACCTTATCTTGGTTGAATGGCTACGATCTCTTCTTCTAAATACTTGTGTAGGATTTTTGGCACAAGGATCGATCCGTCCGGCTGTTGGTTGTTTTCAAGGAGGGCGACCATAAGCCGGGAAGTTGCGAGCCCCGAGCCGTTGAGAGTATGGACGAAGTGGGCTTTTTCGTTTTTCCTTCGGAAGCGGATTTGTGCGCGCCTAGCCTGGAAATCGGTGCAATTCGAGATCGAAGAGACTTCATAGTAGCGGTTTTGTCCAGGCAGCCAGACCTCGATGTCGATCGTCTTCGCAGCGGCAAATGACATGTCACCGGTCGTCAAGAGCATGCTGCGGTAATGGAGCCCTAGTCCTTGCAAGACTTCTTCCGCAGAAGCAATCATTTTATCATAAATGCGGGAGCTGTCTTCCGGAGTCGTGAGGCAAAAGAGCTCCACTTTGTTGAATTGGTGGGTTCGTATGAGGCCTCGTTCCTGAGCTCCGGCGGCTCCTGCTTCGCGCCTGAAGCAAGGCGTGTAGGCAGTATACATGAGGGGCAGATGCTCCTCTTCGATGATTTCATCCATGTGGAGGCCGTTGAGCGAGGCCTCGGATGTAGGGATCAAGTAGAGACTATAGTCCTCGTCTTTGATCTTGAAGAGCTGAGTTTCGAATTTTGGAAGCTGTCCGACGCCGTACATCGTCTCGGGACGGACGAGGAGGGGAGGAATGATTTGGGCAAATCCGTTGGCCCGATGGGTGTCCAACATGTAATTCAAAAGAGCCCACTCCAGCCGCGCGCCGAGTCCCCGATAGAGAGGCCATCCCGAACCGGAGATTTTCGCGGCGCGGGGAAAGTCGAACAAGTGAAGTTTTTCGTTCAGTTCGACATGGTTTTTGAACGGAAAGGAAAACTCGGGCTTTTCTCCTACCATTTTGATGCAGACATTGTCTTTTGGGCTGGGAGATATGGGAATATCGTCCATGGGAAGGTTCGGAAGGACAGAGAGCATTTGCTGGATATCCGCCTCAAGTTTGGCCGATTCCTGGTCGCGCACCGCGATCTGGTCTGCGAGGGCGCCCATTTCAGCCATAAAAGAGGCGATGTCCTCTCCCTTTTGTTTCCGGTAGCCGATCTCTTTCGAGGATTGGTTCCGCTTCGATTTGAGTTCTTCCGCCTCCGTCTTCAATGCCCGGATCCTTTCGTCTAGGGTCAAGATCGGGCTGATATCGATCTCGGGACTCTTGGTTTTGATTTTTGCCTCAAAGGCTGTGGGGTCTTTGCGAAGTTCTTTGATGTCGAGCATGCATCCTCGTTGAAAAATATTGACCACGATCGCCAATTCGCGCGAGCTTTCTTTCGTGGGTCCAAATCAAAATTTCTAGCGGGTTGTAGTATAAATCATCGTGACTAAAAAAAACAGATGGAATTCCGATTTTCCCTTTGTTATGATCTCCTCCGTGAGAGGCTGTCGTTGAATAAAGGCTTGTAAGGTTAGAACATGAAATACCCAGTCGCAAAAAATCCCTTGATCCTCCGTTATCACCGCCTCATGGACGCATTTGCGAAATCGGACGATGAGAGGGACTTCTACATGGATAAGGTCGAAGGATTCCTCATCTATGCAGATCTTGATAAAGGGGTCGAGGAATTGGAAGCTTTGGAAAAAGAATTGCTTGTCAATGTCGACCGCTATTGCCTCATTCCCAAGATGACTTTTTATGAAGCGAAGAAATTCATGGAGGGATTCGTCCATGAGAAAGTCTACGATATCGACACGAAGGAAAAGCTGCTCGATTTGATCGGTGCTAAAGATTCTAGGGAAAATTTTCTTGAATTCATCTATGACCACCTCACAGAACTCGAGAAATGGCAGATCTACTACCAGGAACGATTCCGGATCCGGATCATCGAATGGCTCAGGCAGCACAGCGTTCAGTTTGTCTTCGAAGAAGATTTGGACCTTACGAAAAATGTGGTAGAAAAGATGAAGCGTTCCCTTTTTGAGGCGAAAGTCTCCAAAGATATTGCAACGGCTCGCGATGCTCTCGCAGCAAAGGCGAGAACTTACTACTCGAATGAGGCCCTCAACCCGCGGCCGAAAAGGGGCCGTCCGCCCAAGCAAGTGGCGAAGATCGAACTGGAGCCTCAGATGACTGTGGATATCTACACTCAAGTTCCCAACGCCTGCCGCCTTTTCTTATACATTCCCGATATCACTTCAGCCTCTTCCGTCACGTTTTCGGCAAAATTCGAGACCGAAGAACATCTCCTTGCATCGCTGCGGGGCAGCCCTCGGCTCAAAGTTGACGAGAAGCTCGAGGCTCTCTCCCAGCGTCTCGAATCGCTCCGCCATCTTTCGAATCGCTTGGCCGGCGCGGAGAAATTTTTTGGCATAGAAAAAGGAGTCAAAAAACCTTTTACCCCATTCTTCAAGCCAAAATTTAAAGAAACGGTGGAAGTCTCCGAAGCGGCATCTCCGAAGATGGACGCGGCGATTGGCGGCGTCCTTCCGAAAAAAAGAGGGCGCCCGCGCAAAGAGGAGCAAGCTGAGGAGTTTGTGCCGCAGCGGAGACGACGTTTCGCCATCAAAAAAGTGTCTCAAATTAAAACAAAGAAGAATAAGTAATATTTAGCTAAAATTTTAATCTTTCTTCGATTATCATGTCCTGCATGACAATACAAAACGAAGCTTTGTTAGAGGATTTAATTGAAGGAAGCCTTTATTCGCGCGAGCGAGTTCTGCGCGTCCTCAAGGTGCTCCATTTGACCCGGTTTATGGATGACAAGATGGCGAAGCTTGTCAGGCAGAACAAGGGTGCGACCTTTCACCTTTCTGTCTCCGGCCATGAGTTGATCGGGGCGGTTTCAGCTCTTTCCCTACTTCCCGGAACGGACTGGGGATTTCCCTATTACCGCGACAGGGCTTTCGCCATCGGTCTCGGTTGTTCGATAGTCGACCTCCTCGCTGCTTTTTTAGCTCGCGATATCGAGAATCATTCGGGCGGCAGGATGATGCCGGAGCATTTTTCTCAGCTCGATTTGCGAATTCCTTGCCAATCCAGCGTTGTAGGTTCGCAGCTTCTCCAATCCGCGGGCACCGCCAAATCGGCCGTTTTGCGAAAAGCGGAAGAAGTTGTCTATGTTTCGGCAGGAGATGGCGCGACATCTCAAGGAGATTTTCATGAGACTCTCAATTTCGCATGCCTTCACAATCTTCCTTTGATTGTCGTAATTCAGGACAATGGGTGGGCGATTTCCATGCCGGTCGCAGAACAGACAGCGGGAGGAACGATCGCAAAAATGGCCCGCGGGTATGAAGGGCTGGCCGTTTTCGAGATTGATGGCACAGATTATGTGGAAACCGCCAAAGCGCTCCAACAAGCCGTTGCGAAGGCCCGTTCTGGTTGCGGACCGAGCCTAGTCGTCGCGCAAGTTCCCCGCCTTGGGCCGCATAGCAGCAGCGACGACCCGAAAAAATACCAGTGCGAAACCCTCCGATCCACCGACAAGCTCCGTGATCCGATCCCTCGTTTCGAACAATGGCTTCTCGACCAAGGATATCTCGATCTGGAAGAGCTCGAAGAACTTCAGAGGCGCCATTTCGAGATGATCGAAAAGGCGGCTTTGTCCGCCGACAAATTGCCATTTCCTTCCCGCGCGTCCGCTGCTGAAAAGGTCTTCAAACCGTACATTCCCATGACTACCTGTGCGCTAGATGGTTGCGAGAATACGGAACGCGGTACACATACCGACCGAGTGGAAGGGGAAGCCATCGTCTTGATGGATGCGCTCAATCATGCTCTCATCGAAGAGATGGAGCGCGACCCGGGGGTGATCGTTTTTGGACAAGATGTCGCAAAGGGGAAAGGGGGAGTTTTCGGCATCACGCGCACGCTGACCGACCGATTTACTGAAAACCGCTGTTTCAATACCCCTCTTGCCGAATCGACCATCGTAGCGATTGCAACGGGGCTATCTTTTGATGGCTTTCATAAACCCCTGGCCGAAATCCAGTTCGCAGACTACGCCTGGACTGGGATGAACCAACTGTTCAACGAACTTTCTAGCATGTATTACCGCTCCAACGGAATGTGGAATTGCCCGGTCGTGATCCGAATGCCTTATGGCGGGTATATTCAGGGCGGGCCTTATCATTCTCAGAGTACCGAAGCTTATCTTTCTCATTGCCCGGGCCTAAAAGTAGTGGTTCCGAGCAATGCAGCCGATGCGAAGCGCCTTTTGAAGACGGCGATCCGCGATCCGAATCCCGTCATTTTTCTCGAGCATAAGGCTCTCTATCGACAGCGTCTCTTTTGCGCCCGACCTGAGCCGGGGCCGGAGGAGCTGCTCCCATTCGGACAGGCGGCGATTGTGCGAGAAGGGACCGATGTCACTGTCGCGGCTTGGGGCATGGGGGTCTTGATGGCAGTGGAAGCTGCCGATACGCTTTCCAAAGAGGGAAGCTCAGTCGAAGTGATCGATCTTCGCACACTCGTTCCGCTCGATTTTGCCTCTCTCCTTGCCTCGATCAAGAAAACCGGCAAGTTTCTCGTCGTCCATGAGGCGCCCCGCAACTGTGGGTTCGGCGCCGAATTGGCCGCTCGCGTAGCGGAAGAGGCGTTTCTTTTCTTAGATGCGCCTGTCCGCCGCATTGCGGGAAAGGATTGTCCCGTGCCGTATTGCAAAGACCTCGAAGAAGAAGTATTGCCGAAAGTCAAAGACCTCGAAGACGCTCTCCGTTCTCTTGCACTCTATTGAATGGGCAGCTGTACTCTACTGGATTGCGAGGAACCGCTTGCTTCGCCGCTTCGATAGGATCGGCAGCTTTTTTTCTATCGTTTCTGAGACATTTTTATGATAAGACGATTTTAGTTTTTCAAATTTTGCTCGTTTTTCTGAAATTTTATAACTCGCCGACCTTTTATCCAAACCCGGAAGATTTTTCCTGTGTGCCTCCAGCCGCTGATCCGTATGCAGCAAATGCTGAATGAGGCTCTCTTGCGTTTTCTGAAAGGCCTCCAGCTCCATGAGGGAAAGATCCTCAATATCGGCGCCAGCTATCGCTTCCGCATTCCGGATTAGACGATCCAACGTCGCATCGATCTCCAACAAAATTTCTTCGGCTGCCATAACGGTTTCCTTGTTCAGCGCTTAGAGGGTGTCTACAAAGTGAGACTTCGTCGCTTTTTTGGATTATTTTGGCCGCTTTTCGACTTCAAAGCTTTGGGGGCATATATGTTGTGATAATCCCCCAAAAAATTGAATCGAAAATCGGCTCAAAAGAACCGAAAAATCGACAGAAGCTGACTTTGTAGACACCCTCTTAATTTCATTCTTTAAATGAAGAGATTAATTTTTCAAAGTGAAAATTTTTGTTTAACAATTTTTTGAGTGTAGAATCCACGTAAAAAATATTTTGCTTTTAAGCAAAACCAAGTCTAAACTGAGTTCCCATGAACGGGTTTTGTCCTCTTGCATCGGGATCGAAAGGGAATGCGATTTTTCTCGGCACGGAACGGACGCGGATTTTGATCGATGCTGGGATCAGCGCTTCTGCGATTGAAAAAAGGCTATCGGCTATCGATGTCGATAGCCAGTCGATTGCAGCCATTTTAATCACACATGAACATACCGATCACATCCAAGGGCTCGGGACCTTGGCGGCAAAACTTAAGATCCCGATTTTTTCAAATGCGGAAACTGCAAAAGGAATTTGCGCGGCATTAAAAATCCGGCCTCGCTTCAAAATTTTCACGACTGGAGAACCGTTCGAATTCGAAGGCCTCGAGATCAACCCATTCAGCGTCCCTCACGATACGCTCGATCCGGTCGCATTTACAATCCGGACCGATTCAATGAAATTGGGATTCTGCACGGACTTGGGTTACGCTACATCGCTTGTCAAGAAGCAGCTCGAGCGTTGCGATTACCTCTACTTGGAAGCCAACCACCAGCCATCGATGGTCCATGCAAGCAGCCGTCCCTCGATCTACAAGCAAAGAGTGCTCAGCAAGCAAGGGCATCTTTCGAATGAAGACTGCGCGATTCTTTTAGCGTCGGTGTTTCATCCCGGCCTGAAGCACGTCCATTTAGCCCATCTTTCAAGCGAATGCAACCATCCTGAATTGGCGTTGAAAATCGTACAAGAATTTCTCGCGGGGCAAAATCAAAGCGTCGACTTATCGATCGCCTTTCAAGAGAAAAATTCCAAGCCGATTGTTTTTTCTTAGCTGTCTTTTGCCTGGAGCTTATAGGACAAGGATCGATCAATGTAAAATTCCAAAAGTTATCACAGGGGAGGAGGAAAGTTGACCACAGCTGTCCCATCAGTGTCCCAAGGATTCATAGAAACATACTCCCTACAAAGGCAGCGCTGAAATCCGCTTCCGAAGAACGAGCGAGAATGCTTGTACCAAATCACGCCTTCGCCTGAACCTATTTTGAATGTTCGTCTGTTTCGGATTGTTTCCTCTCTTCATCTTATTCAGAGGTACACCTGCCATCTAGATCGTCTTCCTCAACAGCTTCAATCACAGCCAAAATATCGTC
>Ga0206877_10152_pt1 | contig 20958 bp, 35 predicted proteins | sample Alteio_BWOrgCont_7_FD_152623 | JGI IMG/M metagenome (GOLD analysis project Ga0206877, IMG submission 152623) | Enriched cells from forest soil in Barre Woods Harvard Forest LTER site, Petersham, Massachusetts, United States -... | ecosystem: Environmental > Terrestrial > Soil > Temperate forest >...
TAATTTTGCCCATGCATATCGTGACGGGTCAATTTGCGGAAAATACGATGAGACATTTCTCAGTACGATATGCTTTTTCAGCCATAGCTGGATTTATGGTTCTGGCTTCCAGTCCGTTGGTTGCCCACAGTGCAGATGCTGCCCTGACGGCTATGCCTAAAGACCTCGAAGTCAGGTTTGCTTTGAGTGCACTGCCGCCGAAATTGCGGCCTGCCGCGGCGGTTTACGTCCTTGATCCCGCCAAAGGCTATCGAGCCGTGCGACCTGGGACGAGTGGCTTGGCTTGCCTTGTCGAACGCACAGCATGGGAACTGGGAACCGATCGGGATGACATATATATTCCGCTTTGCTACGACGCGAGCGGCCTGCCTGGACATTTCAAAGCTATTATCGATGCCGCAGCGCTTAGGGCGCATGGGATGAGCGCCCTTGGCATCAAGGCAGAAATTTCAAAGCGCTACAAACAGCACTATTATCACACACCAATGCGCGCGGGCCTTTCATATATGGAAGCCCCGATCATGCGAACGAAAAGCAAACCTGACTTCGAGGTGGTTAAGGATCATGAACCTACTGACTGGGAAGTGCATACGATGGCGATGCCACACATTATGATCTACGCGTCCGGCGTGACCAACACGGACATTGGCGCAGTCCCTGACTTGGCGGACCCTGAAAGCCTGTCCCAGCCGTTCATAGATACTCAGGGTAACGGCGAACAGAGTTATATCATCCAAGTCGTCGGCGCGACGGAAAAGAAGAAGATCCTTGAAGACGAAAAGGATCTCGTAAAGGATTTATGCGACTACAGACAAGTTTTGTGCCTGATGTCGGGAGCCATCTCGGAATGAGAATATCGAAGTTTGTTCTAATTTGGCCGTCAATTGTGAGAATTTCGTCGAAGGAAATTCTCACAATTGATGGATCTTCCCAATGTGTCGGGTTGCAATCCTCGCCTGAGCGCAGAGCGGATCGAAGTTCTCACGTCCTTTGAAAATCGTCTCGCTTCTCAGTTCTTCAAAAGTGACGAGATTACTCGTTACGCGGACCGACACCTTCCAATAGCGCCGATCGGAAGAGGTGCTGATCGACTTATGGTTTCGGCTTCGGCGACGAATACCTGCATTTCCTTGGTTTTATAGCCCGGCTTAAAGCCAAGCAAATGCAGGTGAGCAGGGCGGTAGGGATGGCGACGCTGAGCCGCGAGAAGTTCGTCCAACGGGGCCGTGTGTCGGAACTGGATAGCCAGCAGGACGGACGGTCTTCGTCGCAGGCAGCCTCTAGGAGAAGCGCCGCTTCTATTTCACAGACACAGCGGTCGTATAATACGCGCGAACATGTGCCTTTATTTAACTAGCTTTAGCTGGTCAGCGGACATCTTGCCGCTTCGTCTGTCGGCAACGAGCTCAAAGGACACTTTTTCGCCTTCGCGGAGATCGTTCAGTCCAGCTCGCTCGACCGCGCTAATGTGCACGAAGGCGTCCGGGCCACCATTATCGGGTGCGATAAAGCCAAAGCCCTTTTGAGGGTTGAACCATTTGACGGTGCCAGTCGGCATGGGGAATTTCCAAGCAAGGGGGACAAGAGAGTTCGAATGTGCCCAGCATTCATTGACCAGCAACGAGCAAAGTGCAAGCTTTCAGCTTCCCGCTTTTGTCAAAAAAAGCCGCCGGTATTCAGGTTTGGCACAACTTGAGGTAAGGTGTCGGCTCACAAATGACGTAATGCGAATTGGGCTCCAGCGCGTGCTTGCTTGGAGCGGAAGGCTGGCCTTGTGAGAAAGGTCGGTCGAAGCAGAAGTGACATTGATTTGGATCGTGTTGTCACGTTGTCCATTCAAGTCGACAAACGGGTGCCGCGACCCGCAATTCTTACCTGCGCGGCTGTCATATTACGCCACTCGTTCATGGCTACGGTGCGCAATGACTTCAAGGCTTTGCGTGATCCTCCGACAACTATTTTCGCTACCGACATTCATCTACTTCTGATGTTGGGATGTCACGCCTTCCATCCGGGAAAACGGTCAGGACGCAACCAAGCCTGCGCCGGGTTGTCCTCGCCAGCCAAGAGCGCGTCCACCAGCCAGCGTGCCGTCGCGGGCGCTGCGTGCATTCCTATGGAACCCATCCCGCCATGAACGAACAGTCCGTCGATGGACGTCTTTCCGGCAACGGGCAGCCCGTCGGAGAGCATGGGTCGGTTGCCAGGGTAGACGTTTTTGACCTGAGGTGATCCTAATCCAGGCAACATGCGCAACGTCCGACCCGCGATACGACTGGCCATGTCGGTATTGCGGATCAGATCGCGAAAAGCTGGCTGGACTGATGCGCCCAATCGCGCGTCACCGCCTCGCATGGGATTGAGGCAGATGGCTTCGACAGCCGGCTGATCGTCGCGCTGATCGGCCACATCAGCCAAGCCGCTGAGTCTCATTCGTCTTCCCAGTTCGTCTTGATCGGGCCAGGTAAATTCTTCGACAATCCACGGCAGTTCGAAATCGAGCTTGCCCAACTGGATCAGCCAGCCACGCCCCGCCGTGAACGGCAGCCCCGGAAGTGGACCGTCGCCAACAGTTCGACGCAGCAGATCCGACATCCAGAGCCCATTTGCGATGAAGACAAGATCTGCGGCAATGATGCCTTGATCTGTCAGGACACCTTCAACTTTTCCATTGCGAGAAAAGATTTGCGCTACACGCAATCCTGTCTTGACCGTCGCACCAGCTTGGCGAGCTGCGTGCGCAAAGGCGTGCGTTGCGCCCATTGGCTCTAAGGTCCAAGCGCGACCGACAGAATACCCGCCGGCTACATTGAACCCTATACGCGGGTAATCTCGCGCGAGATCCGCACCAGAGAGTTTTTCCATTTCAACGCCGGCAGCTCGATACCTATCCGCAACGGTAGCGGCCGCCTCGAAGCTAGCGTCATCTTCGGAAATCAGGAGATGCCCAATCCTGTCGAACTCGAAGGGGACCGCGCCCTCCGCAAGCTCCTCATAAATCTCAGCCGAGGCATCAAGCATTTCGACAACGGCCGGCTCCGGCCCACTGAGCAAAGTCCCGGTATTGCGGCCGGAGGACTCGGCGGCAATAAGCGTCTGCTCAAGAATGACTGTCCTGATCGCCCGCCTGGCGAGCTCGTACGCAAGCGTGCAGCCCGCAATACCACCGCCAATGACCACCGCATCCGCCGGCCCCTCTGCCGATCGCGCGCCTAACTCCGCAGACATGCCCCAATCCCTTTCCATTCTTTTCGATGGTTGATGATGTATTCGCGTATACGAGCATACATATATCCATGCAAGCCCTTTTCTGCTAACTCCGGCGTGAAATGGCATGAAGCCGACTATCGCGAGGACACATGGAAGGACTTATGCAGAAGCCGCAGACAGTGGCTGAGCAGATTGCAAACGTGTTGCGGGAGGCGATCGCTGACGGGTCGTTGGCGGCTGGTACGCCACTTCGCCAAGATGATCTTGCTGAACGCTTTGGCTTTAGCCGGATGCCGGCTCGGGATGCTTTGCGTCAACTCGAGGCGGAAGGAATCGTATCGATCCATCCGACTAAAGGGGCTCACGTGGCCACCATGGACGGCGTGGAGATCCGAGACATCTACGCTCTTCGGGAATTGCTCGAATGCGAAGCTCTGCGGCTATCGATACCGCATCTCCGTAGCCAAGACTTGGATCACGCAGATCGCGTACTCAATCAGATCGACATGGAACCCAACATCGGACATTGGGGCATCTTGAACCGGACTTTTCATTTGGCGCTCTACAGCTGCTGCGGCAACGACCGGTTGCTGCGATTGATAGAAGCACACCACAACGCAGCCGATCGATACGTCCGGATCCTTCTGTCAAATCTTGACTACAGAAGCCGCTCACAGTTGGAGCACCGAAATCTCCTATCTACCTGTTTGAGCAGAGATATTCTGAATTCTGTATCTATACTTAAAAGCCACCTGCGTGAAGGCAGTGAGACGCTGGTCAAGGCCGTTGAGAACAAGAAAAAGTGAGACGGCACGCCTGCCAGGCCAACAGCAGGCATTGTCGCGCTACGTTCATGCATAGGAGGTCAAGCGGCGACCACGCCGCGCTGCTGGATCTGGCCGAGAGCCTGACCTGAACAGGCGCTTCGATCACTTTCTCCAAGACTGTCATATGAGCCCAGAGATTGAAGTTTTGGAAAACCATTCCCAAATTGGTTCGGAGACGTTCAATCTGCCTCCGATTGGATGGAATGTCTGCGCCATGTGGCCCTGGTTTCATTGACACCTGTTCGCCATTGATGAAAAAGCGCCCACGGTCGGGAATTTCCAAGAAATTTATGCATCTCAGAAAAGTGCTCTTGCCGGAGCCCGATGATCCGATAATCGAGATGACATCACCGCGCCGTGCCGAAACAGAGATGCCCTTTAGGACTTCGTGAGAGCCGTAGCTCTTTTGGACGTCTTCTATCTCGAGCGGATATTTTACTATTTCCGTCGACATATTGAATGGTTCCACCGCTTGGTTTTCCTATATGGCGACAAATCACATGATTACGCGGAAGCATCCGGTCGGCCGAAATAGATCAACAACAGTAGCCGTCGAGGGCTCGGAACCCAACGGCCAGCACTGGCGGCAATTTTGAGGCGTCAACCGGGTTGCAGAAGCCGACGAGCGTGCTGAGCAGCCGCCTGTTTGGTTCCCGTCGTTATATCCAGGGCAAGTTCTCGATCATTTTTTGGGAACATATTTATTCTTGAGGTGTAAGTGCCCTCTCTTTTCGAACCAAAAATGAGATTTTTGCTCACAGTGTGTAATTTGGCAGACGATAGCGAGAGCCTTGCGGGTCCTAAATGGGGGACGAGAAGAACTGCTCCCGGTGACACGCTAAGCGAATAGCTTAGATATTTCAAACGGTTGATAGCTCACTCATTCGGCCCCCTTGCATTCCGTATGGAGGTTTTTATCCTGGTTTGGCATTGCAAATCGGGGGCTTTGGGCCTAATCGGAGCACTTTCCAGAGCGCTCGCACCATCTGGACTGCATTCGCTGTTACTAAGCGTGACACCGAGAGCAGTTTTTGCCGTCGCCCCAGAATCAACCCCGCTCCCCATCCTATGGGCTGTGACGGGGATGACGAAATCATATACAGCGCACGAGGTCATTCTACCCGGATACGCAACAATGCTGCTCACACCGGCACAGTCGGTCGAATCTCGGAGGGGCGCCCTGAAACCGTATACAACCTTGTGCAACAGTGCTCTGGCAGCATAGTGGCGTCATCTGCCATCGCCATGATCCAGGATCTATATTGTGTGCGGGCGATAACGCTATCTCTCGCCTAATCCGCCTCGCCTGATGGAAGGAAGACGTTGTGGCAAGGCAGCAAGGATTGAGGTTTCACCACTGCAAGGCTTGTGCATGAATGGCTGGGTAAAATTGGCGCAAGCGTCTACGCCTGAAGGCGACGAGCTCAATTTGAGACAGCGTGACGGCGAATTTGAAATCCGATTCAACGGCTGGGAGGTGATGTCGAGTCGGAGTGCGGTTTCGGAAATGGCTTTTGCGCAATTGATTTGTGAGCAGTTACGTGGACAGTCGCCATGGATTCTCATCGGCGGGTTGGGAATGGGCTATACGCTTCGTGCAACGCTCGACGCGGTGAGCCCGAACGCTCACATTGTCGTCTCCGAGCTCGTACCTGAAATCGTTGCATGGAATCGGGGGCCGCTCGCCGACTTGGCGCGCCGACCGCTGGACGACGTGCGAGTGGAGGTGCGAACTGATGGAGTCGTTGAAGTTCTCCAAGCCTGTGAGCACTGCTATGACGCAATTTTGTTGGACGTGGATAATGGTCCCGATGCTGTGCTGTATGAGCCCAACCGATTGTTGTATACCCCCGCTGGTCTGGAGCTGTTAAAGCGCGCACTGGCGTTGGACGGCATACTTGGGGTGTGGTCGGCCGATCATTCGCCAGCGTTCGAGAACGCCCTGGAGACAGTCGGCATGCAGTGGCACAAGGTCGAGGTGGACATCATAAGTCACGGCGACGGTCTCGCGCATACGATCTATCTGGCGCGCCGCGAGCCCAATGAACTTTGAGTTGTCTGGCGTCTGTGCCAACGGGACCAACGAGGCCTAGCTGCGCCGGCGTCGGAAAATCGGTCAGAGCCGGATTGAATCATGGCTGCGGAAGAATTCCGTTCGCGTCAGCGGATCCAATAGCGTTCCCGGCAAAGGGCCGAGCCGCGCTTGCCAGTCGCCAAGACCTGCACGCAGTCGCTCCGCCAGAGCGTTGCTGAAGGACGGCAACTTTGTCGATTATCGCAGATGGAAACGATATGCCCGCTATCAGGGGATATTCCTTGGATTAACCCATGATAATCCCTGGTATATCCTAGTACAAGCTTAAGTATTTACATAAACTAAGGACAGCAGTCTCCAAATGTGCGTGTATCAAATGTCATCGATTAAGTCTCGGCTTCGATGGCAGAGAGTGACTCGTGCTCCCGCCATGTTTTGGATGAGTACCACATGTCACCCGCAGTCCAAGCAGCTTTTGAACGGCTGGTCTTAAAGCTCGGCACAATCGTGCGACTCACGCAGCACGAACTGGCAATGCTTCACGCGCTGCCGCTGATGATCAGGGACCTGCGCCCCGACCAGGATATCGCCAGGGAGGGCGATCGGCCATCCCAATGCTGCTTGATTGTCGAGGCACTCGCCTACCGCAACAAGATTGTTGGCGAAGGTAAGCGACAAATATTTTCCTACCATATCTCCGGCGACACCCCGATATGCAGAGCCTTCATCTGGAGAGGATGGACCATAATGTCGGCACGTTGATTGCGACTCGGGTCGCCTTCATTCCGCATCAGGATGTGAGGACACTGACTGAGGCGCATCCTCGCTTGCTCGCGGCCTTTTGGCGGGACGGTCTGATAGACGCGGCAATATTTCGGGAAAGCATGGTGGGCATGGGGCGGCGAACGGCACTGGCGCGCATTGCGCATTTATTGTGCGAACTTTCCATCCGCTATAGCGCAGTCAATCTGGCCGATGGCTATGCCTTCCCCTACCACTTGCGCCAAACTGATATTGGCGATTCACTTGGATTGTCGACTGTGCACGTCAATCGTGTCGTTCAAAAGCTAAGGTCCGATAGGCCATTGGACGTGGTTGGAAAATCAATGACGATCATTGATTGGGAACGACTCAAGGGAGTGGCGGAGTTTCTGGTTACCTACATTTGCTCGTAGCGCCGCCCTAAACCAAATTCGACTGGCAAAGGAAAAGATCGCCAGCAATCCCAACTAGGAGGTGTCGGTTGGCGTTCGGCAGACAGTAAGCGGATATAGTTGTCGTTCTCTCAAGCTTACTTAACCGTTAATTGCAATATAGAGGAATGCCAGTACAAAAGTAAACTCTGCTGCGATCGTAATTTCCCGAGTCATGGACATGGCCATCTCCTATATTTACTTCCATCCGCCCCGTATATATCTAACTGTAAATCTAATCGCACGCGGATAGTGGTTCTTCGCACACAATGAACCGACGCCGATATCTGTCGTAGTTTTGGACGCCTCGCTCAAAGGGTGGTTGCGATCGCCATTAGAAGAGCGGCCAGACGGGCTCGCAATTCAGTCCGGGCTTTGGCGCGTGGCAACATCTCGCCCAATTCCCACTCATCGCCTTCGACCAGCAGCATCTCGGCGACCCAGTCGTCCTCGCTGGGCATCTTGAAAACGCGGATGCCGCTTCCAGGTAGCAGAAGGCGACGCAGGACTTCTACCGCATCGAGCGAGCCGGTGAAATTGGTATCGGCACTTGTTCCCACCTCGCCAAAGAGGGAGACCCACACCTCGCGATCAAGGCCAATGTCCCTTCCCTGTCCGTCGGAGACCTGTCCGGCCAGCCTCCTCAATGTAACGCGATTGGGCCTTTGAGATAGGGTCTTAGTATCGATCAATATCGTGGACACGGTGCCCCCTGTTTCAAAGTAGAGCTTTATCCTGCGATACGGGTGACGATGGTCATGGCGATCATGCCGAAGGCGACCGCCGCCAGCGGCAACAGGATCTCGGCTGCGGCCTTTGAGCTCCTGACCTTGCCGGCATAGGTATCGAATTGGCGCAAACCCCAGTCCGAAACGGGGGATGCATGTTGCTCCGCGCCCCCAAGGTGTTTGGTGGCGCCGCCGAGGCAGGATGAGACGCACGTCAGAGCAAATGTCGCGGCGAAAACGCCGGTTACCACGGTCAGCAGGTAATCCGCATAGCCGTTGCCGCTAAAGCGCCGGGCAGCAAGAACGTAGAGCCGTGCCAAACCCGCAGCGGTCCTTGGAACCAACGGACGAAGACACTTGGTGATCCGGTATCTTGCCGAAATGTCGGGTGATCGGGTCATCGACCGATCTCCTTGGTGGCGAAGATGAGCAGGTTGCCAATCGTCCAAATGAGTTTTCGGCTTCAGGTATCGATGATTACGACGAGTGTCAGCAGCCCATCGCTATCCAAGTTGGCGGCAATAATCTGCGATGACTCGATGCCTCTTTCCTTCAGCAGGGCGGAGATCTGCGGCGTACGGTCAATTGCATCGCGAAACTTCTGCAGCTCCTCGCCTGAAGTTTCAGCAAACTGAGCCTCCGCCTGTTTCTGCAAGGGTAGAGGCAGATCATCTACCTCGACGATCGCAACATCATTGATGGATTGCGCAGTCTGATCGATGGAATCCTGGATTGTCGTCGGCCTTGGGCCAAACGTGGAATTCGCAGATGCGTAGCCCAGCATCACCGTCATTAAGGTCAACGCGAGCATAGCTGCTATTTTTTGCATGTCCGCCCCTTTCCAAAATGGTGGGATTCGGCAGGCAGTGCCAAGCGCTACAGGGATTAAAATGGCGGATAAGTTTGGTGATTATCTGTCACGCAAGAGACCATTCCATGAAAGTCTCCTTTAGTGGCCAGCGCTGCAACATTCACATTGTAGATTGCTCGATGGATCGAAAGGAACCGCTGGGCTGATCCCTGGCTCTTAAACCTTTGGCGCTTGCGCTCCCGTCGGCGCATCGGCATGTGCGAATTTTCCGCCCGATTGTTGGCCGGCAGGCCGGCCGGCTTGTGGCGATCCCAAAAAGCCGAGCACCATGGCGGCGGCACCGTAGGACGCAAGTTTGTCCGTCACGGTCGCCTCGGGGCGCACGCCTTGATGCTTCGGCACTTTGCCCAGGCGTCCCGCTGCAACCTCTTTGTTCCGCCACTTTTAGACGAGCATATCCAGGACCTCCCCTCGTCATCGACAGCCCACCACAGGAACATCCGCTTTCAGCCGATCCTGACGACTGCCCAATTGGCCTCACCCGCGAGCGCCTGAGGTTCCTAGCGAACCGCACCGCGAACTTTTGCGTCCAGGTCAGGGTCGCCTCAAAGCTGACCTCGATTCCGCGCTCAGCCAGAAGATCTTCGATGTCCTGCAGGCTTGGCGTGAACCGCAAATACAGCCAGACGGCGTGGCGGATAATGGTTGGTGGGAAGCGGTGACGCTTATACGAGATCTGCTTCACCGGCGCACATTACCCTCTAGGGCCGCGCGCTCAAATCCCCAACCTCCAAAAACCTTAGTCACTGAGCCGGGGGCAGCCCCTTCTAATCAACGTGACAACGCCGCTCACGGAGCCTTTGCAGGTTGCCATCCCACTGCAACGGTTTCGGATTGGCCCAGCTCGAAAGTAATATTCACCGATCGCGCGCCAATCGGCCGGGTCCGATGGCGAACTCCGCGAGGGATAGTAAGCATTTGACCAGGATCTAGTTCGCGGGCTCCATTCTCGAATTCGATGAAAAGCCGCCCTTCAATTACCAAAAATGTTTCGTCAGAGTTTGGATGAAAGTGCCAGTGATAGGGTTCAGTCATGGTGGAAATCCGCACGACGTGGTCATTGTTTTTGGCAATCGGGTGATTGTCGTATCTGGAATTAGTCGCAATCTCTGATTTTAAGGTGATGATGTCGGGAAGGGTTCCGCTCATCGTCAGTTCTCCCGCTGCAATTTCAGCCTTTCCATAATGTATGGCGCTGAACTTTGGTTCAAAGGCCCCTAGCTAAGAAGGACGGGTGTGAGGAGTGGGGGGATCTGGCGCTTCTCTCGGACCGGGCTCTACACGTTTTGCTCACGGCGCCGCTGCGGACATCCACCCATTCGGGTAACGATCCATCGCGCGGCATCGCTGCGGCGGTTCGCAACCGTGTGTGGTTCCGGGACGCCACCTTTTTGGGCCATCTCTGGACGGAACCAGCACGGGGCTTCTTCAGTTGATTGTTCGGCGCTCTTTGACCCAGCGCCCTGTCCGCGCGGGCAGTGATCTCAACTGCCGGGCGCCGTTCGCGTGCCCGGCCTTTTTATTTGCGTAGGGTATCATGCTTGTCTAGGGCATGCCGCGATTGCAATGCGTGCCAAAAGTGCATCGATTTAGTGTATTCAGATACCATTTTTTCATTAGCATATGTTATTGTACGGGAAACCGCTCATTTTTATAATTTGCACAGGCAAAGCGTAGTCGTGAAGGAGGCGACAATGGCAGCGGTGATCGTCTACAGTTATACAATCTTCGATCAAGGGAAGCTGATTAGACTGCCTAGCAAGCGAACAGCGGATAAGATCGCTCAGATCGGCGGGCAGGTGATTAGGGAAACGGCGCAAGCGGTTGATGTGCGCGACTTGCGTGAAGACGGCCGGTATCTCCCGAAAAACTACGAGGAACCCAGCGACGACGACCAGGACGCAGCCATGAAGGCGGCCGAGTAGTTGCGCTGCTCAACTACATCGAAGGGAATGCCCCGCTCCTTGAGACAATCCGGGAAGCACTTCTGCGTGGGTTGAAGGTAAATGAAAACTGCTCCGCCGCAACAATTCAGGAGGGATCGATATGATGAAATGGCAAGAGGTCGCGCTGGAGTTCGAAGAAGCGACACTCCGCGCTATCGGCGTGATTGGTCACGAGAACAACAAGTCGCAGATAGTGGCCTGCCTGCGGTCGAGCGTTGCCATTGCTGCGCTGAATTCGCTAACCAAGGAGGGATGCAATCAGGCCGGTTTCTTCCTGACCGATAGAGGCAGGCTGACGCCTGAGACGCCCCAGTTCATTTCGGCGGCTGTCGAGCACTTCAGCAAGGAAGAGGAAAAGTGGCAGGCGAGGCAGGCCCGGAATTAATGGGGTTGTCCAGGGCGCCCACGAAAAAAGGCCGCCGGGAGAGAGAGCAGGCTCCAGTTTTGAATAATGAGAATCGTGCATCAATGGAACGATCGGCCACAGCGTCGCAACATTCCGCTTGAGGCAATGCGACACCCATTCCGGCGCCGGTTCCTGTGTCCGGCGCTGAAAACCTTCCCAGGTCGAGATACCCGCGCCCTCACACTCGCACACGAGCTTCTTCCAGTACGGGTGGGAAGTGGACATCGGCTGTATTGGTCGGAGTGGCCGTCCAGCGCCCGCAGGTTACGTCGGCCGGCTCGGTCGCCTCGCCATGGGTGGTGCTCGACGCTACACGAGCCATCAGCCGCCGAGGAGACGCCACGCAACGCCTGTCGCGGCGCCTAAAAAGAGCAGGATGCAGGCGCTTGATTGGATGAAGAAGCCTGGCAAGCGCTTCTCGATGGCGCGGCTGTAGCCTGTCGCATAGACAACCCGGCCGAGCAGCCACAGCAAGCCGACAGAGGCGGCTCCGAGGTCGCTCAGGGAAAGCGCGAAGATCCAAAGCGGAGCCAGGAAGATCGGCATCCACTCGTGAGTGTTCTGATGGACGCGGAAGACGCGCTCGAAGTCCGCATCGCCGGTCGTCGCCGCAAGGGGCACGCCGAACTTGCCACGGGCGACAGCAACGCGTGTCGCGAAGCAAAAAATACAATGCGACGGACAGTAGCGTGACAAGCGCCGTATAGGGCGGCATGGCGCTTCCTCCTAGACCGTTAGGTTGTACGGGATCGCCATCAGTAAGCCCGGGGATGGCTGAGAAGGCTTGATCAACCTGGAAGACCGGAACTCCATCCGTCCCGGTTCCAAGGCGCACGCTGGAAAGCTGCCGTCAGCATGTCGCTGCGGCGAGCCGCTGCAGGTACAACCGCCAACCCTGGTCGCCCCGCACGCCCTCCGCCAGCCCTTGCCAGCCATCGCCATGACGATCGAGGTGACGGTGCTCCAGTTCCACGCGAGTCCGCCGTTCTGCTTCGGCGACAAACCGAATCTCCACCTCGCTCGACCGCGTCGGATCGGTTTCGATCTGCCAGCGAGGGCTGATGTCCCAGGTGAACAGGATCCGGGTGGGTGGCTCGTAGGCCAGCACACGCCCCCATTGGCACTCACTGCCGTCGACGCCTCGGTCGTATACGCGGCCACCGCCCCGGGGCTCGAAGATCGACTCAGCGATGTCGACGCCGAGCATGTTGTGCTCCCGCGGCTTGATCCTATCGAAGCGTTCCGTGAACACCTTAAAGGCGCGTTCGATCGGGACGTCGACGATGATCTCAATACGGACAGACGCGGCGGTCGTGTTGCTGGTCATGTCTGCTCCTCTTCCTCTTCGGCGAGCTGTTTGAAATTCGCCAGCGTTTGGCTCCAGAATCGGTCGAGCTGGGCACGAAGCGCTGCCATGCCAGCGGGGTTGGCTCGGTAGATGCGCCGGGTTCCCTCCGCACGATCGACTACCAGGCCGGCCGACTTTAGCAACTTAAGGTGCTGCGAGACTGCAGGCCGCGTCACCGGAAGCTCGTCCGCAAGTTCCTGCACCGCGCGCGGGCGCAGCGCGACCAACTCCAGGATCGTGCGGCGCGTAGGGTCCGCGAGTGCGCTCCATCCATCCATCTTCGGTCATATATCACTTACCGTAAGAGGATGCTAACCGAAAGTGGACAGGACATACTGGACGAGCGCCGTCCGACCCAGAGCCCGACAGCGCGGCTGGACCTCAGCTGGATTCAGCCCGCCATCTCATCGGCCGCATTAGCGATACATTTTCAAGCGGCAGGCCTTGGATGGACTGCCGACGATCCCGCTGTCTCGCTACAACAGCATGGGCTTGACCTGATTTCTGAAGTGGAGGGCCGTCACAAAGCTCACCGATAGCGCGGTATGGTTATAAAACAGCGGCACTTTCTATCGACGGAGAGCTTATGTCGCATGTTGTCTTGCAAAATGCGCCATCTGCACGACGTAAGCTCTTTTGAAAGCGGGAGGCGCACAGGCTCGATCGACGTAGGATCCAATTACCGGAATATTGCCGGCAGCCATAACCTTGGGCACACAAAATACGTCCGTCATCAAGATATCGGCGACGGAAAACTGTGCAGCGGCAAGTCACTCACGCTGCGCCAGTACAGCCTCCAGCGAAGTCCAGCTACATGTTTTGCTCAAGATGATCTTTATACGCTCAACTGGGGAGCGATACAGAGTATAGACCTGTCGCCATAGTAGGCCCTTAGCGAATACTCCAACGTTTTATGGCGCAAATCAATGTCATCAACACTTAACTTTTAACCAGAAAGGCTTTGAGCCTCAGTAATTCGAAATCGCTAAAATAGATTTCATCAAAGACGCTTCAGTTAAATCAATAAATCCTCGAACGGGAGATTCTTGAATAATTTTCCACACCCAGTTAATTTCGCGAAGTTCCGGTTTCTCACCATCAAATAACTTTCCACAATCTATAGAAATTCTTGTGGTAATCTTAGACCCTGTACTGTCTCGATCGGCAAGTATCATACGCACCATCCCACGGGCGCCGATCATATCCACACGTCCTCTCATACCGATGAGCATCGTCCCGATTGGCGTCAAAATAATCTTTTGGAGACCGATTGCGAGCTGCATTCGCCTGATAGAATATGTTCCAATATTTTCTTTAGTGAGCTCAATATTATTAAAGCTTACTATAATATTTCCGCCTTCTATGTATTTATTTAGATAAGTAGTGATGCCGTTGTACAGATCGTCTATGCAGGAAAGCCATTTCGTTTTTTCTTTATCCCAATCTATAGCTTACTCTTCAGCCTTTTGCTCGTTTTGCCTTTTTACATATTCATCGAATTCTTTATTTACCGTTGGCTCTCCGATTTGTACGGGTCCGCCCTTAGCAGGCGATCACGTAAACGACTGCCACTGACATCGGATTAATGTACCGATCCCGAAGAAGGTCAATGGTCCCTTATGCGTGGGTCATTGTGCGGAACTTGCTTGAGCCCATCTGGCATTTCGTGACCTCGACTTTTGGACTCGCGGACCCGGTGATCGGGGCGCACGTCGAGTTTAGCCGGGGTAAGATGGTGTTGCCCAGCAGGGACTGAGCTCGGATGAGAAATCTTATGAGTGACCCTGGTCAAAGACGCGGGCGTTGAGCTCATCAAGCTTCGCATTTACGAGCCGGCCCATCATTTGACGATCGGCCAGGCTCACAAGGGCCGCTGCCACCTCGTCACCATCCCAGCCGGCAGCCTCGGCCAGCGTTGCGACGTTCACGAATGCGTCCTCGATCGCTTCTTCGCAGAGTACGTGGCGATCGGGATTGCTAGCGGGCACCTTCGGTCCAGGTATCGGTGACATGGCACGCCCTCCGAGGTGAACGGCCAGTGTCGATGCAAACGTGGCTTTCGCAATCACGGCGAGCCACAGACAAGCATGGTACTCCTAGACAAACGAAAAAGCCGGGCACTTGAACGGCGCCCGGCAAGTTCGCAGCGTCTGCCCGTGGGAGCAGTGGCGCGGGATCAAAGAGCGCCGGACAATGAACCGAAAAAATCCCGCACTGGTTCCGTTCAGAGATGGCCAAGTCACGACAATTCGAAGGCTCACGGCTGGCCAAGCATAATTATGGCGGCCCTGTGCGGCCGACAGTGCAGCCTGCCGTCCGTTTGCCGAGGGTCGGAACGCCCCCGCTTGTGACCCGTTGAACCTCCGTTGGCGGGGGCGGCGGTATGGACGGGCAATCGTGGAGCAAGCCGGTTATATTCGAGACGGATACGGCTCGCTCTGCTCGAGGAGGGCAGTAAACCCAGCGGAGACACCGCGTCCCAATAGACCCTGCCCATGTGGAGGTGTCCGCTTCAACGGCCAGGCGCGTCCAATAGAGTGGGCCTGCAATTTAGATCACTAGCGATATAGATGCCCGAGCCTTATTGGACACTTCCGCTTAGGAACACGCAACCTGACTGTGCCACTGATTGGGCGGCCCCTTGTGCGGCCTCTGCATGTTGCCTAGGTGGAGGGCCTGGTGCGGACGGCGGGAGTCTGCGGGGAAGGCCGCTGATTGTTGATTCTTAAAGAGAATTTCAAGCCAGGTAAGGGCCATCTATGCCAGGTGCGTTACAAAGCTGGCAAGGCTTCTCATTGACTTCTGCCGGCCCCTCTCGATAAGCCTTTGTTGCTGCGAGGGGTGCCATGCAACTTTCAAAAATTCATTCTGCGGTCTGGATTATTCCGGCTGTGTTGGTGGCGCTCGGGATCTTTGGGCTACCCTATGGATACTACCAGTTCCTAAGGCTGGAAACGTGTTTGGTGACTGCTTTTCTCGCATACTCCTCGTTCAAGACCTTTGGGGTACTGGACGTCTGGACGCTGAGTCTGGCCATGGTGGCGATCCTGTTTAACCCCTTTCTTCCGCTTCATCTTGGCAAGGAAATTTGGGTGGTCCTCGATGTAGCTGCGGCGGTGCTCCTGCTGGCCCACTATGCCTATATCCGGAGAGCTAGGCCCGGGTGAGGCCTGCCGGGTGAGACCGATCACAACGTCACGATGCGCCTGTCAGATGGATAGTGGATCGCGACGCCGACATCCTGCGGGCGCTGGCGAATTCATGAGACTGCGATTGAGGCTCTAGCCATGATTTTTGCTGTAGTCCTCGGTGGCATCATCGAAGCCGTCCCACCACCGCTCATATTCAGGTGTCGCATCTTCGTAACGGCACGGTTATGTTGTGCCGCGGTCTCTGATCATTGAAGACGCATAGCCTTCGAAAAAGGCCTTCGATCGGGTTTGTTCGAGGATCGCGTTCACAAGTGTAACCCGCGTGGCATCATTTACTCCCTTATCGAGAGCCTCTCGGGCCTGCTGAATGGCTTGATCGTATTCGAAGATGAGCTTGTCGTAATATTCGGTCATGATGTGTCACTACCTGAAGCGGCCCTTCGCTTCCATGATCTCCGTGTTCATGCGCACGATGAGTGCCGTCCTGGTCTCGATGCGAACCAGAACGTTCGGGATTTTATCGATCTCATCTGCCGCGACATAGATTTCCTCGGCCTTGAACGCTGAGACTATGTTCTCAAGCGGTCCGGCGATACAGCTCCGGGCTGTAAACGTAACGATCCTCGACGCTCATTAGTTTCGTCTTTCTGGTCATGGAGTGGAACCGCTAGTCCTAACGCTCGTTGACAACAAGGAGGTGGACAATGCAACACACATTTTCACCGCTACCTTTGAGACCGGGCTCGGTCAGTTTCGCACCATCAATACGGTTGAGCAGGCGGGCCGCTATCTGCTGAGCCGATGGCCCATAGCTCCAGGCCCGCTTCACCTACGTGCGCGCCAAGTCTGTCTTGAGGCTCTCCAGGGCGATGGCGAGCCCGCCAAGGCCCGCGATGCGTTTATTGCAGCCCTCGCAGAGGCTGACATTTTCATTCCTAATAAGTGCCGTCTTGACGCGTGCGCATTAGCATGATGCGGCGAGGAGGCTGGCGGTTAGCATCCTGATTGGGCGAAACAACGTTCTGTTCGTGTCGGACGAGCTGGCGATCGCCCGCTGAAGCAATAGCGTCTTGCCACAACGTCGGCCGGCGATGTTGACCACGCGGCGAGGCTAGATCAAACATTTCAGGAGACTGGCAATACGCCACGAACAGACACCAAGGGCCTTCTTGTCGGTGCTGTCCATCCTCAGTGCATTCATTTGGGCACGCTGAATGTCAAAGCGCTCTATTGGCGCGATCCAAAATCTCCTCGCCCGGGTCAATCATCTCTTTAGTCACTTCGAACTCTGCGTTGGCCTGTCGTGCCTTACACACTATATCTAGCACTTACCATGTAACTATGATAATTGCCCATCCAAGGGATAAGCAGAACCAAGCTTTCACGTTGGTTTGTCATTCTTCCAAATGTATAGAGCTCCGAGCTCGTTCATTCTCTTTTCAAAGGTGGCAACGAGCTCAAATGTAATATCGACTATAATTGCAGCATTCCCGGACTTAAGCGAAGTCGACACCTTTTTAATCAGCATTTGACCGGTGTGGTGTCCGCTGAGATCTATAGCCATGCCGGCGAGGGCTCCGCTGGCTGCGCCGAGCGCCCCCGCCAAAGGGCCAACAGCCGCTGCGCCGACTATTGCGCCAAGCAAGCTGGCGACAAGCGACGCGTGAGAGTGGTCACGCACCAAATCGAGCACCTGGATGTTGCCATCCGCTGCGCGGAATATCACCGCAGATGCGAAAATATCGACGTCCTTCTCGCCAAGCTCATAGAGCGCTGCTTCGGCCTTCTTCGCTCTTGCGACATCGGAAAAAACGACAACTGAAAACTGGCTCATCTGACTTCTCCATGTCCAACAGCTGTTGATTTCCGCTGAGAACTGACCCGGGATTTTCACTGAGAAGTGCCCGGCTTTTTATGGTTCTGAGGATCGTTTGAGGTCAAGGCATCGACATTCCCCTTTCGTCCTTTCGCGGCGGCAGTGCTGGCCTTGAACCGGACGCCAAACCATTGAAATTGTTCGACCCGCAATCTCAGCCCAAGATGCCCAGTGACAGCCCGTGCCGGATTATCAATTGGGCTTTGCGAGGGCAGCTTGCACGGACGATTTCTGCGCGATCATGCGAGCTATCAAGGCCTTGTAGGCGCGGTCCGCAAGCTTGCGGGAGGCGTCTTCGTTTAGCAGTCGCCGGGATTGGTTGTAGCCAAGCACCAGGCTCGTAAACTCGAAGACGGCTTGCTGAGCCTCATCAAGATTGATTAAGCCGCCTGTTAGAGAGCTGAATTCGCGAATGAGAACCCCATTCCAGCGAGTTTGCTGTGCTTTCAGGTATTCACGAAGCGCGCCTGGCTGATCATCGAATTCGATCTGCGCTTGGATTAATCCACACCCCCCGTCACCGCTTTCCCCATCAATCCACGCCAGCCAGCGGCTGAAAATGAGATCGAGCCGTTGCCGCCCCGGCGGAAGTTGCTCCGCCGGATGCCACACAGTGCTGGTAAAATCTTTGACGAGTTTCTCCAGAACGGCCATCTGTAGTGCATCCTTGGCTCCAAAGTGTTTGAAGACGGCACTCTTTGAAAGCCCGATAACTTTAGCCACGTCGGCCAGGCTGACGGCGGAGAAACCGCGGATCGTTCCTTGACGCAACGCCTCGCTGAGAATGCGATCACGTGTCTGGTGAGCTTTGGTCATGTTTCACTTGACTAAATGTGCACGGTCGATCACTTCTGAAGGTAGGTATACGATCGTGCACCTGAATAGCATGTACGAGACACCAGTTGAAGCCGCGACGTCTCAGCCTGACGCAGGAAGCGGCCGATCAATGCCCTGAACGCCTGACGGGGCGGCACTACTGACCTGGAGGCCTACCGCATGCCACGAGTCCTCCTTTTTACTGGTGCTCTCATTTTTTGTATCCTCGGCGCTTACCACGGGGTCCTAACCCTTAGGGACCTCTCCGCTCCTCGTGCCTTCACCCCGACTGACGAGAACGTGCGCCGTGCGATGCAGGAGTCGCGGTTGGCCCTTAGCCAATCGATTAACCTTTGGGATGCCTGGCTTGGGTTCAACCTCAGCCACAGTCTGGGGCTCCTCTTGTTCGGTGGGGGTCTGATCACCATCGCTTGCCTTCACTTCCCCATCTTTGTACGCAACCCATCCATTCAAGTGGCGGCGGTCGTCGTTGCGGCCGTGTACTTTGTGCTTTCTGCACGTTTTTGGTTCTGGGTACCGGCCTTCGCGACTGGGATTTGTCTGGCCTGCTTTTTGGCGGCATTCCTCATGCTTCGCGCTGCGTAATTAAGAACTGAGCTTAGGGTCAGATCAACAGCTGTTCGAATTCATACGCGGGGTTTTTCAACCAAAGACAGCCACCGTTGACTTGGTTAGAACTTTGTTGCTCGTCGGCAATCGGCTGCTGGGGCAGCAAGTGGAGAGCCAGGATTCTGGATGCGGGTGTGGAGCAGCGCGATCAGCTCCGCTCCCCTGGCGTGCCCTGCCCTGCCCTGCCCTTCAGATCGATACCAAGCGCCCGGGCGGCGTCCTCGATCGTCGCCGCCGAGCAGCCGGTCGACCACGCGGCGAGCTGGCGCCAGACCTCGGCAAACATGGGCTCGGCGCGCACCACGACATCGAGCGCGCCCAGGGCGGCGCCGACGGCGAAGGCGGCGTCCGTCAGATCGGCTGGGGCTCTCTTAACCCTGGCCCAGGCTGGGCCAACGAAAAGAACTGCTCCCCGTGAGACGCGGCCCTTATCAACCAAAGACAGCCACTTTTGATTTAATTGCGAGGCCACCGTTACCGGCACGACGCATTTGTCTGCCAATCGCGGCGCAGAAAACCTGTGGCAACTGAAGTGCAGGCGAGATCCTCGGCCAATCGTGGACGAGCCGACCGCGGCGCTGAGTGCGCCCAAACAGCGCAAGGTTGTCTCGCTCATTCACACCCTCAAGGCCAGGGGGCGCGGCATAATCTTCATCTCGCATAGTCTGCAGGAAATGTTTACCCTATCGGATCGCATCGTCGTGCTCCGCCGCGGCGCCCTTGCGGGCGAGCGCGGCATCGCGAAGACCAATTACGACGAGATCGTCAAGCTGTTGGTAGGCGGCTAAGCGGGAGGCATCGGCGGCCTCTGAACCACCACAGGAACCTAGGATCGTTAGCAATGACAGACTTCAAAGACCGCACCATCCTCGTCACTGGCGCCAGCGGCGGCATTGGCGGTGCCATCGTCCGCCAACTCCGGGCCGCGAACGCCGACGTAATTGCCTCTGGTCGATCAAAGGAACCCCTTGCCAAGCTCGCTGCCGACACTGGCTGCCGCACGCTGTCCTTCGACCTCCAGTCTGAAGACAGTGTGCGCGGCGCGCTGGAAGGCCTCGATCTTTGGGGCGTTGTCAACTGCGGCGGCTTCGGAGGAGAGATCGCCACGCCCATGGACACTGACATCGCTGTCTTCGACAAGGTGATCTCGATCAACACCCGTGGTGCACTCCTAGTTACGAAGTACGCCTCGCAGTCGATGGTTCGCCTCGGCAAGGGCGGGGCGATCGTCAACGTCTCCAGCCAAGCGGGACTGGTGGCACTCAAAGGCCATATCTCCTATGGCTCATCAAAGGCTGCGCTCGACAACATCACGCGGGTCTCGGCGCTGGAACTCGGCAGATTCGGAATCCGCGTGAACAGCGTGAACCCCACCGTCGTCATGACCGAGATGTCGGCCTTCTACTGGGGTCGTCCAGACATAGGAGAGCCCTTCCTGAAGCAGATGCCGCTGGGGCGCTGGGCGACAGAGGACGAGATTGCGGCGCCTGTCGTCTTTCTCCTAAGTGACGGAGCCTCGATGATCACTGGCGTTTCGCTGCCTATCGACGGTGGCTTCTGCGCCTGCTGACACCGCGGTTGACTTCTCTGGAAAATGCCAACCCGCCGATGTGGTTCGAAGGTCACTGTCCGGGAACTTGACGACGTCGCGAAAATTGGCACCAAGCCTTTGGGCCAGGTTAATGGCCTTTGGGCCAGGTTAATGGCCTTTGGGCCAGGTTAATGCGGTGAGGCTGCTCGACATATTCATCGCATCCGCCCGAAGTAGGGGCGACGACAAGAACTGCTCCCGGTGACACGCCGCCTCTATCAACCAAAGACAGCGACCGTCGATTTGATTGTTAGGCCGTCATGGCCGGCACGAGGCATCTGCCTGCCGATCGCGGCGCAGAAAACCTGTGGCAACTGAAGTGCAGGCGA
>Ga0206877_10156_pt1 | contig 20816 bp, 6 predicted proteins | sample Alteio_BWOrgCont_7_FD_152623 | JGI IMG/M metagenome (GOLD analysis project Ga0206877, IMG submission 152623) | Enriched cells from forest soil in Barre Woods Harvard Forest LTER site, Petersham, Massachusetts, United States -... | ecosystem: Environmental > Terrestrial > Soil > Temperate forest > O...
CCCTTTAACGATATGACCGGATCAGCGAGAGGCATGGTAGATGTAAGAAAAATCATTGACCGGCCATTGATATCGGTGTGGTAATTCCAGCATTAGTAAACCAGACGACCATTTCCCCTTGACCGCGATTGGCCCACGCAAAATAAGGAATGGCTTTGAAGGGCTGCTCCGTTTTCACTAGTACGCCATCGGAATTCTTAGAAAACTCGACTGACTTGCCGCTGATGGACTCAACACCATTTAGTAAAGATGGCTCAAAGGCCACATCGAATGACTGATCGCTCGATAGTTTCAAATTCCGGACTTTGCCGTCTGGATTGTCCGGCCACTCGGCACAGAAAACAACCGGCCCGCGCTGCAATGCGACACGGCCCCGGTCTGCCACGACTTTATCACTAGCAACCACCTGTTGAACAGGCATTGGGAGATTCAGTTCAATCAGATCACCCAATCTCCAGACTCGGTCAAGCCGGACGTAGCCTTTGTCCAATTTAATTGGAACATCCCTGCCGTTGACCTTGAGCGTTACCGGTTTACTATTCGTCTTGACGAAGCCGTAGAGATCGCTGGGGACTGGTTCCTCACGCGCCCAGCCAGGAATGCGGACAGCGATGGTGAACTCAGATATTTTGTCCGGAGCCACAGTGATTTTTACCTTACCATCCCACGGATAACCGGTCTTTTGGGTGAGCTTGATGTCGCGCCCGTCATTCAACTTGATGCCGGCAACACCGCCGGCAAATAGATTTACGTAAATATTGTCTTCCTTCTGGGCATAAAAGTAACCGGGCACAGATGGCAGGAAACGTGTGATATTTCCTGGACAGCAGGCACAGCCAAACCATGGACTGCGTTCGTAATTTCCGTCGGATTCAAGCGGATTTGGGTAGAAAAACCTGGTACCGTCAAGCGACACACCAGCCAGCAATCCGTTGTAGAGTGTGCGCTCAAGCACATCCACATACTTGGCGTCACCGTGTAATAGGAACAACCGTTCATTCCAAAAAACGTTCGCCACTGCCGCACAGGTTTCGTTATAGGCGGTGAGATTCGGTAGTTCATAATTGTCACCGAAGGCTTCACCATCATGCCGCGCTCCAATGCCGCCGGTGATATAAAGTTTTTTACCAACGCAATTATCCCAAATCCTGTCAATCGCACTGAGGTAATTGGTGTCACCGGTCAATGCCGCGATATCGGCCATGCCGCTGTAAAGGTAACCCGCGCGCACAGCGTGACCAATGGCCTCGGCCTGGTCCACGGGCGGAATGCGCGATTGATGATAATCGTCTCCACCTGGATAACTTCCCCGTACGTCGATGAAATATTTCGCGAGTCCGAGGTAACGTGGGTCATCGGTGACGCGATAAAGTTTCGCTAGCCCCATTTCAACGATTTCGTGGCCAGGCCAGATATGTAATTGATTGGTTCCGGGGCCAAATACTTTGCAGAGCAGATCCGCCTCCTTAATCGCAACGTTGAGCAGATTGGTTTCCCCCGTTGCTTGGTAATGTGCGACGGCGGCTTCGAACAGATGGCCGGCGTCGTAGAGTTCATGGCTCTGATTTTCTTCCTCAACCCAACGTTCTTTTCCAGACCACGGATGTGGATGCTGCGGGTCAATCGTTCGGGCCGTATAAAGATAACCATCTGCCTCCTGCGCCGAAGCAATCTGTGCAATAAGCTTGTCCAAATATCGTTGAAGTTTAGGGTCAGGCTGAACTGCCAGTGCATAAGATGCACCTTCAAGCACTTTATAGGGGTCTGTGTCGTCGAAAGGAAAGCCCGGCGGCTTGCGGTTGGAAATATTTTCTGCGTGTAACACCGCTGCCGCGCGCTCAAAATTGTACATGCGGCCCGACTCCTCACATTTTCCAAAAGCATACGGAATCGTTGTCAGGCAATTGGTTTCCAGGCGGGGAGACCAAAAGGCATCGTCCAGATGAACTGTTGTAAACGAAACTGGTCTGAATGGGTAGTCATGCGGTGCCGGACTTGGGGCGGCGCGCAATGCTGCGGTGATAATTAGCGAGAATAGAATGGCAGCGTTGCGCCTGACAAAAGTGACAATTTTCATGCCAAGTCATCTTTCCAGTCTAAAAAATAAGATCCCGTTGTTGGTGGGAAAGATTGTCAACTGATAATTTGTGCCGACAATGTTCGCAACAACCGGCACAGGCGTCCATACCGCGCCACTGCCTATGCTTGGGCTGGAGGTTAGGACAAAACCAGAACCAGCCACCGGCCAAGTCAAGGTTAACTGACCACCGGTGGTTGAGGAGTTCAACGAGACATTCGTGGTGAGTAGAACATTCGGGCCTACGATTTGCGCCGTGGCGATGTCCGCCGGCTGCATCGCGCCATTGTAAATTCGGAATTCATCCAGAGTTTCGCTTATAGAGGGATCGTTATTATATAGTGATTTGCCAATGTAGGCATGAGCCGTGCTCACCACGCTTAATGGATCCGCCACCTCGGTGTTGATCGCCTGCAAAACCCCGTTCGTATACAGGGCGATGTATCCGCCCGGCGGATTGCAGACCACACTGACATGCACGGTTGTATTCAAGGGGTAGGCGCCTCCTTCACTAGCTCCTTGTTCTGACAGGTAACCAGGATCCGACGAGGTGATCGCAGTATAGCTCCGGCCATAATCTGCAAAAAGGTAGTTCTCACCCAGACCGCTTCCGTCCGTGTTTCCGAAATCCCAATACATCGTGTAGCTCGAATTCGATTGCAGCGTGAGCCATTCTTCGATCGTGACGGCGGTGTAGTTGCTGAGGATTCCAGATGGCAGCGAGACGTATTGCGAGGTTGTGTTGGTCAGCAACAATTGGCCCGTCCCATTGAACGCGCCTCCGTTGGGCAGAGTGCCGTTCCACGCCGCCCCGCCAACCGAATCGTCCACCACCGCGCCACCTGTCTCGCTAAAACTGTAACGATGGACCAGTGTTGGCAACGGCGCATGATTGAAGGGTAACCAGGCTACTTGCGCGGCGCTCATGGCATAATTTGCCACCAAAAACTCATCAAGCGCTCCGTTGAAGAACGGATCGCCGGCAAACTGACTTTCACCAAGATAATTCAATGCCGGATTGAAAAGAGCGGGATTCAGCGAAACGCTGGCACTGGCCGCAAGCACACCGTTGGTATAAAGACAGCCATTGGTGCCATTGCAGGTCACCGTGATGTGGATCCATTGATTGGATGCCAGCGAGGTGGTTTCAATTCTTTGCTCAGCGCCGGGTCCATTGGTCGTAATGGCAAAGCGCAAAGTGCCACTACCCGAATCCGGTGTGAGGAACATGTATTGCGACGTGCCATTGCCGAAATCAAAGAATCGCTGCCATTCTGCACCACCGTTCCAATATACCCAGGCGGCAACTGTGAAGTTGGTCACGCCAGCCATCATGCCCGCCGGCAGCATGACATCCTGGCTCGTGCCATTGAATCCCAAAGCAGAGCCATACTCGCCGGCAACCAATGCGGGCGAGCCATCTATGACAATTGGATTGTTTGAGTTGCCGGAACTGTCGCCAGTGTTTCCATCGAAGGCATAGTGTGCCACAATGGTAGGGGCACCCGTCGGTTTTGCGGCGGCCTGCGTGGAACTGGCGGAGATGTTCAGCGAACGGTCCACCGCCTTCACGACATAGAAATAGAATTTCTGCTGGTTGGCGGATTTGTCCGTAAAAGCATTGTTGGTCAGCCCACGCGCGCAGATTTGATAAGGCCCGCTTGCATTCGTTGCCCGCAGCACAGTGTAGCTCGCAAGATCGATTTCACTGTTCGTCTTCCAATTCAACTGGACGGAAACAGTGTTGGCGGTCGCGGTGACCGAGGTCGGCGCGGCCGGCGCGACAAAATCGAAGCTCGTGACAGTGGCGGGAATCAATCGCCACTGCTGATCCAATGTACCTGTATCATCCCATTGCATAATCGCGGCACCGTTGTTCACCGAGGCACCGTTGACGCCCAGCACCTTGTTGCTCCAACCGCTGTGGATTTTGAAGTAACCATTGGTGACGTATTCGAAATACCAATCGTTCTGTCCACCACCGGTTCCATATTGAATGACGCCATCGCCATCGGCATAGGACGTAGCCGGGTTTAAGCCGTTGTAATAAAGGTTGGCCCCCACACCACTGTGCGCGGCAGTCATGGTGTAATAACTGGTGTCAATGCCACCAATCGAATAGACATCCCATAGTTGGTTGCTGGCGCCGACGACAAAAGTACTCTGATCAAGTTGGACGCCCCAATTTGTACTGGCACCGGGAACTTCCAACACTTTGCCGCTGTTATGATTGACAATGATGTAGCGACCGCTGACTTTGGGTTGCACATCTGTGCCGTTGGTGATGTTGATGACGTCTTCCTGATTGGCTGAAATGCTCACCGTATAATCTCGTCGTGGACCATCGCCATCATAAAACACATCGCGATCCCGCGAGAAAAAACGGTAGTTGGTGGTTACGGCTGAACGTTCGTTGCCGCCAATAAATGCCTTGGTCGCGCCGTTCGTTGCGCGGTACACCGCCGCCGCTGTCCAGTTGTTCCAATCGTCCGCATAGCCAAGCTGCGTGCCCTGGCAGGTTTTGGAAAACTCGCCACGCGTCCGCTGCGCGGCCAGCCACCAACTGACCCCCTGCAAGCCATATTCAGCGCCCATAATCGCGTCGGAGACATTATGACACTCTGGATTGATCGGCGTGCCCCCTTTCGACAACACGTCCTGAATAAAATAATAATAGCTATAAGCGCTGCCACTTATCGTATGGGTTGTGCCGATCGAAGCACGGCTGGCGATGTAATCATACCAACTTTGGGCATAATCAACATCCAAGGTGCAACCGCCTCCGAAGGCGATGCCGTTGAAATTCGCATCTGTTTGCATATACCCCATGATGTCGTAGAGATTCTGTTGAGAACCTTGGCCCCAGCCGTAATCTGGCTCGTTGAAGGGTTGTGCAAACCAAAAACCCTTGTTGCCATTGTTGTAGCTGTCATAGTCGTGTTTCCAAGCCGACATCATTGCCTCCCAAAGGTTCGGATAAACCGTGCCGGCTCCACTTTGATACGACGCATCGACGCCTGCCCCGGTGCCGCAGGAGAGTATCCATTTTTTTGCCGCCGTAGCCATCCAGGCAAGATTTACTTCATTGGTCAGATCTACCTTCTGCAAATAAGTCAGGTCATTGTTCGTCAACGGATAGTTGGCCTCAAATACAACCTGGACAAAATTCACCGTATTGGTTCCCATGAAAATGAGATCTTGCTGTGCAACATCATAACTGAACACACCCGTATCCATGCCCCAATTAGTAATAGAATGCGTCACTCCCGGATCGGTGGTGCTGAACAAGATGGTGCTGTCTTGTGCATGCACCTGTACCCTGAAGGTGAGCAACGCGACGAAAACTCCCAGAGCTGCGTAACGAGTTAGCTTACAAAGCGATGGTAATGTAAAAAGCATGCGATAAAAAGTTGAGCACCGCCTTTAGGGGTAAATCAGTCGGTAGAAAACGCTTCCCATGGTGGGATCCACAGGCAACGCCACATTGTTGGTTAGGCTTGAACCGGAGACATCCATCCAGTTAGTACCGAGCCCGGCATTGAGTGCATTGGTCTGAAACTGCAGTCGCCAGCCAGTGTAACCCAGCGGCCAGGACAAGTTCAGGTTCGTGCTACCTATATTCCACATCAGGTTTGTCGGTGTGGTTTGTACCACGCTGAGAACACCACTGCTCAAATTGACCGTATTCCAAGCCAGACCGGCGCTTAAGTTTGGTAATGAGTTTGAACCAAACGAACCGCTGATCGAACCAGCTTGGAACAGTTTGAATCTATCGCCGGCGGCAAGTGTACCGGAAAGATTTGTCACAAAAAGTGTGCCACCATACGTCAAAGTGCCAGTCGCCAGCAATAAGTCATTGGTCTGCGACGTCTTGCTGATTTCCAGCACGGTAACACCGCCAGCCTGCAAAGTCACATTGTTATTCACCGTCAGAGTGGTCAAACCGCCACCAGGAGCCAGTGTGCCACCCTGTTGCACCGTGACTACGCCGCCGAGGACACCACTGCCACCGAGCGTACCGTTAGTGACGGTGACCGCGCCAGAGGCAAGGGAGCCGTTAACCAGCAATGTGCCGCCGTTAACTGTCGTCGTGCCATGATAAATGTTCGCGCCGGACAGGATGGTAGTCGCACCGCTCTGGATGAAGCTCAAAGCATTGGCCGGCGAAGCGTCACCGATACTGCCGCTGAAGGTCGTCGTGCCGCTGCCGTTGGATACCGTCAGCGTTGCGGCAACTCCAGAGTTGGTCACCGTGCCGCCGCCGGAAAGCGAGGCCACTGTCTGCGAGACGCCGCCAAAATCAAATGTCGCACCGGAGGCTACGTTTATCGGTGTGGCAGGCGGCAGCACGTTGCCGGTGTTGGTGGAAAGGCTGTTGTTGCTATAAAGCGCTTGCACTTCGGTCTGGCTCAATGCGCGGCTATAAAAATAAACCTCGTCAATCCAGCCGGTCATCTTTGCTGCGCCATCGCCGCCATCAGGCGAGCCACCGATCCAAATCTCGTTCGCGTCGGTCGCCAGCGGATTAGCCAACTCCGAAGTGACGGCGTCCACGCTACCGTCAACGTAAATTGATTCCGTGCCGGCATTATCCACCAGCGTGACAAAGTGCCAAGCGTTGTTGTTTAATGCAGCCGTGCCAGTCAACCAACCGCCGGCCCAACGGACTGCACCCGCATGAGTGCCAGAGGCAGTGCCGTTGTTATTCAGGTAGAATGAAGTCTGACCCGCGCTCGACCAGGTGCCGTCGCCTTGATACATGATGACTGCTCCGGCCGTGCTAGTCTTGATCCAGTAACCGACTGACCAAGTGCCGGATGCGCTCGTATCCAATACCGAGTTGGTGATGATGACAATATTGTTCGAAGCGTTGCCGCCGATGCCGTTGAGATACAACGCGTTTCCGTAACGGCCACCGCTTACGATGCTCGCGCCGCCAGTGCTGACGATGGTGCCGTTCATTGCCGCGCCTCCGCTGCCGGTATTGGTGATGACCGCGCCATTTCCGCTGCCTGCTGTGTTGTTGAATGTGAGGTGAAGCACGGAATCATCAGCCACCGGCGAAAGCTTCAACGTGCCGCCACTGACCGTGGTATTGCCGTGATAGTTATTCGCGCCGGCGAGAATTACAGTCCCACTGCCGCTCGCGACCAGATTGATCGCATTACCAGATGAAGCGTCGGAAATCTTGCCACTGAACAAAGTGGATTTGCCGACGTTGGAAATCGTCAGGGTTGCCGTGCTGCCGGAGTTCGTCACCGCGCCGCCGCCGGAAAGTCCCGCGATGGTTTGCGACACGCCGGCCAAATCCAGTGCGCCGCCCGAAGACACCGTGACAGGCGTCGTCACCGGCAGGACATTCGCCGGCGCGTTGGTGATGGCGTTATTGACATAAAGCGATTGCACTTCCGCCTGAGTCAAAGCACGGCCAAACATGACCACTTCGTCAATCAATCCCGTCATCCGCACCGCACCGTCGCCGCCGTCAGGGGAACCGCCGATCCAAATTTGATTCGCGTCGCTGGCCAACGCCAGTCCCATTGTCGAAGTAACGGTATCCAAGTTGCCGTCCACATAGATGGACTGCGTACCGACATTGTTCACAAGCGTGATGAAATGCCATGCGTTGTTGTTCACTGCCGCAGTGCCGGTCAGCCAGCCGCCAGCCCAGCGCACTGCGCCCGCCGTGGTGCCGCTGCTCGCGCCGCTGTTGTTGAGGTAATACATCGTCTGGCCGCTGCTTCCCCAACCGCCGTCGCCTTGGTACATTATTTCTGCGCCCGCCGTACTGGTCTTGATCCAATAACCGACCGTCCAACTGCCCGCCGCATCCGTCTGGACGCACTTGTTGGTGATAAGAACGATATTTGCCGCAGCGGTGCCTCCGGTGCCGTTCAAACTCAATGCATTTCCAAAACGACCACCGCTCACGATGCTTGCCCCGCCGCTTGTGACAAGCGTGCCGTTCATCGTCGGACCGCCCGTGCCGGTGTTGGTGATGATGCTGCCGTTGCCGCTGCCCGCCGCGTTGTTGAATGTCAGATGCAACACCGGCGTTGACGATTGTTGCAATGCCAGCGTGCCCGCGCTCACCGTCGTCGAGCCGCTGTAGCTGCTTCCCGGAAATAAATTCAGCGTGCCGGTGCCTCCCTTGTTTAGGCTCATCGAGCCGCTGACTACCCCGTTCACATTTGCCGTGCCGTTACCTTGGAAAGTAATCGTGTCCGCACCACCATCTGAACTGGTGGTTGCACCGCCAATATTCAAGGCGCCGGCATCCACCTGCACGGCGTAGCTGCCGCTCCCATAAGTGCTGATGCCGCCGGAAAGCGAGTTGGTGCCAGTCACGTTTTCTATCGCCGGAACCGTGCCGCTGCGACCATTAACTGTGATATTCTGTGACAACGAAACACCTCCGTTGGTGCCATTCAATTGCAATGTCGAGCTGCCGCTGCCGCTGTCACGGATGTAAAGCGGCGAATGTGCATTGGCCATGACCGAATTGTTGGCGATGCACACCGCGCCGTCGTTGGCGCTACTACTAGCGCTATCCACATAAAGCATCCCATTGAACCCACTGTTCGGACTGCTTAAAACCAGCGTGCCGGCACCGGCCTTGTTCAGGTTACCGCCTGTCGCCGGACCCGCAATGCTCGGACTAAACAACTGACTGTCCAAGGTCAGGGTCGTCCCCTGCTGGACATAAAACCCGCTGCCGCCGACGTCCAGCAAAATGCCCCGGTTGGCATTGCTGATGGCCATCGTCGCCGTAGTCACCAAGGTAGCCCGGTTGATGTCGAGTTGGTTGTAGGTAAACGACGGCGGGTTTGCGCCCAACCGGGCTTCCGAGTCTATCACCAACCCACCGATGGCTCCATTGCCTACCAATGTCTGCCCGGTGAAGCTGGTGTTATTGCCTGTCAGATAAACCAGGTTGCCAAGATAGGTCACTGGGCTGCTGCCGCTCATATTGGCACCAATGCTAACCGACCCGTTTACCGCGTTGACGGTCAGGCTATTGGTCAATGACAGGTTGCCCGCCAGCGTGAACGTCCCGGAACCACGGTTTTCCAGATTGCCGTTGTTGATTGAAAGGTTGTTGACCGTGATGGTGCTGCTGGCCGTCCCGCCAAAGACCAGCCCGCCCTGATCAATCTTGAGCGAATTGCCGGCGAAGTTGTAGGAACTGCCTGTGTTGGGCGTGAGCAACCGATAATTATACGTCTCGTAGTTGTTGCCCGCCGTCGGAACCTGGCCGTTGCTCCACTGCCCCGCCGCACTAAATGAGGTGGAACCCCAAGGGTCATTGCTGTTCAGCGTCACCAAGCTGCCGGAATTGTAGTTCGGTCCCAATTCATAATTGGCCAATATCTGGCCCGGCGACAGCGCCACATTGCTAATCCTCACCTCGGCATAATCATTGTTGGCCAGCGAATCCCCGCTCCACTGCGAACGGCCCAGCCAGTCGTTCACGTCCCCAATGCTGGACAGATGAAAGTTGACGTCCACAAAGGCCACTTGATAGCCGTCGCGATACCATTCCAAACGGCCACCTTGACTGGCGTAGCTGCCTGCCCCGTCTGTAAAGGTAATCGCATAGTGATGCATCACACCTGCCGTCGTAGCCAAGTCAGCATCGTAATCAAATACGTTGGTGTCGTAAGCCTTGCCCTCCAACCGTTGCAAATCGATGTTCGTGCCCTCTGCGGCGCTCAACATGATGTCGCTATAAGAGGTGGTAGAGCCAGGGGCCGGATCATTCGCGTTGCCGGTATATTCGCCTGCGGCCCCAAGACCATCCCCCGCCCCCACGCAGGAGCCAAACTCTGCGATACGTGCCCAGCTTGGTGAAGACAGCGGAGTGGCCCAAATCTCAATCGTGATGTTGGTCTGCGAGGAAACAATGCCATTGGGCAGATCAATGTAGGCAGACATGGAATTCATCGGCACATTGCCGCTGGTTCCGCCAGGAATCCGCAAGGCACTGCCAGTATAAGTCGCTCCATTGCCACGCACCACCGCTGGCGCTTCTGAAACCAGGTCTAGATTCGTTGTCCCCGCCGGCGCTGAACCCGGCGCATTCGTAAAGCTCCAGTGCAACACCACATTGTTCAAGGCTGGTCCGATGCAAATGTGATCCGCGTGATCTAAAACCGGCTCGGGACTGCACTGCGAGTTGTCCCCGCCGTTGATCTGAGGCGTACCGGCCGAGGAACAGGTGGTGGCCCCATTGCCAATCATCTGCACGGTGCCGAACCAGATGTTCGGGTTCGAGAAAAAATATGGCCAGGCCGACCCGCCGCCGCAGTAGTTGTGCAGCATGATGGTCTTGGGCGAAAGCATCCCGTCCGCATGGGCGCGGCCATAGTTATGACCGCCGGTCTCGTGGGCAAACACCGGCCCCCACACCGCCCCGGGATTGAGCGAGGAATACATGCCCGGCTGTTGTGCCACGCCACCAATGCTGCCCGAGTCGCTGTTGTTGCAGATATAAACCACCTGATCCGCACCCAGTGCTACGCCTTGGGCCACCACATCAGAAAGGTGGGCATCGTTGTCGGCCAACCAAGAGATAATCCCACCCGTCGTGGTCTGTCCGGTCACATCGTTCACCGATTGGTAATATCCCACAATCCGTATCTGCTCGCCCGTGCCGCTTTGCGCCTGAAGCGCATTTTGGAACGCCACGGTATTGGCAATGGCGAGCTGCGCGTTGGCCTCCCCACCCTCGCTGCTCGCCCAAGTAGCCGTGTAAGAGGCCAGTAAATCCTCTTGAAAATTGCTGTCGGCCCAAGCCCGAACTGTCGGAAAAGCCAATCCGAACAAAACGATAGTCAATAGGTTTTGCAAACTGCAAAGGTTCACGCTTTTCATGCAAAAGTGATTTTTTATTTCTTGGTTGGCTCGGTTTTGATGAAGTCATCGCCTTCTTCCGGAGGGCCCACACCATAGATGTTCGGGTCAATCGCCTTGACGATGACCTGCCCGGGCTCGCGCGGCTCACCTACCACATAAACGTTGTCGCTGGGTGACAGTACCGTAAATGCCTCGCGCCCATCCATGAAAGCCAACGACACTTGCGAATTCAGGTTGCCCACCAGGTGTCCGCTAAACATTCCCTGTCGGCTTGAGCCGTCGCCCTCACTTTTGACGATCTCAAACTGCAGTTCCTGCCCATCCACTCCGGGCAGTGTCAGCTGCTGCACCGGCTTCCCGGTCAGCTTGGCCTGCTCAAAGATGGCTGCGGCGGTTTCTTTCAGGTACACCAACTGGCGCCGGAAGATGCGCGGATTCTCCTCCACCATCCGATCGTATTCCAAGGGATTGTGCGCCAGTTGCCGGATAACGTTCGTGTCCTTTCCATCTGCTAACGTCCACTGGACTTTCGAACTCTCATACGCGACCGGAAATGGGCGTTCCTGAAAACCGGCCTTGTTTGTTTGTAGAACCGTTGCGACTCCGTTTAAGGGAGTCGTACTGACCATGGCAGGTTTTATAATTGGATTAGTTGCGGCTTGCCGTGCTTGGACCATTTGGGCCTTTGGCTGCGGAGTTGGGTGACGCAAAACCATGGAAATAACCTCCCACAGGACCAAGCCCAGAAGACCTAAAAAAAGCCAGCCTAAACCACTTGAAATCAAATACTTGACAAGCGTTTTCATGGCATTCTCTCCTTGGCGCGGCCTAACGTTACAAACTGTTCTTTAATAACGCTTAACGATTGCAAAGTGAGCGCGCCATGGGTTTATTCTGGCAGAGATACTGGTGATTTAACATATTTTAGGTTTCATTGAATACTGCGCCTTTGCACCCTATTTCCCGCCAACAATTTTGGATCATTAGAAGAAGAAGATATACATGCCTGTCATCAAATAACTTAGACATGCCATGCCATTTTGCCGGTCAGAATTTGATTCCGCCATTGCCTCGCTTCTTGCAAATCTGACAACATATACATTGCCAACACATAGAATCCCAAGCAAAGAAGTTGCCCTGCTGTCCAGCCACCATGCTACGGTGTCACCACTGGAAATTTAGCGTGGTGGAAACTCGAAGGTGTTGACCGAGCCAGCCGGCAAAGTTACGCGGAGAGTACCGCCATCGGATCGGCCTGCAACGTTGAGCACAACTGTCAATGGCTGGTTTGCCGAATTAGCCATTACCAATACCGTTGAGCCGTCCGGGTTCAGAAAGGCGATTTTATCGCCCCACACACCGGTAGTGAGCACGCGCTTGGCACCGGGTTTCACAAACTCGCTGAAGTGGCGCATCACAAAATACTCACCATTAAAAATCACCTGGCCGGATTCGTGGTTCACGGTAATTAATGAGTTTTGGCGCCAGTGCCATGAACTCATCCCGGTGTCGTCCAGCACCATGTTCCAGGCAAAATAACTGTTCGCGTTGTTCTCAAAGTAATATCTCATAAGACCGTATAAACGCTCGGCGTCGTCCCAGGAATTTTCACCGGCATTACACTCGGTCTCCGACTGCATGAGCTTTTTGTCCGGATATAACAGGCTTGCACTGTCAATTTGCCTGTTAGCGTCGTATTGAAACGAGATGCCGGTGATGAAGGCATTGGCCGTGGGATCATCAAGCACGGTCACCACACGGTCATTGACATTGTCACCACCATTGGAGGGGTCGCCGTTTAGCGTGCCCAGCCACAGTTCCACCTTCGTTTTCCGGTCACGGAGCGTCGGACCCAAATAGTCGGCGACAAATTCGCGAAGTTGCGGACCGCTCCAGAGACAGGTTGGATATACATTTAGGATGTTCGGCTCGTTTTGCGTGAATACGGCAAAAACCTGTATGCCCGCCCCCCGATACGCTTCAACCCAGCGGGCGAGATAAGTCGCGTAGCTGTGAAGAATTTCCTGCTCCCACTTCAGCGAACCCCTGCTATAGTTGGTGTTGGTCTTCATCCACGCTGGGGGGCTCCACGCCGAACCCCAACATTTGAGCGTCGGTCGCACTTCCATCGCCGCCTTGACGAAAGGAATCAAATATTTTTTGTCTCGGGCGAGTGAAAAATTCGTCAACGCCAAATCCCCCGGCGAATCATCCAGCGAATACCAGCTGAGTGCAAAGTCGTTCGCACCAATCGGCAGCCTCCCCATCGTGAACGCGCAACCGTTGTTGCCGAACAATGCGGACAAGACGTGCTCACGGTCGGCAGGGGATGCCCTATTCAGAGCAACCCAGCCCAACTCATTGAAGCACCCGCCAAAACCATCAATCGTTTGAAAAGTTTTGTAAGGTGTAATGCGCACCTCCGGCGAGGTATCTGATCGCGCGCCAACCAGCGACTGTGAGGGCATCGTTTGCCATGGTTTATCGCCGGTGCTGCAAATCCATGTTACTGTTCCGCCAAATGCCCCAATCGCAACAAAAAGCGCTGCCAGCACGCATCCAATCAATGGTTTCATTGCCATTTATAGTGCTTTTATTATAAGGCGCTTGAATATCATTTTTGCCGGCCTTGCTCTGGCTTGTCTCCAGTCAAATTTACCTCCGCCACCGACGTGGCAAATCTGGGACTTACGGTATTGGGCACCCTGTCCGGCCCGAGTTCTTCCGAGACTGCAATTTGATCCGCTGAAAGCGCACCATTGTAGATGCGAAACTCATCTAGGCTGATGTCTGCATACGGGTCAGCGGAGTACAATGAACGGCCAATGTAGTTGTAAACATCCTCTACCGAACTCAACGGCGCGGTGACATTGCGGTTAATGCCGGCCAAAACGCCGTTCGTGTAGAGCGCCACACAACCCAGCGGCGGATTGAAAACCGCCGTCAGGTGCATTTTCGAATGGAAGCTAAAGTCGGAATTACTGTAGGCACTTTGCTCTTGGGCATAATTGCCATCGGTAATGGCAACCCGTCCGGCCTGCGGGGCGCAAAAAAGGTAGTCAGCTCCTTCATTCCCGTTGACGTTGCCAAATCCAAACAAAAAGCAATCTTTCGGAAGCTGGCTGGAAAAGGTAGCCCACGCCTCAATGGTCACGGCCGGGTAATTGCTTAAAATTCCGGCAGGCAGTCGCACATACTGCGCATCCGCCGCTGACAACGCCAGTTGGCCGCCGCCAAACGTTCCGCCGGCTGGCAGCGTCCCGCTCCAGTCCGCACCGCCAATTGAATCGGCGCATACCGTTCCAGAGGTCTCGTTGAAGCTGTAGCGATGGACAAGCGTCGCTGACGTCTTGACGACTTTTACAGCCTGCGTGGTTAACATTCCAAGGCTGTCGTAGCGGGCAACGATGTTCGCTGTTCCATCGCTCATACCGACTACATTGCCGGAAGTATCCACCACCGCAATCGCAGGATTATCTGAACAATAAGTGATAGCATGATTTTCATTCGCCGTCAGATCCACCCATTTCGAAGAACCATTTTTTTCCCCCCGCAGCGTGGAGGAGACAAGCTGTCCGCTGTTGATCGGCGATGCGACCTGAAGCGCGAGGTTGGTGAATGTTTTCATACCAATCACCTGCAACCGGAGAACCGAGAGTGAGTTTGCGGGGAAAGTGACCGAAAAGTTTGTGCCTGCATTGGCAATGGCGTTGGTGACAGGTGCAACATGAACCGGTGAAGCGAACGAGTTTTCGTCACCCGGGCTTCCCGACGTCAGTTGAACAAGAGTTGCGTTGGGCGTGACCGAGTCAACGCCAGCAATCGCTAAGGTTGTGGTCACCGGCGCATTGTCAGGATTGACAGCCTTGACAATAATCTGACCAGTTTTTTTGGCGTAGGTGGACGAGACATACAAGCCGCCGGGATAACTGAAATCTTGAACCAGGGTGTCGTTGACATAGCAACGCACCCGGGAACCGGAAAGAACGATGCGGATATCATACCAGATATTATTCTGAATAATCTGTGGAACGGATGTGCCGAGGGTGGACTTTAATCCCCCGCTGCTCTGTTCCAAACCAGTAAGCGTGTTGCCCCAGCCGCCCACATTCAGCCATGTCCAATTGTCATCATCAAGCCAGTTAAACAGGATCAGAAAGCCCTCGCTGCCGCCGATTTTCCGGGCGCGAAGAGAAATAGTGTAACTGCTCCAGTTCGTGTCGCCAGTTATCGAGCGGCAATCGGTGATCGAATCAGATGTCTGCCGGTAGTAGCCATCAGCCATGCTCCAATCACCATTAAAAACATGCCAGCCTTTTGCCTTTTGACCGGTCATATCATTCTTGTACAGGGTCACGCCGTTGCTTTTCACCTCAATGTTGGCGTATTCAACAGAAGTATTCCATGTACCCAAGCCAAAGGCGCCATGCATCGTTGGTAGGTACATGTTTGTTTTCAGGTCAACTGTCGTCGGCAAAACCACGTCACCCCGATTGCGACTGAACATCTGCTGCACATAATAAGACGGCGTAACGAAAGACCGGGAGCTGTCGTAATAGATCATATCGGGATGCCACTGGATGCCGTTCACGTTGGCAAATAACGGCGCGTATGAAGCCAGTTGGACGAGGTCGGAGTTCCGCTCCATTCCGGTCATGAACGCCGCTTCACCCAGCGCTGCGGCCAGATTGCCATAAGTGCCAAAACCTGCCGTCACCGCGTATTCGCCGACAAATATCTTTGGTCCACGGCGGCTATAAGAATCGTACTTAGTCGCGTAAGATAAAAATGTCGCCGGACTGTCATAATAATGCTCGTCGGCGATTTCCACTGGACGGCTCCAAGGATGTCCTCCCTTCCAGTTGCCCGGTGCGATCAGGTGGATGGATGGATATTTTGCCTTGATCGCGTCGTAAAATTGCGAATAGCGTTCGTCGAAAAGTGGCCCGCCATTTTCATTTCCAATTTCCAGGTATTTCAGATTGAACGGCCCTGGATGGCCTGCGGCTGCACGGCGGGCACCCCAAGCGGTATTCGTATCACCGTTGGCATATTCGACCAAATCCAGAGTATCCTGAATCCACGGTTGCAGCTGGTCCAATGGCACGGTATTGACGGCCGCGCCGGTGTAATTGAGCATCAGGCCGGCGTTGATGCCATACAACGGCTCCATGCCTACATCTTCGCAAAATTGAAAAAACTCATAAGCCCCGAGTCCATCAGTGGACCAATATCCCCATGCGTCATTGAAATGTCCCGGCCGTGCAGCCGCATCACCAACGGTTGCCTTCCAGCGGAGCGCGTTGGTGACATTATATCCCTCGATAAAGTTGCCGCCCGGAAAACGAAGAAATGACGGATTTAACTCCTGTATTTTGCTGGCGAGATCCAGTCGCAGCCCGTTTGTCCGGCCGTGATACGTCGCCTGCGGAAACAGCGATATGACATCCAGCCAGATCGTGCCGGGGCTTGACAAGCCCAACACAAGACGGGCATTGGTATCCGTTCCGCTGGAAACCAGCCGGGCGGTAAAATGCCGCCACTCCGTCTTCAGTCCATTTAATGAGACCTGCGCATAAACATGGCTGCCATCGGCGCTCTCCAACCGCGCGCTGACCGGCCCGGACGAACCGACGGCCTTCTTGGCAAAAAAATTCAAGTTATAAGTCGCGCCCGACTCCAATGACATTCCCCAAAAGCCGGAATTAGCGACACCAACGCTCCCTGAACCGTAGGACATCGTGAGCCGAAGAGAATTATGGATGCTGGAGTTGAGCGGTTTTGCGGAATCCACGCTCATCGTTCCCCTGGCATCACCCTGCAAAACAAGCGACCAAAAATCCGCCTTATCAGAATTATAAAAAGACCGGTTACGAACCATCTCGGCATAAAGCCCGCCTTCCCCTGCATAATTGATTTCCTCGTAGAAAATTCCGAACAGATTAGAACTAACAACTGCCCCCGGCTGGTCAGCGTGAATTGTGATCGTGGCTGAGTTTTGAGCGTGCGCAATGGTCGCCGCCAGCACGCTGGCAGCAAAAACACGTTTCAAATAACTCTTAAGAGCCTTCATTGGTAAAAAGTAATGCGATAATTTCACCTGCGATTCCGCCAATCTCGCCAAGAATTCATGGTGCAATCAGCTTCATGCGGAAAAAGCTGTTGGTTGCACTTTCACTCCATGGACCGGTCACGGTATCAGCGAAGTTCGATGCGCTATACCACAATATGTTGTCGGGAACGTTCCAGTCACCCCAGTTCGCCAAATCCGGGCTGGTTTCAACCACAAACCCAACATTCGCGATGCGCTGAAAACTCACAGCCACACTGTTGGACGCCGTATTGATCGAAATCATCCATGGCGGCGTATTTGAGAGCGGCGAAGTTTTGGTGAGATATTCGTAATAATTATCGGCGCCATCACCGTCAGGATCAGCACCGGGTTGTGCATTGGCGGCGTTGGTCGAGCCAAACCATTCGAGTTGCCATTGCGCGAAGCTCTGTCGGTTTGTCAGATCAGTGCTGATCCAAGTTGTCAATAAATTGATCGCATCCTGATCAAGCTGATGCGTGGCGAGCGGAGGCATCCGGCTGAAGGTGGTGCCAATGAGATGCTGGAGCAGAACAGAGTGGTTTGTGTCGCCGGAAACGATCATGAGATTTAACGGATCACCGGCATTGTTGTCCGGCACACCATTAATGAGGTGGGTTTGATCCAGCGTGAGTGTCGGGCGCGCGTCCCAGGTTTGCGCGCCGGAGCCGCCGGGCTGATGGCATTGCACGCAATTCTCCGCTAGATACGAACGGACGCGGAATTCCAGGCTGCGCGTGGAGTCGGATGCGGCGGCGAATGCCGGAAGGGTTTGCGGCGCGGTGACGTTGGTGTTCAAGTAACCGGCCTGGCCGAGTAGCGTGAGCTGATTGCCGAAAAAGCCGTTCATGTTCGTGGTCTGGTTGAGTTCACGGGTGTTGAAACTCAGGGCATGGCCGGCGACAGGTGTATGGCAGGCCAGACATGAAGAACGCGAGGGGATTTCCCATTGCTGGGCAAGGTTGGTGGCACCAACGAGAACATTGACGTAAAAATTCGTGCCGCCATCCGGAACCAGAAAAGCCTCGGTGCCAGCGTCATTCCACTGGTAGCTAACACCATAGCAGGCATTGGTGGTTTTATACAAAACACGAGTTTCAATCCGCTTCTTCGTGGTTGGATCACCGCGCGTGAGCTCAAGGTCAAAATGTTTGACCCACACCATGCCGGCGGGAAATGCCCAGTTTGTGTCAGTGCCGAAAATCATCTGGTTGGTCGGGTCCGGAATGCAGAACCATCGGCGTTTGATCGCATAGTCGGACCAGAAGGAGACAATTGGTTCGTAGTTCACGAAGCCGGGATTCGGTGCCAGCGTGGTCAGGTCGGCGAAAATTCCGGTGTCGCTCAGCTTGGCAGGAAATGTGGAGTTGGCGACATCAGTATAGATGAGTCGTTGGATTTTATTTTGGATGTAGTTGCACAACAGGACGTCACCATTGTTTGGATCGGTGCCGAAGGCGCTCTCGCCATATTGGCCGACCAGCAGTTGGACGGTCGCGACGCCGTTCGTGCGCCACAACGCCCAGATGTTGCCACCCAGATCGAAATCGCCAAATATGTAGGCATTGGTCAGTTGTGGAATTTTTGCGCCGTGATACGGGACGCTCCCGCAGACATCTAGGCCCGAGAAGGCCGGATCCGTCCCTGGAACCGCCGGGTGGTTATATTGAAAAATAGGCTGGTCGAGTACGAAGCCGGCTGGCGGGGCGAACATCGTTGGCTGCGTCGGATAATTGGTCGAAGTCAGATGTGTGCCCTCGTAATACGGCCAGCCGTAGTTGCCGCCCTTGCGGACAAGATCAACGGACTCATATAGATCTTGGCCGACGTTGCCCACCCAGATCTCACCCGTGACCGGATCAATGCTGAAGCGCCAGATGTGGCGGAAGCCAATGGCGTAGAATTCTCCGCGCAGATGGTTCGTGTCCACGGTCACACCATAAAGATTGGTCACGCCAAGAAACGGATTGTCCGCCGGGATGCTGTAAAACGCGTGACCGTTCCCATCCGTCGGAATGGTCAAGGTGGGAACCGTGGCGGCGGGTGGAAGCGGTTCCAAGTTGCCTGGTCTTTTGTCCACATCCAGCCGCAGCAGGCCGGAATACAGGCTCACATCAAGCCGCTGGGCATTGGTATGCGCGTTGTATTGCGCTCCCTCGTCGCCCATGCCGACATACAAATAACCGTCGGTGCCGAAATGCAGGTCGCCGCCATTATGGTTGAATTCACGTTTGGTCGTGCTCCAGAGAACCACCTGCGTGTTGGTGTTCACCGTCAAATTCGTTGGATTGGCGGTGAAACGCGCGAGCTTTTCAAAATACGGATCGCCCCCGTCCGCGATATAGGTCACGTAAAAAAATCCGTTGGTGGCGAAACCCGGATGAAACGCCAGCCCCAGCAGCCCGCGCTCACCGTCCGTCGCGCTGGTGTCATATGACACTTGGTTGCTGATGTCGAGCAGGACCATCCGCACGGGATTGGTGGCCGTGACGTCGGGGATGTATGAGACATAGCCGCGCCGCTCCACGATGAACAGCTTGTTGGAGTAGGCGATGCCAGGGAGCGACTGCAAGGCGAGCGGTTGTGTGAACGTCAGCCCCGGAAACGCATCGACCACCTGGTAATTTAGCGCGGGCGGTGCGGCGGGCATCGCCAAGGTTGGCGCGGCCAGCCGCAAAGCGGAACTGATCGTGATGGAAACCGTGGCGACAGTGGAGGTGACGCCGCTGGAATTTTGTACACAGTACGTGAACGCATCTGTAGAAGTTGCGCTGCCGTTGTGCGTGTAAAGAATTTCCCCGTTCGTGTTCGCCACCGCAGTACCGTTGACCGGCGGCGTGACGACTTCTACAGTCGCGGGAACTAGCGCAGGACCTGGATCATTCGCCAGCACTGGAATCAAGGCCTCTGCGCCGGGATTCAGCGTTATCGCATCGTTCGCCGTAACGGGCGGCGGAATGGGCAAAGCGTTCGGGCCGCTTAAAAAATTGCTCAAGACCAGGTTCGCGGGCAGCGCCGCGTCGTAGATGCGGAACTCATCCATCGAACCGCCGAAATAGGGATCGGCATATTGCGACTTGCCGAGATAATTCAGCGTCGTGGCGCCCATGCTCGACGGGTTCAATGTCATCGCGTTATTCGTTGCCAGCGCGATGCCATCAAGATAAAGAATGCCGACACCGCCGTTAACCGTTACAACGACATGCTGCATCGTGTTCAATGGCAGGGCGGTGGTTCCATTCACCCGCTGCTCGGTGCCGTTGCCTCCGGTCGTAATGGCAAAACGCAGCGCCCCGCTGTCTGCCGCAACCGGGGTGAGAAACATGTTCACTGCCGTGCCGCTGCCAAAGTCAAAGATGCGTGACCAGGCGGCGGACGCCGTGTTCGTCACCCACGCCTCAATCGTGATATTGGTATAGGCGGCAACCAACCCGTCCGGCAGGCTCACATAACCGCCCACACCATCCAGCACGAGCTGGCCGTTCGTGATGGTCGCGCCACCTTGCAACGTACCGTTCGCACCGCCCAAGACGTCGCTTGCATCGGTCGTGAATGGATAACGGTGTTGCAAATTACTGGTCAGCGGATTCACCACTGTCACGATGTTGCTGTCCTGCTTGGCCTGAAACGTAGTGGTAATGAGAGCTGTGCCAACGGCCAGTGCCCACAGGGTACCATTCGTGGAAATACTGATCACATTGGTCGCGCTTGATGCAAATACCGCCGAACTGGTCACATTTGCCACCACGCCGCTGGGATAATTGGCCAGCACTACGGCTTGCGCGGAGCCCT
>Ga0206877_10157_pt1 | contig 20791 bp, 28 predicted proteins | sample Alteio_BWOrgCont_7_FD_152623 | JGI IMG/M metagenome (GOLD analysis project Ga0206877, IMG submission 152623) | Enriched cells from forest soil in Barre Woods Harvard Forest LTER site, Petersham, Massachusetts, United States -... | ecosystem: Environmental > Terrestrial > Soil > Temperate forest >...
AGGCGCATTCGCAAGAAGCCGTGCGCACCCTGATCGAAGGTGACAAACGACGTTCCTTTGTCATCTTTTTGCCCTTCTGGTTAATAGCAAAAAAAGCTAGACTCGCCCTTCAATCAAAAGGTTTGGCTTATGGTAAAAGAATTTTTCACCTGTTTATTGTCTAGCTTGACTCTCTTTGCAGGCCAAGGACAAGTTGCAACAGCAAATGGTATCGATATCTGGTATGAAACCTTCGGAAAAAAAGAAGATCCGGCGGTTCTCCTTGTGATGGGCGGTTGCTGTCAGGGCGTTCTCTGGGACACAAAGTTTTGCCAAAGGCTTGCGGATGCAGGATTTTATGTGATTCGCTATGACCATCGAGATGCTGGCTTATCCTCTTGCTTTGATTTTGAAAAAAACCCTTATAGCCAAATGGACATGACAAAAGATGCGGTTGGGGTTCTTGATGCCGCAGGTGTAGAAAAAGCGCATTTATTCGGCGTTTCTCTTGGAGGGTTGCTGTCTGAACTCATGGCAGGTTACTTTCCCGAGAGAGTCCACACAATTTTAGCATTGGGCTCCACTTGCGATATTCGTCCGATGAATCTAGCTTATGCTGGCCTTCCTCCTGAAGAAAACGCTGCGTTATCTCCTCCATCTTCACGATATGTTGATTGGATGCAAGAATTTATGAAATTAACTCCGCAGACAGACGAAGAAAAACTAGCGCAACGGCTGGAAGGTTGGAACAGGCTGAATGGTCAAAAAATTCCCTTAAACGAAGAAACCAATCGAGCCATTCATCTGGAATTTCTTTCCAGACTTCGATATCCGCAAGGAATTGTCAATCACATCACAATGTTGCGAATGGAACAATCGGAAGCATTAGTCTGAGCAGCGCCTTACCTTGTCAAAGTTCCTACCGTTATCCTTCAGGGATCCGAAGATCCTATTTTTCCTTCAGACCATGGAGAGGCGCTAAGCCGGGCTATCGAACATTCTGAATATTTCTTGGTAGAAGGAATGGGACACGTTCCTAGCGACCATTTTTATGATTTTTATATCGACATTCTCAAACGACAAGCGTCGGAATGCGCTATTAAGTCCGATCTTCAATAAGCGGTAGCTGTTATTTCTCGAAAAGTCGCGGCGCTTTGCACCCACGACTTTTTGAGAGCTATACCCAAACAACTTGGAAAGTTGGTTTTTGACTGCGTCGGCTTTGCCTCAAAATGATTGTCCTCGATCGAGATAGATGCCGATTTTGTAGTCGCTTTGTCCGATAACGGAAGAGGCGATCTTATCCAAGAAATTCCCAAATGAGGGTACAAGGTGTTTTTTGATTGAATTGGAGTGGTCTTGCATGAAGTTTAAGGATCATTTTGCCGGCACCGGCAAGCCAATCCTTCAGTTGGTTACATTTTGTAACCGACTCTACGTAGATGAGTACTGTGCAATTTTTTTATGCACAGCATTGCACAGTAAAATGCACAGCTGCTCTACAGGTAACGCCCATCTCATAAGTTATTTTTTGAATGGTAAATCCATGAGAAAATATCGGGCAAATGTTCCCAAAAATACTCAAATGGCCGGAGATCCTTCACCTGGTGGTGCAGCACTACTTGTTCATTGGCAGTGAGGTCCAATTTGATGGAAGGATAAGGGACTGGCTGCTTTAAAGGGCCTCTGTAGGATAATTTACCTTGTATGGATAAGCTGCGATGTGGGTCCAAAGAAATTAAATTTCCTGGGATTTCGATTCCCGACTGCTCATAAATCCACTGTGCGATCTGTTTTAAGATGGGTCGCAGCGCCTCTTCTTTCATTTGCTGAGCATCAAGCAGGGTGAAATCTAAATCTTCCGAAAAGCGATACTTGTTGAAGAAGCATTTCTTAAGGCAGGTTCCTCCCTTAAAAACCCATGAGTCTCTAGTCTGAGGATGGTTTTCAATGCCGATCAATATCCATCCCAAAACATAGTCTTTTTCAATTGTAGAGGATTGTAATCCATACTCTTTCGCTTTTCGAGCAAGTTCAAATTTGTTAATCATCGAAATCCCTCTTCGAATCCTTCAGGAATCCATAATCTCCATTTTTTGATTAGGCGTTGTCCTTTTGATGCTGGATCTAGTTGCGAATTTCCCTGGCTCAAATGACTTAAGCATTGTGTAATCCAACGTGTCTCATCAGGTTTTATTTTTGACAATACGAACCCTAAGCGTTTAAAAATCGCCTTGTTGTTCATCTTCCCAGCATATTGGATCAAAATATTTAGATCGCATTCATTTGAAGAAAGATATTTTTGGAAAAAGTCCACCACAGAACGAATTCCTCCTCCAATTGATGGATCATCAAACATATCTATGATCGTCTTATGAGGATCTGAGACTTGTACTTTGACCTGGTCTTTCCAAACCGATTTAAGTCCAAACATTTTGTTAGACGCCGATTTTTTTATCAAAAATGTTAATCCTGCAACAGACTGCTCTTTCTGATTTAGGCGTCGAGAGGTAAAGATGATGGTCGATTCGAAAATCTGTTCGGTGAGATCCCAATGCTGGGCCGCAGACCATCCCCCGATATAGCAAGGAGAAAAAATTTGAGCGGCTATTATCCAAGGATCAAGGAGGCCACCATCCGGAGTTTCAGCAGCTACGTCTATTGGGAAATATAGCCCCCGCCTGACTCTTCGCAGCCAGCCATTTTTTGCCCACGAGGATAGATATAGCCTTGCCTGCTCTCTTGAGACGTTTAATGTTTCCGTTACTAAACTTACTGATATGCAACCTTTTGAATTGCGAAGCACGTCTGAAAGTCTCTTGCGAGATAATTTGCCCAGCCCTGCTAACTCGTCCATGGTACATCCAATGCGTTAATCGTATTTGAAAAGATACGTTATCCATGATTTAGATATACCATATAGGGTGTATTTTAACCAAAGAAAATAGGTGTTTTACGATGCTTTTAGTGATCTCAATATACCTAAATTGGATTTGAGGGTGCTCAACTTATTAGGTATGTTTTGACTAGAAGTAAGAGTTTAGCAAATGATCCAAGCCATCACTTTGCCGGCTCCGGCAACCCAATTCTGTGAGGGAATTTGCTGTATTAGGCCTTCTTGCTAAATAATTTCTTTCGTTCTCAATTTAGCAAAAATATGGTAAATTCCTTCTCTAAGGAAAGGGTAGGCGTGTGCTAAAGATTTTTTTCGCCTCTTTGTTATCTAGTCTGGCTCTCTTTGCAGGTCAAGGAACTCAAGAACAAATAGTAATCAATTATTTTGAATCTATGAATCAAAGCCCTCCACTCTCGACCGAGCGATTATTAGTTATTCAGAATGAGATTTACAATAAAATCCAACTCAACGAAGACAAACTACGGCTCATTAAAGATAAATCGGGTTCTCTTATTGAGAAATGGCAAGCGCTACTTCAAGTAATTTTGCCAATTCAGATGGATGTGATCAAGGCTCACAATCTTGGAGACAATCAATCCGGGCTGTCAAAATTTAATGAAGAATATGCCCGTGGTTCATCTGAATCTGGTGCTTTATCTGAATTGAATACAGAGAAATGGCTATTCATATTCAATAAAACGTTCGGTGTTACTGAATTCAAAGAGATTTCTCTGCAAGCAGCCCAGAGTTTAATAGCGGAAATAGCGGAAGAAATGACCTCCGAGACTTTTTTAACACAAATTGACCGTGTAATAAATTCTCTTATTCCTGAGGCATCTCTGATCGAAAAAAGACAGGCTGTTTTGACTATCTTGTTTCCTTTGCATATGTCTGTTATGGAAAGGCATGGATTTAACGGTGAGGTGGGCTATATACAAGCTCAAAGAGCCATTATGGATTATCACCATGACCCACAGATCGCTCAGAGGGCGGCCCATGCTCAATCCGTCGTCTTTAGGCGAGCTCAACTAATTCAGTAATGCAAAAAAAGCCGGGGAACTTTTCTTGTAACTCAGCGTTAGGATCTCCATGAGATCGTAATATCGAAACATTTCAAAAGACTTACTGATCTTCCAAACAGGGCTTTTTCATCAAAAATTTCTTGACTTTCAAATGAGACATGCAGTCTGATTGTTAGATTTTCTTTTAACAATCAATAAGTTGTGACCGGTTTTACCAGTGCGTGCGATACTGAGTGGCTGGACGATTCACCAAAGGTGATTTCGTCAAGTTTCATTGAGTATTTTGCCATGCTAAAAGATGTTCGCATACCCACAAAAACAAGCCATTCTCTTCTTGAGATTATTTTCACGACGGTCTGTGCTTATATTTGTGGAGCAAACTCATGGGAAGGGGTGTTAGAATTTGCCCGAGCTAGAGAATCGTGGCTAAGAAAATATATCTCACTGGAAAACGGTATCCCATCCCTTGCGACTTTTTGGAGAACTTTTGCGCATCTGGAACCGAGCTCATTTGAGCAATGTTTTTGTAACTGGGTTCACACGCTATTAGGAGATACGCGACACATTGCCATAGATGGAAAGACTCTCCGAGGGGTACATGACAGGGACAATCTAGACGCTCAGCTTGTCCTGGTGAGTGCATGGGCCACTGATAAAGGGCTTTTGCTGGGCCAAGTAAAGACGGACGTTAAATCTAACGAAATTACTGCCATTCCTCACCTACTCGATATGATTCGAATAAAAGACTGTCTGGTGAGCATTAACGCAGCTGGATGCCAGACAAGGCTTGCGGAAAAAATCTCTGGTTTAGGAGGCGAATATTTACTGGCGCTCAAAGGCAATCAAGGGACATTAAGAGTGGACGTAGAAACTTTTTTCCAGGATGCACGCTCGAGCAACTGGGAGTATCTCGATTTTGAACGATGTGAAAGCGTTGAAAAAGGACATGGCCGCATAGACACAAGAACTGTGTATCTCGTCAAGGATATGGCTGACTGTATTGATGACACGCAATGGCCCAATATACAGAGCGTGATTATGGTGAATTCTAAACGGCGCATTAAAGATAAAGAAAGCGAGGAGAGTCGGTATTACATCACATCCTCGCATATGGGCGTTACAGAAGCGGCACCGGCCATCCGCAAACACTGGGCGATAGAAAACGGATTACACTGGTCCTTAGATGTTGGGTTTAGAGAAGATCGGCAAGTAGCACAGAAGATGAATCTTGCAGAGAATCTTGCCGTGCTAAGACGAATTGCATTTACGCTGCTAAAGCAGGAGAAAAGCGCGCTAAGTTTGGAGAATAAAAGAATGAAAGCAGCGATGAGCGAAGATTATCTAGATCAAGTGCTTGGATTGGGCGCAACAAAAATCTCATGAAAAAGCCCTGGCAAATAGATCAAACACAGGAATAGAAACTGTAAGAATTATATAAAGATTGTTGCGCCGGCATGCGCTCTGAAGGTTATTTAAACCAGGGGTCTGTATCCATCATCACGGGGGTGTAATGATGATGTGTATGGCTATGCCACAAGTAGCCAGAGAGTGTCACGGTTTGGCCAAGATGTTCGCGTAACCAACTTTTGTCAAAGTCACCGGTCAACTCCAATTCATGACATCTTAAACTTTCCCGAATGGACTCAGGCGAGTGAAAAGCTGCATGCACAGGTGTGTTACAGGCGATCTCGAATGATGCTGGGTCCATTTTTATAATAAAACAGTCTACGGTCCCAAACCTTGGGTTTTCTGAGTCTCTGTCTAAGACTCGTAAAGCCAACTCTCCCGACATTGAGACTAGATGCTCTGGTTCATCGATAGATAAAACCAATGAGGTGTCGCCTTCCCACAACCAATCTTCTTCACTGAAGCAAAAAGTGGAAGAGAATAAACATAACAGAAGGCTAGCAAACCATCTCACGAAACCGTTTTGCATGATATTCAGGCCTCAAATACATCGTACCATTTGAACAATGAACAACGATAGCATGAATTCTCCATTCTTGAGCAAGAGTTATGGCCTCTTGCTTGGACATCCAAACATCGTTTCCATTTTGGCGAATACAGTACTCAGAAATCACGCCTCTTTTCATGTGGACACCTGTGATCACCCATTTTTCTATGAAATCTTCTTTGCCCACCTTCTATTTTTCTGTGGACTCAATCGCTTGCCAGAAAGCCTTAAATTCTTGGTCGTTCAATGATTTTACTTTGCGTTCAGGGTCTAAACCCGTCTTATCCACAATGATGTTGATATAGTTGGGGTTCGGCTTATCGTAGCGAATCATCGCTTCTCGTAAAGTCAAAGGAGAGTAGATTCCACCCTTCAGCATTACGATTAATGCTTCGTGACCTGTTTCGTAATCGGGATAGACTGCGTATTCATTTTCTCCATATCCAGCAGTTCCGATAGCTCGTCTTTTCGCGCTTTTGCTATACGAACTGGCTCTAAGATTTCCAGGATTATTGCATCTCCATGCTACAGTTCCGCCTCCACGAATTGTCATATTTCCTTCTTCGTCAAAATATTGAACTGTGAACAAACTTTCCAGATCACCGCAATTCGGGGGTCCGCTTTTAGCTTTTACAAAAACCATACATCCTCTTTTTCAATAAGGGGACATTTTACCAGATACTTCCTTCTCTGTCTTACAAAACTATTTTTTAAAAAAGTGTATTTAACGCTAATAGAATATATTTTTATGTTGTTTTTGATGATTTAGATATCCCTAACATCGTCACCCAACCAGGGAAATCGAGCCTGCTACCCGAGTTCTTTGAAAAGAGGCTATCAAATAGCGGTCCTAAAGAGCCTAATGGGAATGGCCATCTGTGCTGAAGCTTTTGTAGAGTTGTCAGTCGCTTACAAAATGTAATCGACTCCAGTACATAGTCTAGGAGTGAACTTCAAGATCAGCTTACCGGCGCTGGTAAGGAGAGCGGGCAGCTACTCTTGATTTTGCAAGAATTACACGGTCTAAGGTGGCTTACTTGCGATCTTTTCGAAACAGTAAGTTTATCGAATCTTGAGCAGAGGGAGGCAGATTCGCTATCACATCTTTCCTAGGATCAAAACAAATGTTGTCTACTATTCTGAGAACTTTATCCAATTTTTGAACGACTTTCATCGAGAAGTGACCCTGTAATGCGTGCCAGGCAAAATTAGACAAGAGATCGGCTATTTTCAATTCAGGATATTTGTCGTCCATAGTGGCCTTTTCCTCTACAAGGATGTTGGATAGCATTTTGCTCGCATCGAAGACTGTTTTGCCGTGTATTTCTCTTGTATCCCCAATAAGCAGATGCTTGGAATTAGGCGGGATTTCGAAAGAGCCGTCTTGAGACCGGCGAAAAATAAAATAACTGACAAAATTTCTTAGGGACGTGAGCGAGGCCTGGCATTGGTCATCAATAATCAGTTTCAGTTTTCTCAAATCGATGCTGCGATGTTTCTTCAAATCTCTCAAATGCAGGATGAAAAATAAGGAAATGACTTCAAGAATGCATAGCACTTTGAAAAAGTCTTGGAGGCTTAAAACAGGTTTATTTTTCCCCATTAAATTATCCAAATGGTAACGCAAAGAATCTCCTCGCCCAGGTGGTTCAGACGCTGCAAATACATAATGAGGGGAAAGCCAATCGGTCCGGAATTTTTCTGCGTCCTGCTCTGACACGTGACCGATGTCGCCTGCAACCAGAACTCCCTTAACTCCGCATTCAGTCATATCGTCGAGGAGTTGGCAAATTTCTGCTTCTTGCCTTGTTTGAAAAAAGGTGCGGTAGTAGTCGGCCCCTTTCTTTAGATGTTTATGTTTTCTCGACCATAGATTTCTGCCTTCGTACGGCAGAACGGCTCCTGCTACAGACGCAATCTCCCAACGCATGGGTGGATTTTTTTGAAACATGAACTTCTTACTTTCGTCGATCAACCAGAGCATTAAATAGAACCTATATTAAGTAGTTTGGATGTGAATTTTAATATATTGAAATGGAAAAAATCAAGTTGCGGTAAGTTAATCCGTGAGAAATAAATAGGAAAGCTATGTGGCCTAAAAATACAGGTGAAAAAACAACGGTGTTAACAAACTTCTCGTTGGCCGCCCATGGCCACAAGCAAGCTCTGTGGCAATGCGACCTCTTCTGAATATAGTAATTTTCGCTGAGCTTCAGTTGTAAAAGGGCATCTCGATCCTCCAATCCCAGGAGTCGCGTTATAATCAAGCTCGTGGGAGCAATGTTCAATTTTATCGAGACAACTCTTGAGCATTTGAGCTTTATGTTCTTTGCTTCGCGTTCTTTTTGTCCAAAAATCCCATACCCAATTTCCTATGAGAGAAGCACCTACAAAAAGACTCAAATCGTATAACACATCACGTTCCATTTGAAAGCTCACCCTGCTTTTTCTGAAGAAAAACCGTTTCCAAGAATTCTTCCACGCTTATCGTAGAGAGGGATTCTATTTTTAAAGTAGCAGCAGACAAATCTTGCATCTCTGTAAATCGATTAGGGACTGCTATGGTAATGCAACCAGCTGCTTTCCCAGAGATAACTCCCGTGGCGCTGTCCTCTATCACAACACACTCGGTGGGTGAGACATTGAGTAGCTTTGCTGCGTGCAGGTAAATATACGGCTTCGGCTTATTTACGCCTTCTGGATCAGAATAATCTGTCAGGTCATCGTGGCCGGATAAAATCACATCAAACAGATCTTCAATTTCAAGATGCTTTAAATTGCTTAATATCTCTGACTTGACGGCAGCGGAAGCAACTCCAAGCTTAAGACCAAGACGCTCTTTTTCATTGGCTAAACGTTTGAGAAAATCGACAGTTGCCTTGATGGGAGGCAATCCCTGTTCATGGAGTTCTTTATAATAGGCGCGCTTCTCTGCAAGGATCTCATTTGGGTCACCTTCGCCAATGCTTTCAGAAATGAGCTTAGCAATGACAGATGCAGACTTCCCAGTGTAGAGGAGGCATTGATCCAGAGTGAGATCGTGTCCGCGATTTTGCAGCGTTCTCCGCCACGCCGAGAGGTGAGCTTCTTCGCTATCAACTAATGTTCCATCGCAGTCAAAAATAATCGCTTTTATAGGCTGCTTAGAATGTAGAAAATTTGTCATACATAGCCCGATTAGGAGGATAAGAAGTTTGGCCATATGCCTCGAAAGTAAGTTTTTTTGACTTGTGCATTACCTGGCACATTTTGATTTTGGGTCATTAGAAAACTGTAGAGAGATTGTCATAACTCACTCATAAAAAAGAATCTGGGTGAGAGGATTTGAACCTCCTACCTCTTGCACCCCATGCAAGTTTTTTTATGTTTTGAACCATATCATCCTGTCTCATTCAGTACCACCAATTTTCTCATAACTCTCTCTGATTTCTTGATTTGAATCAACTTTTTGTCTTATGTTGATGCAACACGGTTTATGTGGATTTACCTGCCACATACCTGCCACACGAAAAGGAGGGCATATGAATCAAGCGTTTATCGCTCTGGGCTCCCAGGAAAAATTTGCGAGGCTTGGCGACTTTAATGTGACCGTTAACGGTGACGAAGTAGACCTCTACTATAACCTTGACCTCGGCGATCATCGAACGAGCATGTTTGATGTCGATAGCGGAACTTACAAGGATTTGGCAAAGGCGCATCACTCCTTTCACTACTCGGGGCAAGGGCACTTAAAAGAAACAAGAAAACGAGGAGCTCGTCCACTATTCATTGGTCATATCTCTGACGGAAGTGTTTTAAATAGTCCGGATGGGGACCCTTTAATCTTAGGGCTAGAATCCTTCTTTTTTGATCTTGGGGTCACTACAGGCGTTGCTGAACCCAATACTCTCTTTTTGCAGCCCCCAACAGGGGTTAAGCAGTATTCCATTCTTTGGTTATGGATGTCTGCTGACGCTCCGAAAATAATCCATCCTCGCTGGTGTTATGTGAATCTTTGGGAGTCTCGCGGAGGTTACAACACATTCCGAACAGCTGCCATTGCGGACATGTCGATAACACGCGAAACCCAAACGATTCTATCGGTCAATGGATGGGAAGTCAGGGCACTTTTTCTTAAGACGTTGCTGCCGGTTATGACTCAGGGTGTGATATTGGCTCATCCTAAAGGAAAGGAATGCCCATGGAGAGCATGGGCTTCCCTAGATGCACATCTCCCCATTTCTCAAATGGTGCATTTTGAGGCATTCAAGAAAAAGCCCCTGATTACTACAGAGCATCACAAAATAGCTGAAGAGGCTAGAACGCCGTGGATTTGGGTAAAAAAGCAAGAGGTAGCAGATGGAACGAATTCCTCGAACTAACGCTGATGAATATTGTCGCAAGCAAGAGCCTCAAGATAAGCCTCTCTACATCCACGATTCACAAGTTAAGGGGCTTGTTTTTCGTATAATGCCCACCGGCTCCAAATCATGGATTCTCCGTTACCATTTCAAAGAAGGCGATGAATGGAAGCAGCGCAAGACAGGTCTCGGCCCCTTTCGCCAGGGCCGCAATGATGTTACAGGCCTGACCGTCTCCGCCGCTCGCGTTGAAGCTGAACGGCTCAAAAAAGAGGTGAAACACGAAGGCGCCGATCCGATTGAGGATAGAAGACAAAGAGCTGTCAATCGTTCTCATGAGAAGGCCAGTAAAGTTCTTGTCAAAGATCTCTTTGAGCGGTGGGCGGCGACAGACCTCATCAATCGTAAGGATCAAGGCGCAGAAGCTCGACGTATGATTTCAAAAGATGTCCTTCCCTTTATTGGCGACTTGAACATCAAAGACGTTCGCAAGGGACACATCGCTGAAATCACAGATCGGCTTCTTCAACGTGGGGTCAATCGAATGGCCAAAGTAGTTTTGAGTCTGACTCGTCAAATGTTCCGCTTCGGAGTCACACGCGATCTTCTTGAATCAGATCCAACGGCTATGCTTAGCAAGAAGAATATTGGCGGGGCTAATGTAGAAAGAGATCGTGTCCTCGATGAGGACGAAATCAAAGAGCTGGTCAAGAAACTACCTGCTGCCAACATGGCAGAGACAGCGACCATCGCTATTTGGATCATTCTCGCAACATGTTGTCGTATTGGAGAATTGCTGAAAGCTCGTTGGGATCATGTAGATCTAGAGCGCAAATATTGGAGAATTCCTGCTCACAATAGCAAAAATAAAAGAGAGCACGTCGTCTATCTCTCTTCCTTTGCCATTCGTCAGTTTCTCAAACTCAAAGAACTAACAGGAGGCGGTGAATGGTGTTTTCCAGCAAGCCGCAAAAGCGATGCTCTGTGTTCAAAGACTGTGACGAAGCAGATTACTGATCGGCAGAGATCGAGCGAGGGCTATAAAAACAGAACCAAACAAATCGGGGTTCTTGCCCTTCCACGAGGTGTTTGGAAACCTCACGATTTGCGTCGCACGGGCGCTACCCTTATGAATGCGCTTGGGGTGCTCCCTGAAGTGGCTGAGAGATGCTTGAATCACATGGAAGAGAACAAGATCAAGCGGATTTACCAGAGATACGGTTATGAAATCGAAATGAAGCAGGCTTGGGAAAAATTGGGAGACCGACTCGACTTTCTAATGGGAGGAGTATCATGACAATTCTTTTTAAAGCGGAAAGAAATCTTATTCGGATCGTCCAAAACCATTCCATTGGCAAAGCTGTTTGCGAATCGACCAATCTCGATTTAGGGAAAATTTTTGAGCACTGTTCTCTTGAAATACCAGATGAAGCCCAGCCTGGGGTTGGTTGGCTTGTCACGTGGAGTCCGAACGAACTGGATATCGACCCAGCTCATTTGCATATCGTTCAAGTTTTACTTAAATTAGCTTGGCTCTATTCCGAAAAATCTGACTCACCATTGAAAACGGTGGTGTCTCAAGAATTGACCATGTTCCAAGCGGGTATGAAGCTTGAAGCGAGTAGGAGGCAACGGATCGAAGCAGCCAAAAAAGAGCGGCCTTGGCCAGCGGTTGACCAATGGATCAGTAAAAAGCTCAAATCCAAAACGAAATGGACAAGCAAAATGCTGTGGGATGCCTTACCAACTAGCCATGATGGAGATTCTATTTATCTGGATGGAGAAAAATTGCATTGTTCTTTAGGTAGCTACAACTCAATCGGTTATCGCGCATTTTGTGAACACGTTAGGAGGCAGCGCGAAAAAAATAAATGCAGATAGCGACGCTAGCTGCATTTGCATATGAGACGATTCATTACATAGTAACAAGCGAGGCTATGTGATGAGAAATCCAATCATTTTTCTTAAAGATACTGAAGCTGCCATCCGATATGGCGTAAGCCGCCCTACCATTTGGCGGTGGGCAAAACAGGGTAAGTTTCCAAAGCCAATCAAATTGGGCGCCGGCTCTACCCGTTGGCGCTCTTCGGATCTGGAAGATTGGGAACAAAGTAAAATCCAGAATTCAATTCAAACAAATTCTTAGACGGCGAATCAACGATGTCTAAGATTCCCTACGTATTTTTAGCTATGCCGCATGAGTTCTTGACATGGGATTTTCTAGATGATCCCATCATGATGCACTTCATTGTTTGGATGATGAAACGGATCTCTCCCGAGCCCTCATTTATTCCTTTGAAAGGAGAAGGGAAGCAGCTGTACTTAGAGCCATTTGAATTTATGTTCGGTAGAGAAACGAGCGCCTTGGCCGCAGGTATTTCTCTCAAAAATGCACGTACCCGGGTGAAACAGTTAATTGGCCTTGGATATATCAAGAAGGTGGCCAGCAAAGGGGCCAGCACTTATTCGGTCTATTCTCTAGAGGTAGGAGCGCTTCGACAGGTCGTTAATGGCCGGCAAATCGGCCAGCAATCAGGCCAACAGATGGGCCAGCGAACTGGCCACAATCTAGAAGCGCAGATCCCAAATCCTAAATGTATAAAAGAGACGTCAAACGTTAGCGCGAAGTTTGTCGATCGAACGCCTTTTTCTGATCAACAAAGGAGCGATCTTCAGGGACTTCTCGCCTATTGCCAAGACAAGGAGCTTCGGATTTCAGAACGCGCCTTGAGAAGATGGATTCGTCTCTATGAGTCGGAGCGCATAATAGACCATCTCTCCTTGCTCCTAGACAATCTCGATGGGATTAAAAAGCAAGAAGCTTGGTTGGAAGTGGCTCTGAAGGAGAATTACTCGCGTCAGAATAGTAACATCCAAGAGAATCGCCGTTTTGCAGAAGACTTTGCGAAGAGTAATGACTGGAGTGATCTCAAAATCACCCAATCATATTGCTGTCATTCACCTTCCTCCAAGGATTATCCGTTCAAGCTGCCTCCAGAAGCTTTTAGAGAAATGCTCACAGATTGTTATCGCCAATACCATCAAGATTCGGAAGGAGCGCATGGAATCTAAATCTCCTGAAAATTCAGGAAAAATACAGGCCAAAGGGAAATATACAAAAGGCCATTCCGGCAATCCCAAGGGTAAACCAAAAGGCGCCCGAAACAAATCCTCGTTAGTGGCAGAAGCTCTTTTAGAAGGCTCTTTGGACAAGATTTGTAAGAAAGTCGAAGAGGAAGCTCTGAATGGCAATATGCAGGCTGCCAAAATGATCTTGGAGCGATTTCTTCCTCCAAGAAAAGATCGGTTTATTGAAATCGATTTTCCTCCAATCCATACGCTCGAAGACATCGTGAAAGTCGTTGAATTCATCTTCTCTTCAGTTGGAAAAGGTGAGATCTCTCCATCTGAGGGAGAAATACTCACCAGAATGGTGGAAAGTTATTCAAAAGCCATAGAGGGATGTCAGTTTGAATCAAGACTCAAAAACTTAGAAGAAAATCTCAAAAATAGAGGAAAAACATGAAGCCTATGAATAGAAAGAGAATCGAGAAGATTGAGAAGACTTGCAATTTGCAAGAGAGCAAACCTTCTTATTATGCTCTCGTCGTATATAGCCCAGAAATCCACGACCAAATCGACTCTCTGGAAGTAGATGCCGATTTTGTGGTTGCCCTGCCGGATAACGGAAGGGGGGATCTCATAGAGGAAGTTCCCAAGGGAGGCTATAAAGTGTTTTACGGCTAAGTTGTTTAAAATCTTTTTTCTCAATATGCTTTAGGACATTTTATACCTTCTCAAGGAATGCGCATGGAAAAAGATGAAAGCAGCAGCCTGATTCCCAACAAACTGTTATTTGAAGATTTAAAAAAGATCAATCAACACGGGATTGAATATTGGAGCGCAAGAGATCTGCAATCTCTTCTAGGATACGCTAAGTGGCAGCGTTTTGAGAATGCGATAGAGAAAGCCATCGAGTCATGCAGACAATCAGGGAATGATCCGGAGCATCACTTTACCGGCGCCGGTAACCCAATAATCAGTGGGAAAGGAAGAGCTCAAGTTGCTGATGATTATCATCTTTCGCGTTTTGCTTGTTATCTTATAGCTCAAAATGGAGACCCTAGAAAACCAGAAATTGCTCACGCTCAGAAGTATTTTGCGATTCAAACTCGTCGCCAAGAATTGACAGATGCTGCTGTTGCAGATCTCGAGCGATTAGAGATGCGTAGACAAGCCTCTCAAGACTTCAAGGCTCTCTCTGGTGCTGCTCGCGATGCTGGCGTCCAAAACAGAATGTTCGGGATTTTTCATGATGCTGGATACAGAGGGCTTTATGGAGGATTAGGCGCCGATGCAATCAAGGCGCGCAAGGGGATTGATCCTAAGGAACAGCTAATGGATCGAATGGATAGAACAGAGCTTGCCGCTAATCAGTTTCGGATGACCCAAACGCGAGAAAAACTCAAGCGTGAAGGTATCAAGAATCAAAGAGACGCTATTGAGGCTCACGAAGCGGTAGGGAAAGAAGTTCGCGCTGCTATTGCTAAAATTGGTGGTACAGCTCCAGAAAATATTCCTCCGGCCGAACACATCAAAAAAGTAGAAAAACGCTTAAAAACAGCAAAGCCTAAATTATTGCTCGACGACAAGGACTCAGGATTGCTACCTATAGATTCAGAATAAGCTCCATCACCGAATCTATGCTTTTGCAAAGTCTAGTTATATTCGTGAACCACACCCTTTTTCTTAGCTTCAGAGAGCCAAGGTTCGTCTTTGATTGTTGTGGATGGACCATGTCCCGCTAAAACGACAGTATCAGGAGGAAGCGTTGATATTTTATCCAGGCTCGGCCACATTCGTTCCGCTTGGCCAGTGGTAAGAGTAAGGTTTCCTATTAAACCTCGGTAAAATGTATCTCCTGAAAACAATATTTGCTCTTCTCGGCAATAAAAGCAGATGCCACCTGGCGTATGACCTGGAGTGTGCATAACCTTGAAGGAAACTTTCCCCACAGTAAGAAGATCGCCATCTTTGAGCAAGTGATCAGGTATTGTTCCTTCAACTGTTGGTACCGCCATCGGCACGCCATCACTTCCTGGATTTTCCAAATTGCCTCTATCTTCTTCGTGCATAAATACAGGAAGAGAAAACTCTTTTTTAATTTTGGCTGCATCGACTATGTGATCCCAGTGGCTGTGGGTTATCCAGATAGCTACAGGCTTAAGAGAATATTGCCGTGTCGCTTCAAGAACCGTATCGAAGGTTTCCATCCCTGGGTCAATAATGACGGCATCGCGTGTATCCTTGCACCAAATTATGTACATATTTGTACCATAGGGTTTGGGAGGAAAAGCAGCAGGGACGCAGAGCACATTCATGATATGTCCCTGTATTTTATGTTGCGTCTGTCCGTCATATGCAACGACGAGATTTAGGCGCGTTTCTGCTCTCAATCCAAGCAATGAAAGAATTCGACTAAAGAATTTTGAAAAAATGCCCATTCAACATGGATCCTGTATTTGTGCGTTGTTTGCTACAACTTGTTCTCAGAAAACCTGGCTTGTCCCTTCTATTTGAACTATTCGATGTTTTCGAATAGTTGCCAAGGAATTCTCTACATTTCTATAGCAATGTAAACTTGTACTTCCGGTTTTTTTTGAGGATCAAAATCAGAACGGTACAGCTCAAAATCGCTTGTATAGGAGCGATGGAGATTTGATTTCCAAACCGCTTGCCATGCAGCAATCAGTCCTTGGGGAAACGTTCCCTGAGTTGTAAAGACAGCATATTTCGATTCAGGAATTACTTTGCCGACAAGTCCTTCTGGGATCTCATCTAAACTAGAAACTTCGCATCCAAGAATCCAGGAATAAGGCTTCGTATAATCGCCTTCATAGTCAGTATAAAGAGCGAGAATGTTGCCATTTATCTTGTTCGGAATTTTTGCAAGGGTGTTCTCTCTAAAAAACTTTTCCTTGTGAGCAGGCATTGCTAAAGAACATTCCTCATTATTTGTTCTCAACTCAAGCCCAATGAAAAATTTCTTCTTTTGGTTTTCGATAGTATAGTTCATTCGGAGTCCTTGTATTTGGGTTTCTTGGGCTTTGTCTTCGTGACAATATCCCGATGCAAAAGCAAAGCTAAGAATAAGGAGAAACAATTTCTTTCTATTCATTTTTTAATCCTCTTTAGCCTGTTGTGAAAAGGGAGCATCGGTATTGACAGACCACCATGAATTGAAAATTTTTTCACTTTCTACTAGATGAATCAATTGATTCATATTGTTTACAAAAGAGGATTTCCACTCATCGAAACTTGAAGCATAATTACCTGCTGGAGGGATTGATTTAAGGAACTCTTGGAATTCATCACTTGTTGGGCAATTGATCTTTATATTTACTGAAACATCGTGAGAATTTTCTTTTTTGTGTTCTGCTATAGGTGGACTATTTTTAAGCTGAATAATGACAAGTTCAACTGATTCAGAAGAGTTGTTTACACTTTTATGTAATTCGTTTTCAGGATCAACTTCACGGACAACAGCTACACCTGTAGGAAAATGTACTTCTGTTTCTCGTCCATCGGCTTCAAGACGTGTAATAGTTCCTCCTTTTAGGGCGATAACTACTTGAGGATAGGCATCTCTATGTAATCCTATTTCTTCGTGTGGCTGTATTTTTGCTTTAGCGACGCTAATCTGATCGTTCTCAAATTGTACTTCGTATTCCAGTGCTTGGACGCTCGCAGAAGCTAGACAAATCAACCCTAACAGGATGTTTTTCATGATTTTCCTCTATTTAAATTTTTTCCTAAGTAAATGACAATGAATCATACCAGGGTACCTATATTTTTACTCAGCTCAACCAAGTCATCGGCTCTGAGCTGCCTCTTTTTTTGTGCATTACCTGCCACATACCTGGCACAAGAGACAAAAATCAGAATTCATTGAGACAAGCAGATTAACCTTAAGTACCTGATAAAAAAGAATCTGGGTGAGAGGATTTGAACCTCCGACCTCTTGCACCCCATGCAAACGCGCTAGCCAAGCTGCGCTACACCCAGATAGTCAGGAGAGACGGCCGTTGCGATCCCCTCGAATTGGAGATCGGCCTTTTTGAATTCTTTGACCCCATGCCGGGCAGATTCCTCGACGATCTTTTCCAAAGTATCGCCGGGATGAAGTTCCAGGGAATTGATATCGACCGAGATCGAAGCCGAAAAAACCACGCCGTTCCGAAGCCCTTTGACGCGGAAATTCGCGTAGATCGCATCTTTTTTTCGAGTGACGTTTACGAAACGGATGACGTTGTTTTCAGCTAAATTCTTCAAAGCACACCTCGTGAAAAGGTTAAATCTTAGATTCTCATCGACCTTTCTGTCAATTCCGCATTTGGTATAGAATCATGCTAAAAACCTATGGCGCTCGTCTCGGAAAAGATTGCTTACATGGAGGCTTCCTGGCTGGAACGGCTCGCCTCCGAATTCGAAAAGCCCTACATGGCGCAGCTCGAGGCCTTTTTGGGCCAGGAAGCCGCTTTGGGCGCTGTGGTCTATCCCCCCTTCGAATTGATCTTCAACGCCTTTTGCCAAACCCCGTTCGAAGACGTCAAAGTCGTCATCATCGGGCAAGATCCTTACCACGGCCCTGGCCAGGCGCATGGGCTTTCCTTCAGCGTCCCGAAAGGCGTGCCCCTTCCGCCGTCGCTCCAAAATATCTTTAAGGAGCTCAAAGATGATTTAAACATTCCCGCGCCGCCTCATGGCTGCTTGATCGACTGGGCGAAACAGGGGGTGCTTCTCCTCAATGCTACCCTCACGGTGCGCGCAGATCAACCGAAGTCCCACCATGGGAAAGGGTGGGAGATCTTCACGGATCGGGTCGTTCAGCTTCTCTGCGCCAGGAAGGCTCCCATCGTTTTCCTCCTCTGGGGAAAGTCGGCCCTCGACAAGTTTCAGCATATCGAATCTTGCAAAGAGACCCCTCACTGTATTTTGACTGCTCCGCACCCTTCCCCCCTTTCGGCTCATTCCGGCTTCTTGGGATGCCGCCATTTCTCCAAAACAAATGAATTTTTACAAAGCATAGGCCGCAATCCTATAGATTGGAAAATTAACTGATCTTGCTAATATATACTGATGCCATTCAAAGTTGTGGTTTTGGCAGCGTCGGCAGCCACTAAATTTGCATCCGCCTGTATCGCTCAACTTATTCAAGTTGAGCTACTTCGGAACCGTTTCATTGATTTAAATTTAGGGCGCCTTCTTGCCAAATTGCTCAATTTTGAAGTGGCATCAGTATAGAACATATGGCATCGCAAAAATCAAAAATCTCTCTTTTTTCTGTATTTTTTACTTTTTTCATCGACAATCTTTGCTGGTCGATCGTCTTCCCCCTTTTCGCTCCTTATTTTCTCGACCCGGAGAATATTCTCTTTTCAAAAGAAGTATCGGGTGCGACCCGTACGACGATCCTCGGTTTTTTCCTGACGGCCTTTTCTCTCGGGCAATTTCTCGGAGCTCCGATTTTAGGCGAGTACGCCGACCGGAGCGGACGGAAAAAAGCGCTTGCCCTCAGCGTTTTTTTTACCTTGATAGGATTAGGGATCACGGCTTGGAGCATGGGAGCGCATATCCTGTGGCTTCTTTTCACAGGCCGCCTGATCACCGGTCTTTTCGCAAGCAATATGTCGGTTTGCTTGGCCGCTGTCTCGGACTTGAGCGAGACGGAAAAAGCCAAAGTAAAGCATTTCGGATATCTTTCCGTCCTTGCCGGACTCTCGTTTGTCCTCGGCGCATTTTTGGGAGGGCAACTCTCCGATCCAAAGGTTCATCCGCTTTTTACTCCCAATTTCCCACTCTATGTAGCTGCAATCCTTACGGTCTTTAATTTGCTGTTCATTTGCTTTGGATTTCGCGAAACAAGCACGGTCGATTTATCGAGAAAATTCAATTTATGGGAGTCTTTCTGCAACATCAAAAAAGTTCTTCAGACAGAAAAAATCAGGCGAATTTATTGTGTCTATTTTCTTTTTCTTTTTTCTTGGACGATCCTCTTTCAATTTACTCCGGTGCTTGTCGTCTACAGCTTTGAGTTCACAAGCTCGGATATCGGAGATTTGGCCCTTTACATGGGACTTTGCTGGGCCATCGGAGCTGCATACTTAAGCAAGATGCTACTCAACCGGTTTTCCTCTGTGCACATTTTGGAAGGCTGCCTCTGTCTCTTTGCCCTCCTTAGCCTTTCTCTTGTTTTTCCCAAGCACATCTTCGTTGTTCTGCCGATCGTCGGGTTTTGCGTGATGATCGGAGGGTTGGCTTGGCCGCTTTGCAATAACCTCATTTCCAATCTGGCCCCGCAACAGTTTCAAGGGAAAATTTTAGGAATGAGCCAGTCGGTCCAATCGCTCGCGATGACCCTTGCACCGATTGCCGGCGGAATGGTTTCCCAAGGCTCGATCCGATTCCCGTTCTTGATGGGATCTGTGTCTGGACTCGCTGCAGTCGTTGTCTATTTCAGCTTGAAGGCCCGGAAAGGATGATCGAAGATCTACAGCAAGCGATCGATTCTTTGATCCAAGCAGCGGCTCCATCTTCTCTGAAGAAAGCGAGCGTTACTCTTTCCCTGACTTACCGCCATGGCCAAGGCTCACGCTCGATTTTCGAAAACGAACCCGCGCGTCTTGCCTATCTTGCAGCCAGGATGCCTGCAACTTTTGGAGCGATCCGCGCGGTTCTAGGCCAATTGCCCGCTTCTCCGGCCACTTGGCTAGATTTGGGTTCCGGGCCGGGAACCGCATCCTGGGCCGCGGCCTCTCTTTTTCCGCAGTCGAACGCCTTTACTCTTATCGAAAAAAATTCCCATGCAATTGCAATTGGAAAGAAACTTGCAATCGGACACCGCCTGCTTGAAACGGCAACATGGATTCCTGCTTCATTGCCTACAGAACTCCCTGCTGCAGACGCCGCCATCCTCTCTTACTCTTTGGGGGAACTCGAGCGCCCCTCTCAACTCATCGATTGTTGGTGGAAAGCCGCAATTCCCCTTTTAGTCATCGTGGAACCGGGCACTCCCCGCGGCTTTTCCACCATTAAGAAGGCGCGCGATCAAATCATTTCTTTAGGCGGTTTTTTGATCGCCCCTTGTCCTCATGCCTTGCGTTGCCCTCTTAAAGAAAACGATTGGTGCCATTTTTCCGTTCGGATCGCAAGAAGCCGCCTGCATCGCTATTTGAAAGCGGGTGCGCTCGGACACGAAGATGAAAAATATTCTTACCTCATCGCATCGAAAAATGATCCCAAGACTCTAGGGAATCAAGCCTCCCGAATCCTCCGGCAGCCCCAAAAAAATAGCGGCCATGTGCGACTCTCTCTTTGTACGGCCCTTGGAAGTTCTGAAGAAATCACCATTGGGCGCAGCAATCAAAAATTTTATCGAAAGGCGCGAGACGCTTCTTGGGGAGACACTTGGGAATTTGAGTCTCCTCAAAATCTTTGTCAGGAGTGACCCTTGACGAGAGGCAAGGCTCGTAGTCGAAAACCAACATTTCAAGTTGTTTGGGAATAATGGTATAATAATAGGAGAAAAATAAGCCCAAGT
>Ga0206877_10111_pt1 | contig 20701 bp, 23 predicted proteins | sample Alteio_BWOrgCont_7_FD_152623 | JGI IMG/M metagenome (GOLD analysis project Ga0206877, IMG submission 152623) | Enriched cells from forest soil in Barre Woods Harvard Forest LTER site, Petersham, Massachusetts, United States -... | ecosystem: Environmental > Terrestrial > Soil > Temperate forest >...
GATCGATATTCAGGAGGTAAAACGGATTGTGCGGCGTGTCGGAGCGGAGATTAAGGTCGATGGCCGCATGGAGAGCCTGGGCCGCCCCGAGCAGCCGCGTGGCATTCGGCTGGTCGCCCGCGGCCAGCGCGAGCTCCGCGGTGACGATCAGCGCGCGATGACACTCCGCGTTGATTTCGGTGACCGCGCCCGAGAGCTGGTAGTTCTGCGTGCAGTTGCGCCAGCCGCAGAGGCCGCGCACGAAATAGTCCCGGGACCGGCACCAGACCAGCCCTTCGGGGCTGCGCTGGGACAGGATGTAGTCGGCCGAGCGCAGCAGGGCGGGGTAGGCCCCGTCGAGAAAGCCGCGGTCGCCCGTCAGGGAATAGTACTGATGCGCGGCGATCAGCAGCAGCGGCGTGTTGTCGTTGATGTTCAGCCCGTAGTCGTCGCGGTAGAGCGGCTCGCTCGAGGCGTGCATATACTCGATGAACTTGCCGTTCGGCTCCACGCCTGAGCGGAGCCAGAAATCCAGCATCCGCCGGGACCAGGCTGGGGCGTAATAACTGGCGCTGGCGAGAAACCAGAACGCATCGCGCCCCACCAGCACGTCCGAGGGCGGATTATTGCTGAAGCCCGCCCCTCCGCGGTACTCCTGATAATCCTTGAGTTGGTTGGCCTTCGCCCAGTCCAGGCCGTCATTGATGAAAGCATCGGGGGTCCAGAGGCGGCAGCAATCCAGATGCCCCTGGATCGCCGCCGTGGTCTCGTCCCCGATCACCTGGATGCGGCGCAAATGGGCCGCCGGGCTGCCGGCGTCGGGAGCGTACGACTCCTGCACTGCGGCCAGCGGCACATGAATTCCCCGGGCGCCATAGGCGAAGGAAATCCCGTACTTTTTGCCGGTAGCCCAGGAAAATTTGGCGGCAACCTCCACCTTTCCGTCCGCCGCGGTGGTCGCCGTGAAAGCCGCGACATTTCCGCTGGCCCAGATAACTCCGGCGCCTCCATCCGCGTATTTCAGGGCGAGGTAGGAATGTCCGTTCTGCTCGGCCTTCGAGACCGCAGTGTCCCTCGGAAAAACCGCCCGCGAATTTAGGACGGACTGGAAGCCCGTGCCGCATTCCAAAACGACATGAGCGGCCGTGAGCAGGTTATTCTCATAGGGCAGGATAAATTTCTTAAGCACGATGCGTTTCCCCTGGCGCAGCGACGTCGTCTGCCAAAACGGGGAAAATGTCGTTTCGACCGGCTCAAATGGTTTCCCGTCGGAACTCAATGCGACCTGCCATCCGAACAAATAATACTTCTGATTGTATGCATCCCGCATCCCCTGGCGCATTGTCTGTTCTTCGCACAAAACGTCCGAATTCCCGTCCAGCGTGAGATAGACGGACGAATTCCCAAACGAGTGCCCCCGCTTGATGCGGGCGGAGGGGAAGGTATAGGTGAGTGACATTTCAGGTGAGGTGGACGCGACGAGCCCGCCGCGTCCGGAAGCGGCGGGCTCGCCGCTTCTACTTTGACTATACCGCCGTCCCGGCTGCTTCGCCGCCTCCGCGCGGTTTGGTCGGATCGGCATAGGTGTTGCCCGCGTGATCCTTCCCCCGGGCCAGATAGATCGGAAAGTTCCACTTTTCAAAAGCGGGGTGATTTTGCGGCGTGAACTTCACCTTCGTGGAGAAGTAGCGCACGGTCAGGACCGAGCGGAGGAGGTTGCCGGTGTTTGGATTGGAACCGTGCATGATCTTGCATTCGTGGATCGAGGCCTCGTTGGCCTGGATGCCGATGTCCACGGCCTTGGATTCATCCATCTGGGCCGGCTTGATCTCGATCCCGAATACCTGGTCGTCCTTCACCGAGTCGTACTCCGAATATCCGCCGCGGTGGGTGCCCGGGATGACCCGGAGACAGCCGTTCTCGGGAATTGAGGGCTCCAGCGCCAGGGTGATCGACGACACCTCCATGGGCGTGAGCGCGCCCTTCCAATAGGCGGAGTCCTCATGCCAGGGCACGCGCTTGCCGACCGACGGCGGTTTCCGGAGGAGGTGGCAGGCGAAGATGCCGATGTCCGGGCCGACGATCGGCTCGATGATGTCGAGCATCTCCTTGGCGGCGATCCACTCCCACATCGCCGGATCGGCCCAGTGAGGGCAGTCGATGAGGGCGGGGGCGCGGCCGTCCTTGGTCGCCTCGACAAACTTGGCGGCGCAGAGTTTTTTGACGCGTTCGAATTTGTCGGACGCGAAGACGGGGTGGTGCAGGATGAGGTAGCCGTCTTTGTCATACTGCTTAGCCAGTTCGGGTGTGACGATGGGATTCATATGGGTTTTTTGATTGATAAGGGTTGGGCTCGTTCAGGTCTCGACCACGCCGATCACCTGCCCGGCAAAAAGTGAGTCTCCGGCCTGCGCCCGGTGGGCCTTGAGCATGCCCGTGGCGACCGACTCCACCTCCATGGTGGACTTGTCGGTTTCGATTTCCATCAGGATCTGCCCCCGTTTGACCGGCTGTCCCGGCTCGACGAGCCAGCGGAGGATCTTGATGGCCGAGTCGGTCGTGGCCATGTCCGGCATTTTGATTTCGATTTCCATAAGGCTTCAGAATTTGCCTGTCTTCACCTCCAGCGGGTGCTTTGCAATAAACTCCTCCGCTTCTTGGGCGGTGAACACGCCATCGGTCGTCCCGACCGCCCGCGTCGCCGAGGCGCCCAGCGCGCTGCCGTACCGCAGCGTCTGCGCCATGTCCCACCCGTGCCGCAGCCCGGTCACGATTCCCGCGCTGAACGCGTCGCCCGACCCCGATGGATCGACGACCGTCGCCGGATAGACGCCGCACTGCCAATATTCTTCACCGCGCGCCGCGATGGCTCCCGCCTTTCCCTGCGTGACGATCACCGTGTTCGCCCCGTATGACGCCAGCGCCCTCAGTTGCCCGAGCGGATCGTCCTGGCCGGTGATCATCTGCGCCTCGTCGTTATTCGGCAAGAAGTAGTCGATTTCCGGGAGCAGCGGCTTCAGCTCCTCCAGGCCATCCCAGGCGTGCGGCAATACCACGTCCACCACCGTCGCGATCTTCCGCGACCGGCAAAATTTCAACAGGTCCAGCAGCTCGGTCGTCTTGAGCTCCGGCATCAGGAAAAGGCCGCCGAGATAGAAGATATCCAGGCTTTCCACCCACGCGCGCGCGATGTGCCCGACCTGGAATCCCCGGTTCGCGCCGAACACGTGGATGTACCGGCGGTCCTGCCCGTCGACCAGCAGGATCACGGTCTTGCTCGTGGGATGGTCCGCCACGCGGGTGATGTGCTCGCAGCCGACGCCGCTTTTTTCCAGGCAACCCTGCAGCACATCGGCCGAGGGATCGCGGCCCAGGCATCCGGCCACGTCGACCGCGAAACCCTGCTTGGCCAGGTCGATCGCGACGTTCGCGGCGCAGCCGCCCGCCTTGACCGGCATGCCACCGATCGCCAGGAGTTCGCCCTCGCGCGGCAGTTCCCGCATGGGGCCGCAGAACGTGTCCTCACAGATGATCCCGGCGCAGCCGATTTTTTTGGCCATGGGTCAATTTCTCCAGCAGCAGCCCAGCGCCTTGATGCGCTCGAGCACGGCATCGCGGACTGCGATGCGCCCGGCGACCATCACGTCGGGATCGCCGCCCATGCCGAGCAGTTCGTGGGGATTCGAAATGTCGTTTTTCAGGGCCGACCGGACCGCCTGGAGGTAGCGCTGTTTCAGATAAGTCCCGTAGTTGACCTTGGCGACCCCGAGGGAAATCGCCTCCATCAGCGCGAGCGGCGCGATCCCGGTTCCGCCGTGCAGCACGAGCGGGACGGGGACCTTCTTATGGATTTCCCTCAGCCGCTTCAAATTCAGGCCCTGCTCGCCCTTCACCCGGATATGGACATTCCCCACGCTGACCGCCAGCAGGTCCACCTTGGTTTCCGCGACGAAGCGCGCCGCCACGTCGGGATCGGTCAGCGATCCGCCGGGCTCGACCTGGCCGCCGCTGCCGCACGGAAGTTCGCCGACTTCCGCCTCCACGCAAGCTCCGCATTGGTGGGCGAGCTCCGTCAACTCCTTGACCCGCCGCGTGTAGTCCTCGTGCGAGGCCGCGGCATCCGCGGGCATCACCAGATTGAACCCCGCCATGGCCGCCCGCTCGATCCATTCGTCGTTGGGACACTCGTTGAAAATCAGTCCGCACGGCACGTTGGCGGATCGGGCCGCCTCCTTCCCCAGTTCCGCGTACCAGGACAGCCTCTCCTCCGCCCGGCGTCCGGCCCGGCTGAGAAATTCCCCATTGAATCCGATGATGATCGGCGCGCTCACCGACTCGGCGGCATCGATCGTCCCCTGCAGCGACTCGAGGTTCCAGCTCTCGAAGTACCCGACCGCGTACCTGCCCCTGAGGGCGTCGCCCATCAGTTTGCTTATGGATTCAAGCGGCATGGTGGTAGTTTTTAGCGGCGCCTTCCGCCACGCACACCCGCACGCCCGCCTTGGCCAGCGTGGCCAGGTCCGCGCGACGAACCCGTTCGTCCGTCACCACCGTATGAATCTGCCCCACGTCGAGCACCTTGCTCAGCGCCCGTTGGCCAAATTTCGAATGATCCGCCAGCAGCACCAGTTCGACGCTCTGGCCGGCGATGATCTGCTTGATCCGGAAGGTGGGGGGCGACGACTCGAAAGTCCCCTTGGCCGGAAGAAACCCCTTGGTGCTGACGAAGGCCAGGTCGACGAACAGCGTCTTGGCCCAGTCCTCCGCCTGGGGCCCGACGTAGCACAGGCTGTTGGCGTCGTAGTGCCCGCCGATTCCCACGATCGTATTTTCGCTGTTTTTCCCCAGCTCCATGCAGGCGAGGGCCGAGTGGGTGACGATGGTCAGCCCCTTCCTTTCTCGCGCCAGCACCCGGGCCAGTTCAAGGCAGGTGGTGCTGCCATCGATGAAGAGGGTGGAGCGCGGCTTGACCAGGTCGAGCGCCCGCCGGGCGATGGCCCGCTTTTCCTCCCGATGCACCGCCAGCCGGGAATGCACGGCGGTCTCGTACAGATACGAGGGCGCCTGTGTCCGCTGCACCCCTCCGACCGTCTTGATCACCGCGCCCTGCCGGATGGGCTCATCCAGATCCCGCCGGATCGTCATGGTGGAAACGCCCAGCGCCGCCGCCATCTCCCCATAGGAGCACGCGCCGTGCTGCTCCAGCTGGTCGAGAATGAACTGTTTTCGGTCGTCGGCGCTCACATCGGGGTCGTCGTGTTTACTTAAAACACCGCAATGTTAAAAAATAACATTGGCAAGCGCAAATTTGCGCCGACGACTCAGCCGCTATTTGCCGTATCCGCCCGATTGATCGAGATATTTGCGCGTCAGTCCCGGCAGGTGTTCCAGCAGCCAGGAAGCCATGGCGGCGTCCTCCGCCATGATTTGCCGGCAGGTCCGGGTGATGTCCGCTTGTTTGGCCTCTTCCGCCGCGGCGATGATCGCGGTATAGGTCGACACCTCCAAATGCTCCAACGCATAGGCGGCGGTGCAACTGGTGAGGACGGCGTCGCCGAGGATGGTGGAGGCCGCGGTCTGGCCGACGCCCAGCACTTTCGCGACCAGCGACTCGAGGCCCGAAGGCGAGCGCCCCAGCGACTTCAGGCAGTCTTCCACCCGGGTGGCATGGCGCTGGGTCTCTGCGATGTGCTGGTTGATCCGGGCGCTCAGTTCGGGATAAGGCTGCGCTTTCCTGGCATAATTGTGCAGGGATTTCTCCACATGGAGTTCAATCGCGTGCGCGTCCTGGAGCCACGAAACCAGTTTTTCCGGGAGGTCCATCGCTTAAACTGCATGACGGGCCGAAAATAGCAAAGGCGAGCGGCGATTTTGCGTGAGCGCCGCCGGCAATTCAGGCCGCGAGAGGCATGCGCTTGGAGTCCTTCAAATGCCTGCGGCACCGATGCAAGAGGACTGCGCCGGCGGACACGAGGACCGCGCCAAAGGCATAGGGCAGACTGGTCCGGCAGGTGTAGAGGCCGGCGCCGATGAGCGGACCGAGCACCCGCGCGACGGACTGCATGCCCTGGTTGGCGCCCTGGATCCTTCCCTGGACGGTGCGATCCACGCTATTCGAGATCATGCCGTTGATCGACGGTTGGAACAATCCGTCGCCGAGATTGAAGACGACGATCGCGCCATAGATCAGGACGACCGAGGGAATGAACGCCACCGCGCCGATCATCAGAAATCCGACCGCGTTGATCGCGAGACCCGCCATGGCCAGCTTCCTTTCGCCGACGCGGGGGATCAATTTGCCCGTGAGATATCCCTGGGTCACGATGTCCATGACCCCGACCACAAAAAGGAGGACGCCGATCCCGGTCGGCCCGAATGAAAGGACGTCCTTGAGGAAGACCGAAATCGTGGCCTGCATCGCGGTGCCGGCGACGAAGAAGAGGAATGACGCGACGAAGAGGATGCGCAGCACGAGCGTCGCGAGCACGTTTGAGAATGCCTTCAGGGGATTGAGGTGCTGCCATTCGAACTTTTTGCCCCGGGATTCCTCCGGCAGGCTTTCGGGCAGGACGAAGTAGCCCCAGGCCATGTTGAGGAGCGTCACGCCCGCGGCGAGAAACAGCGGCGCGGAAAGGGAGACATTGGCCATCAATCCGCCGAGCGCGGGGCCGAACATGAAGCCGAATCCCCCGGCGGCTCCGAGAATCCCGTAAAGCCGCCCTCGCTCATGCGGCTTGGCGACATCCGCCACATAGGCGTACATCGTGCTGATATTGCCTCCCGTCAGCCCATCGATGATGCGGCCGAGGAAGAGCACGGAAAGCGCGCCTCCGATCCCGAAGACGACATAGCCGATCACCGACCCGAACAGGCTGATCAGCAGCACGGGACGGCGTCCGTACTTGTCGCTGATGGCGCCGAGGGCCGGGGCCGCCAGGAACTGGCAGAGGGCATACGCCGCCATGACGAGGCCGACATACCACCCGACGCGATCGGCGCCGACGTACCGGCCGACCAGGAATGGAACGACGGGGATGATGATGGTGAACCCCAAAAAATTGAGGAACATCGACACGGTGATGAAGGCCATGGGCCCCCGGGGAAATTTCATTGGCGGAACAACGGTTGCTTTGCGTGATTCAGTTTTTGCCGTATCATTTCCTTTTCCACAACCGTCCTGATCTTAAGCAAATGAAAAAACGCCGCTGGAGTTCGGATGACATCCCCAGCCAAGAGGGCCGGGTGGCGATCGTGACCGGCGCAAATAGCGGGATTGGAATGGAAGCCGCCCGGGCCCTGGCCGTGCACGGAGCCTTGGTGATTATGGCCTGCCGGGACAAAAAGCGGGGAGAGGAGGCGGCATTTTCGATTCGGACCGTGCATCCCGGCGCACAGGTTCGGGTGATGGAGCTGGATCTTGCGGACCTGGCCTCAGTCAGGGCGTTCGCCGCGGCGGTCATCGCCGATTATTCCCGCCTCGACCTTCTGATCGACAACGCCGGCGTGATGATTCCGCCCTTTTCCATGACTAAGGATGGATTTGAGCTGCAGTTCGGGACCAATCATCTCGGCCACTTTGCGCTTACCTCACGGCTTTTACCGGTGATTCGTTCCACCCCGGCTTCACGCATCGTGGTGGTGTCAAGCGTGGCGCATTTCACCGGTTGGATTGATTTCGCCGATCCGAACTGGAAGTCGCGCGGCTATCATGCCTGGGCGGCTTATAGCCAGAGCAAGCTCGCGAATCTGCTGTTTGCGGCCGAGCTGCAGCGAAGACTGGATGCGCTCGGAGCGTCGCTGCCGGTGATCGCGGTGCATCCGGGTTGGACGAATAGCAACCTCCAGCGGACCGCGGGTTTGATGCGCTGGTTCAATCCCGTGTTCGGAATGCCTCCCTGGCAGGGAGCGCTGCCGACGCTGTATGCCGCGACGTCACCCGCCGCCAGGGGCGGAGCCTATTACGGACCTGACGCCTGGTTCGGTCTGCGGGGCTATCCCGGCCCCGCGCGGCGCAGTCCCGCCGCCCGCAACGCCAAAAAGGCGCTGCGGCTGTGGAATCTTTCCTGCGACCTGACGGGGGAAAGGTTCTCAAGCCTTAGTTCGTGAAGATCGGCGCGCTGCAGTTGTTATTATGATGGCATGCCCTCAAAAATCATTCCCATCAAGCCGGACCCCCGGCTTCCTTACCCGACAATCACCCGCAAAGGGCCCGGCTTCACGGGCGCTTCAGAGGAGTATATCATTCCCAATGCCGACCGGGAGAAAGTGCTCCTCCAACTCTATCCTTTTGTCGATCCGCCCAAGCTGACCGACGTGATGATCGACGTGGAGTGCGAGAAGCATTTTGTGGTCAAAGACTTCAAAGTGGTCCGTGAAGGTGGTCGCAACCTGCTGACCACCCCCTACTACTACGAGAGCGGCGGCACGGTCATTGATTGGTGGCCGGTTGACGAGGACGACGAATGAGGGCCGACTTGACAGCCCGGTGATTCTATAGCTTTTCTATAGAAATGCCGACACTTTCATTTCATGCATCAGCTCCCTTGGCGAAGACTGTGAGGCAGACCGCAGAGCGGCAAAAGCGCGCGGTCTCGGAATTGCTGGCCGACGCGGTTGAACGCGGGCTGAGAGATCAACAGCCGGGCTCTCTGCTTGGTTGCTGTGCGGATCTCTCCCTGCCTGGAAAGCCCTATGACCCCCTTGCCCCGGCAATTCCCCCCGATGAGTGGAAAATGCTGAGCCCGTGAAATATCTGCTCGATACTCACGCGGTGCGCGCGGCGGCGGATCCTCACGCGGCCATGCCGCTTTCCACAGCCGCCCGGGAACTCATAGCCAAATGTCCCCGTTCTGATCTGGCGATTTCGGCGGTGACTTTGCTGGAACTGGCGCGGCATCTGCGGGATGGCGTCATCGCAGCGCAAGACGGCATCGGTTGGCTCGAGAAAATCGAGGCGAATGTCACGGTGGTGCCGATCACGGCCCGACTGGCCTATGCGTCGACAATGATGCCGTGGCTTCGCCGCGATGGGAAGTCCCACACCGATCAGGCCGACAGGCTTATCGTCGCGACCGCCGTGCGGCACCAACTGGAGATCATCGGCAACGACGCCGAGATGCGCCACATCGCCGCAACCCACGGCTTCGGCATGGTTTGGTAGGCTGGGGGAGTGTCCGAGACGTGCGCCATGTTTTGCGTTAATCCAGTTTGGAGGCATGATTTCCCGGATGAAAGTCGTCCAACTCAGCCTAACCGTGCAGACCCGCGGGCGGGGAACGCATGAAATCACGGACCGGGTTGAAGCCAGCCTGGCCAAGTCGGGGTTGCGGGCGGGAATAGCCACCATTTTTTGCCGGCATACGAGCTGCAGCCTTGTCATCATGGAAAATGCCAGTCCCGAGGTTCATCGGGACCTTGAGAAGTTCATGGACCGGCTCGCGCCGGCGGACCGCTCGTACGAGCACGACAGCGAGGGCCCCGACGACATGCCCAGCCACATCAAGACGGCGCTCACCCGCACTTCCGAAATGATTCCCTTCGCGCAGGGAGTACTCCAACTGGGCACCTGGCAGGGAATCTATTTGTGGGAGCACCGGACCGCGCCGCACGCGCGGGAGATCGCAGTCAGCTTTTTGGGGGAGTAAGGCGTCCCGACGGCGAACGCGGATCGCGCCCAGTCGAAAAATCGGATTGATTCATGGCTCCATCTGGTGAGAGTGTCCCCCTTCATCCCGGACGCTTAGCTCAGTTGGTTAGAGCACGTGCTTCACACCACTCCGAGCGTTTGTAAGCGAAATTTTCTCAATTGCGCCGAAGTGCGTTTTCAGAGGGAAAATTGGGGTCTGGCGGCTATCGCCTGTAAACCAATTTCCCCCAATTTACGGGCTGAGCTGTAGAAAACCGCTGTAGAAAAGAGCGAACGGCGCGACAGCCTCCACGCCTCATCCGATAATGCCTAATGCGCCGCTACAAGACCGCGCTTCTTCAGCGCCCTGTTGACATCCTGCCAGTCACGCTTTGTCGGCTTGTGCATCGGCATGTAACCGGATCGGTATGGGTCTTCGATGACGGTACTGTAGCGCGGCCCCCCAGCCGGATACCGCCTGCGGATCCGGGACATCAATTTTGTCAGCTCCTTTTGAGTTAGGGCCATTAAAGTTCTTCAAAAACAAGGTAAGGTAAAATGACCACCCCGGCTGCCTTGCTTTCGCCAGGAGAACCCCGTGGGTTCTTGTCACCGGGATGGAACCTTTAAATTGCATTTCCTGAGCTGGGCAACGACTCGAAAGAATGTATAATCAGCCGGGCGCTGTCGACTGAGAACGTCGAAGACCCTCCCTCTGAGTTCATCGTCGTGCTCCCTTTCGTCTATTGCAGCTTTTGCACAAGAGCTGTGCGTTCGAAAGATCAGTCAGCCCACCCCGAGCGTGGGCGGTCTTGTGGTCGACCTCGCATTCATCGAAAGTCATTCGACCTACGCAATGAGGGTTCATCGTCGGGTTCGGGCATCTAATTTTGTCGCCCCATCGAGTGCTCCGATGCCAAAGTTCCTGTTTGATGCTCAGCGCGAATAGTCTCCGGCTGGATTTTCTCTTGCTGAAAATTGCGTCAAGAAGCGGCCGTAGCACCTCCTCACGTTGTTGGCGGTTTCTCATTTGGTCGGTAGCCTCCCTGGTCGCGATAATGTACTTCGCATGCCGACGATCCTTAGCGGAGTACCTTGCAACCGCATAGCGCTTAATCATCGGATCGACCTTGTTCATCTCCCGGGAGAACTTGATCAGCGCTTCACGTGCCCGCCTGTTCAATCGGCTATTCACCGACACGCAGCGCTTCTTTAACTTTAAATCAGCCAGCACACCGAACAGGGTGTAAAAGTCCGCTTTCTTGCTGAATCGCGTGGTGACGAAGTTCTCATCCCGAATTATATCTCGGAGCCATTCCATTACGGCGTTTACGCCCTTCTCTGCCTTGTCGAGATCCCGTGCAGCCCAATCGCTCCGCATATACTTATCAAGCACGACCCGTTTGTCTGAGATTCCTCCGTTCAAAACAATGGTAAGCAGCTCCATCATGAACTCGTGGAATTGATACCGGGCGACTTCTGCCTTCGAGAAAACCCGCCAACGCTCGACCATTCGCGGCATCCACTTCGACTCAAGCCGACTGCCCGCTTCGAAAAATGGCGTCGATTGCGCGTGACGGATTTCATTTTTCGTCAATCGCGAGCCGGTTGAGTTGATCTTGGCAAATATTTCTTTCTCGGCGATGCGCTGACCCGCTAACCCGACCAATTCTCCGGAGTATTCGATCACCGGAAGCCGATAATCCAAGAATTTAGAGATACTGACGCCATATTCCTCCCTATCGCGCCGGCCGCGAAGGTCCCCAAAAAAGAACCATTCCCTTCGCTTGCTGCCGTCCCGGCGTAGCCAGAAGCCGAGTTCGGCCTCACCGGCGATGACCTTCCCGTATCGAAAGTGCAGGATCGTCTCTAAGCGCTGCTTGCCGTCCATCACCTCAAATCGAGAGGAGCCCCTCGGTCCGGAAACCCGGTAGAGGATTATGGCCGGCACCGGAATCCCATTGAAAATCGAACCGAGGAGATCCCAGCGCTGCCGGGTCTTCCAGGCCGGCCGCCGTTGGTAAGGAGGATTGAGAACCAATTTGCCGTGACGAAAATCACGGCACAGATCCCGAATGGCACGGCTATAGCACTTAAGCTTCATGCAAAACGTACCCGGGCTTTTATCGACCTACCTCGCCGCCGGTTGTCCGTTGCAAGCCGGCGCGGTATCCGGTGTTGTCGTTGGCTGTGAGACGCGCCAAAGCGCCATCCACCCGTCTCGCCGGGCAGGCCTTTGCTACCTTCCAGAACAATCCGGCGGCCCGATCAAAGGCCCCGGCTATCTGATCCAGATCGTCCTGGCCTACATCTTCGTCCGCCTCGAAAAATTGTACGATCAGATCCAGGGCCGCCTCAGGATCCCGGGGGTGGACGCAGCGATCGATCGCCTCTAAGGTCCAGTCCAGACGCTGGGCACACATATCGGCTTGATGGTAGGTGTCATGCTTGTGCTGTCCGCTCCATCTCGCAATCGACCCGGCGATGATTCTAACGGCGGCGTCGCAATCCTCCGCCGCGAACGCACGGGCAAAGTCCCCGACTCCAGTAGTGCTGTCCAGGAGGAGAGTCTCGACGAAGCCGGCGAGTTCCCCGGTACTGCGCCTGCGAAGCGCTCTCCAGGCGGCATCGAATTCGTCACGGGTCATTTGGCGTCCTCTGCGAGCCCCTTCTCCAGCTCCGCGACGGATGGGATCGCCCCTTTGAATGCTTTCGGCAAGGAATCCACCAGCTTGGTTACGTAACCCGACACACCGATCGGCTTGGTCACGTCCCGCAGCGCGTATTCAACAACCATCCGGTTCTTGACGCGGCAAAGAATCAGCCCGATAGACGGCTGGTCACCGGTCCGCCGGAATCGGTCGTCTGCCGCCGAGAGATAGAAATTCATCTTGCCCGCAGCTTCGGGCGTGAACTCCCGAGCCTTCAGGTCCACGACCACAAAGCAGCGCAACTTGAGGTGGTAGAACAGCAGATCCAGATAGAAATCTTGGTCGCCCACCTGTAGGTGGACCTGCCGTCCGACAAGCGCGAATCCGGTACCCATTTCGAGGAGGAATTTCTCCACGTGCGCCACGAGTCCTACCTCCACGGCCCGCTCGTTGGCGTCATCACGCAAAGCCAGGAAATCGAAGAGATAGGGGTCCTTGGTGATGCCCTGTGCGAGATCGGACTGTATCGGAGGCAGCGCTGTTTTGAAATTGGTGACCGCCTTGCCCTGCCGCAGGTGCAAACCGGACTCGATTTGGATCCCGAGCACATTTCGCGACCAGCCGTGCTCCACGGCCTTCGCAGCATACCAGAGCCGCGCGGAGGGATCCTCCAGTTGGTGAAGAAGCAGGAGATTGTGACCCCACGGCAGAGAGGCAAAGGGTTCGGGTGGCCCGGCTGAGGCGGATTGGGCAGATTCTGTCACGGGCTGTGACACTTTCCTTGGCGAGGTGGATTCTGTCACAGCCGGTGACAGAATCCCGGTTGCGCCAAAATGCGCGGTGTAGAAGGCGCGCATCCGCCACACGTTGAGCGGTGAGAAGCCGGCGATTCCCGGGAAGGCTCGTTGCAAATCCTTCGCGAGTCGCTCAACGACCTGCTTGCCGTAACCCTTGGACTTCTGTGCCTCGCTGATTAGCCGCCCAATATCCCAATATAGCGAGAGCAGCTCCCGATTGGCCGCAAGCCCGGCCCGGACCCGCGCCACCTGCACCCGGGCCTTGATGTCAGCCAGCAGCGCCGCGTAGTCAGCCGGCTGCCTGATACTGGCCTTGGACACTGAGGATGGATGCTTCGGCATGGGCAAAGGGCTTCGGCGCATACTATCCGTCTAATGACTTTAGGCCTTACTTCGGCATTGCATCGGGATACGGCCCGAGGAACCGCTCGCCGTTAAAATGGATCATATGGTCGGGATCGTCCGCGATCCATACCTCGGACTCCCACGCGATGCGCGACAAGAAGGGCTTCATCGCACGGCGGGTTTCAAAGGCGGTGACGAAGACCAATCCCGCTTTGCAGCCGGCGAACAGGTCCTTCAGCTCCTTGCGCCGCTTACCATTCACCAGCCCGGCACTGGTGACAGCATCGATGAGCAACAACCGGTTCTTTGCCGCATGGTGAACGATCACGTCGGGCATCTTCGCGGCTGAATCCAATTCAACTCCAAGCGAACGCAAATGCGTTGCCCCGGGACGCGCGAACTCATTTTCCACGGCGCTGGTGTAGATCACGACGCCACCGGGGGCGAATGTAGGACAGAAATCCTTTTTGATCGTCTCGATCAGTGGATTCCGACGTCCAGACGAGGGGCTCCCTCGTGAACCCGTGTGAAGTGTTGCAAGCATTCCTGAGACGGCCTTTTTCTGCCGCCGGGACTCTGTTATACCAACGATTGGCATGCCCGCCGTGGCGGCCCGAAATTGAGCAGCGGATAATTTGGTGGGACGTGGCATAAATCCAGATCTTTTATGAGTGTGATTGTAGGCGATGCAACCCAAGGTTACCAGGCACCATTGGGCGCACGATAACAGCATGTCTTGGGACGCAGCTAACCGGAATTCCTCCGGCAGTTCGGCTTCTAATCCCCTGACGGTTCGATGCTGTGAACTCCTCCAATTTCCACGTGAATTGTCGTCTTTTCTCCTGACGTAATGCCAGCGTATTCTCCGCCAGTTCCCGATTCCATTGCCGGTGACTTTGCCAGGCCCAGCGGGAACCGTTTCAGTTGCATTTCCTTGGCGATTCATCCACGTAATCCCGGGCCAATCCAAAGGCTGATCGAGTTCCCTTACTGAAAGGAAGACCGCTTCCGATCCAGAATCTTTTCCAGGCATTAACCGCCTCGATTTACTGCAAAGGAAGACAACCCAAAATCCTACGGATAACCTATCCCGAAACCCGGAAAACCGGATAATGGGGAAACAAAGATTTGTTTCCCAATTTACGCACGACACCTGACCCCTTACGCCAAGCGCAAGGTTTGAGTGGTCTCCTCGCGAGGCCTCCAGCGCGGCTTACATGCCAGCCATGACCTTGGCGGCTTGGGCGACGCTGTGGGCTCGGCGATGGTGGGCGTAAACCCGCATTAGCAAGGCACCACCGTCGGCATGTCCGAGCCATGCGGCGACGGTTGGAATGTCCACGCCGGCCTCGATTGCGGAGGTTGCAAAGGCGTCGCGGAGGTCGTGATGGGTCAACCGTTCAACGCCTAGCTTTTGGCAGGCCCGCGAAAGCGATTTCGCGGCCTCACCAACTCCGAGGACTCTCTGCTTGGGGTCGACATGCCCGGACGGGCTGGCGGCAGGCTTCCGGGCACCATAAAGGCGTTCCAGCAGGGCTTTGGCTGGCGGAATCAATGGGACCTCTCGGTTGGCGGCTTCCGTTTTGCTTCCGCGGACGTGAAGGATGCCCCGTTTGAAATCCACATCGGCCCAAGTCACCCCCCGGGCCTCGCTGAGCCGGCACCCCGTGAAAGCGAGGAAACGGCAGAAGATTGCCGCCTCCCGGGACAATCGACCACCGCCGCGCTCGATCTCGGCAAAGACTTCAGCGAGTTTGGCAGCTTCCGGCAGATTCGGCTTTCGGGGGGTATTCTTGAGCTTGAGACCCCGGGGATATAGGGGATTGCCGGCGAGTTGACCGCGCTCAACGGCGATATCGAGCATCCGGCGGAGGGCGTCGATGCACTTGTTGATGAGAGAGGGGGAAGAACCATTGTTCTTGGGCTCGATTGCCTTGGAACCGGGAGGGCGGTGCCCGGTGCCATTCCGACTCAAGCGGTTTCGCCACTCTGTGACGGCTTGCCGGGTTAGCTGCCTTGGGGCCAGATCTTCGAAGCGGGGCCAGGTCTTAACGATTGCATCGATCTCTTCGCGCAGCCGACGCCTGGTCTCCGGTCTGATGTCCACGCGGTCAGCGATGCGCTGCTTGTAGAGCGTCACAAGCGCGCCCATGCCGGCGTCACCGGCGGTCACGTCGGCAGAAGTTTGCCGAAGTCGTTCGATCTTGGCGCGCTCGTCCGCGAGCCGGAGTTTGGCGACCGTCCAAACATCGGTCTCCAGGTTAACCCACTTTTGCTTGCCGCTCAGGGTGAATCTACCGTAATACCTTCCGCTCGCGGTGTTCCTTAACAGGTTTGGTTCTCTCGTGGTTTCCCACGTTTGCTTACTATCGGCCATCTTCGGGTTTGACGTGTAGAAAATGGCTGTAGAAAGCGATCTGTGAAAGACAGAAAACTAATTCAAGTTATTGATTACCAATCATCGGACGCTTAGCTCAGTTGGTTAGAGCACGTGCTTCACACGCACGGGGTCACAGGTTCGAGTCCTGTAGCGTCCAGGTGTCACTTTTGGAGATGTGAGTCAGGATTTTTCGCTGCTAAGAATATGGTCGATATCGACGAGCAACTGGGGCGCTTTGTTGCGGGCTACGTCAAATACAATGTAATAATCAACTCCAAGATAGTCATGGATCATTCGATCCCGCATTCCGGCCATCTTCTTCCACTCGATCGTTGGATGCTTTGCCCGGAAACCCTCAGAAATCTTTTTCGCCGCTTCTCCGATTACTTCGACCGCCCTAATACAAGCTCGTTTAAGCACTTCGTCATCGACGAATTTTTCGATCGTGGTCGCTTTCGTGGAATCGCGCAAAAATCGAGCTTCGTCCCGAATGTGCTTCAGGTATTCAATGTCCGAGGTCGACATATTTCACCTCGCGTAGAATGTGGGGAGCAAGATAGGGGCTCAATGCATCCTCTGTAACTAGGTCCACTCGCCGATGAAATACCTCTTCGAGCGCCTCACCGACATCAAACAGGTTGTCGAAGGTCCGCGCCTCGGGTCGGAAGGTGATCAGCGCGTCAACATCGCTGTCATCACGTGCGTTCCCGCGTGCGACCGATCCGAAAATGCCCAACCGCCTTACCCCTGCTGAGATAAGTCTGGTTTGGATCGGACTAATAGTTTGCTCGAACATTAGTGCCTTAGACTAACGGGCTTAGCCATACCGTCAAGAACGGCTCTTCTCATAAAAGACCGGGACTAGAGCCTTGTGACAAGCCGGGCGGCCCCGGCAACCAAACAGCAACCAAGCCTCCGTCTCACTCTGAAATGTTAGACTCCTGTAGCGTCCAGATTTTCTCAGTTGGCTTTCAAGTCCGCCGCGATCTTGCGGGCTCCAATTGCCTCACAGTTGATCAACACGTTTTCCGCATCGCCCGCATTGGCGAGCAGAGAGTCGAAGCTTTTATAACGGTGCCCGGGAGCCGCCGGAATGTCCTCTTGGGCAATCACCGCAACTTTGTAGCCGACAAAGAAGGTCTTGAAATAGAGGTCTTTTTTGGTCGCGGCATCGACCAGACGGGCACGCAGCATAACCTGCGGCTGGTAACTGAGAGATTGGGGCGGTGACACGTAGCCCTTGAGGGGCGCCCATACCACAAGGAATGCATCGCCATCGACGTGGATATCCGAGTAATCGTCACTCTTTCCGTCAGCAGCCTTCTTTGGTTTTTGGCCCTGAACGATGGTGACTTCGAAGCCGCTTTCTTTGAGGGATTGAGCCACCGCTGATACAAGCGCCTCATAAAGGGAAGGCTTTCGCTGGGCGATAGCCGCGGTGAAAGCCTTCGATTTGTCCGCGTTGCTTCCTCCCTGGATCGCCCCTCCAATCGCCCCGAAGCCTCCGAGAAGCCCGGCGTTCTGAATCGTTACCAAGTCCGGCATCTGGAGATCCAATATCGCCACGTGTTTTATCTTTTGCAGGGTTGCCTTGTCAGTTTCCACCGTCGGTGCCACAGCGCACCCGGCCAGCGTTAGTGTCAGGGCAAGCATGGCCAATCCGCTTCTCAGGGGCAGTAAGGAGGGCATGGCCAAGATACCGACCAAATTTCCGATATCGTGTCCAGCGACAAGTAAACACCAAACAGCAACCGTGGCGTCATTACCTGGCGAGGTATGCGGCGAGCTGGTCGAGTCTGTCGAAGCTCTGCTCCCAGTGCTCGCGGTAGCTCTCCGTCCACGCTGCCACCGCCTTTGGCGGCCGCCGAGTGAATACGGTTGCTGTAGTTTGCCAAAGATTGCATGCCCTGCCCAGTGCAGCTTGGTCCCGCCATCCTCGGCAACGTATCGGCCCCTCATGCTGATTTCATGCGAAATGACCCGATCGTCCTGAGTTGTCGCGCATTGCTCAGTTCCTGGTGGTGCGTGCTGGGCGGACTGGCGGCCGCGGTCGTCGGTTATCGTCTGAGCACCACCCGATTGGGAATGCGCTCCGGTTTCGCGCTGGCGATTTGGGGCGCAATCAACTGGCTCGTGGTTTCATTCGATCTGTGGGTGATCACCTTTATGACCCCTCCGCCCACGATCCCGTGGCTCATTGGATGCAGCCGGGCTTGCGCGCTAGCACTCGGGTTGGCCACGGTCGTGGTCGGATTTAAAACCAAATTGCCGCCGGGCAGCCGTCGTTGGTCGGATTACATGCGGAATGTTCCGCCGGGTATCGTGCTCCTGGACGCTGCCTTCGGGATATCTTTGCTGGGAGCCCCGGGTGTGCTTTTCATCCTCGCCTTTTGGGACAGCCCGCGATCCGCCGATTGGCTTTCCTTTATTGCGATCGGGATTTACCCGGTGCTTTGCCTGGTCGGAATCCCGACAAGTATTCTGGAATGCCATCGTGGCCGCCGGCGCCGGGGGCTGGCGTGCGCCCTGCTTCCACTTCTTTCCGCCGCAGCATTTCTCTCTTCACGAATTTTTTTCCGCTGAGTCACATTTCGGATGCAAGTGCTGCGAACCGGAGGAATGAACGATGGCCCCCAGCAACCAATTCGCTCGCATCGAATAACTCATTGCGTGCGGACGCGACGGCTCGCAATGCGGCGCAGCTCGCAGGCTTTCGGGCGCTAATTTGGTCTGCGGGCGCGGGCGCCTGAACTCGGGTAAGACCCCATACCCGGTTCGTGTGGAGTATTGTATTTTCGCGGGCTCAGCGAAGAAAGGATAACTATGTTACAAAACACCCAGGAGCTCTACGGCAAAAAGCTCGCCGCTTTGGATGGGGACATCGGGCACGTGAAGGATTTCTACTTTGACGACCACGCCTGGGTGGTTCGCTACGTGGTGGTGGACACCGGGGCCTGGCTGACGGGGCGCCTCGTCCTGCTCTCCCCCCATGCCTTCGAAAAATTGGATCAGCGCGAAGGTGCGCTGCAGGTAAAGCTCCTCAAGAAACAGATTCAGGACAGCCCGTCGATCGCGTCGCATGAGACCGTTTCCCAACAGTTCGAGGAAAGTTACTATCGTTCCTACGGCTGGCCGGTGTACTGGGAGGGAGGTCAGATGTGGGGCATGAGCGGCACTCCGCTTCTCCCGGTTCCGCAATCCATGGATCCGGTTGTCCGTCGGGCGCGCGAACCCAGGGCCGACCGTCACCTGCAGAGCACCAAAGAGTTGACCGGTTACCACCTTGAAGCGGTCGACGGAACGATCGGCGCGAACTGGCGGTCGAAAGCGGCCACTGGTATTCGGGAAAACAAATCCTGATCTCACCGAGCAAGGTCGAACGAATCAACTTTGGGGAAAAAACGGTCTTCGTGAAGCTGACGAAGGCGGAAATAGCGGGAACTTAATGATTCTCAACCGCTGCTCCAAGGGTGGCGATTTCGACCGTGAAGACCGAGCCGGAGCCCTCGCGGCTGGTTACGGTGATGCCGCCGCCGAGGAGACGGGCCAGTTTTTGAGAGATCGAAAGGCCGAGGCCCGAGCCGCCGAACTGCCGGGCGATTGAGGGGTCCGCCTGGCTGTAGGGGAGAAACAACCGCTCAAGTGCGGCCGGGGAAAGGCCAATGCCGGTATCGCGCACGGAAAAGCGGAGGAAGACGACGCCATCGGGCCCGACGCCCCGGGCTGGGTTGAGCTTCACGGATAATCCGACCGCGCCTTGCGCGGTAAACTTGATGGCATTGGACATCAAATTGGACAAAATTTGCCGCAGGCGAAGCGCGTCAGTCACGATCATGGGCGGCACGTCGGAGGCAATTTTCTGGTGCAGCACCAGGCCTTTGGCCTGCGCCGCCGGCCGAAAGAGGAAAACGATCGACTGCAAAAGATCTTCGAGGGAGACGGGAGCTTGATCCAATTTCAGCCGCCCTTCCTCCACCTGGGACCAGTCGAGCAAATCATTGACCAGCTTGAGCAGGCTCTGGGTTGAATCCGCGATCATCTGCACGTTTTCCCGCTGATCGGCGTCGAGCGGACCGGCGAGCATGAGGGAGGCAACGCCCAGGATGCCATTCATCGGCGTGCGGATTTCATGGCTCATGACCGCCAGGTAGCGGCTCTTCGCGGCATTGGCCACCTCGGCCGACTCCTTGGCGCGGCGCAGCTTGCGGTTCAGCCGCACCAGGGGCAAAGCCCAGGCCAGGGCGGCCAACGCGATGATTCCCAGTCCGGCCAGGGTCCACTCCAGCAAGCGCAGGTTGGGCCGCGGATTGGGATCGTAGAGAAAACCATCGAGGGGAAAATTGGGCGGCATCATGCCGAATTCGGCATAGGTGTCGGCGATATGGCGCCAGCGGCCCGGATTCATGTGGCCGATCTCAATCAATTCCGGATGCACCAGCAGAATGGTTTGCCGGGCCTCGAAAAGCAGGTGCTCGCGACTCTTGCGATGGCTGTAGCGTTTCAGGATCAGGTCAGTGATCTCAACCGGGTGGGCGAGCGCATAGTCCCAACCCCTCAGACTGGCCGCCCGGAAGGCTTCAACCCGTTGTGCGTGGTGGCGGATCTCATCTTCCGTGGTGAAAAGATTGTCGCCGTAAAAATCGATTCCGCCGGCGCGGGGCGTGAAGGTGAGGTACTTGACGCCGGCTTGCTGCAACACAAAGGGCTCATCGGTTGAGTAGGCCGACATCGCCGCCACTTTTCCATCGATGAGATCCTGCACATCAAACGTATGGGGCTTCAGGATCAGCTTCGCCGGGTCGATCCCCTCGTTGCGAAAATAGGCGAACAACTCGGCCGATTGGGGCTCGATCATGATCGGCTTGGCCGAGATCGCCTGCAGGTCGTCGGCGTCCGCGGTCCCTCGCGCAAGGAGCACCAGGGG
>Ga0206877_10146_pt2 | contig 20686 bp, 21 predicted proteins | sample Alteio_BWOrgCont_7_FD_152623 | JGI IMG/M metagenome (GOLD analysis project Ga0206877, IMG submission 152623) | Enriched cells from forest soil in Barre Woods Harvard Forest LTER site, Petersham, Massachusetts, United States -... | ecosystem: Environmental > Terrestrial > Soil > Temperate forest >...
CACTTTGGCTTGAAAAGCCTGCGGATCGATGCGCACCAGAATCTGGCCCTGCTTCACTTGCTGGTTGTCGTCCACCATCACTTCGAGAACTTTGCCGTAGATCTTGGGAGAAATGGGGATGATGTGGCCATCCACCTGGGCGTCGTCGGTAGAGACGCGATCCAAGGAATGGATCCACACGTAGGCGCCGATTCCCGCCAACACGAGTAATGCTCCGAAGATCGCGAACTTTCGCGAGGAGTTTTTAGGAGGCGGCAGCACTCGCGCCTCGGTGATTCGCGCTTCCGCTTTTCTTAACTCCCGCTCTTGTTCTTGATCCACTGTTTCCGATTCCATTCTTTCCCTTCCCACCTTGTGTACAACGATTCTACGATTTGATGCGCCAACTCACCGAAGTTTTAGATTCGCGATCTGCGCCTGAGGATTCTGCTTTAGCGCCATTTCCACCGCATCGTGCAGTCGCGATTTTCCCGTGATCTCCAACACGATCGATTCGGTCATCGGACCCGCGGTGCGAAAGAAGGCGCCCTCGCGGAATAGCTTTGCTAGAACGCGACTGCCCTGCTCGTCGATAAACAGCGTCTCACTCAAATCGACGATCAGCGCGCGGTGGCCCCGGATGGCTGCGGCCTCCTTCCAGGAATGCTCCAATTCTCCGGCCCATTGGCCTATTAACTTGCCTTCCACCCGGAAGGTCAGACACTCCGGGTGCTCCAGCACCGTGATCCGCAGCATTGTTCGTGACCTCCGTTGTTATAGGCAGGTGACAGTCCATTGTTTCTCCGTTTATTTTCAAAGGATTGTGAAGAGCTGCCGAACTAGCGTTGCCGAAATAGCGGCGGCGGACGATAAATCGGCTGATAGTCCCGCCGGGAACTAACAAAGCCGCTTGGTGTCTATAGAGACGTGTTTGAACAATCTTTGCTGATCAATCATGACCACAAGCGGCCGTGGAATTTCCTGGCATCGCTCACCGTGGAGTTACTCGTTGTCAGCCTGGCGTTGCTTATTCCACTGCTTTATCGCGACCACTTGCCCGAATTTCATTGGCGGGACATCACGGTTGGACCTGCGCCATTGCCTCCGCCGCCGGTTGCGCCGGCAACCACGAACAACCGGTCAAGCGCCAACACTCCCTCCTCCGTTGCGCCGCGGCTCTTATTTCATTGGGATGGGAGAATGCTTCGCGATCCAGTGGCGTCCGGGGTTGAATTGACCACCGAAGCGCCGCCATCGCTTGGAATTGGACCAGGCGTAGGAGGTGCGACGAATAATATTGGAACGTACATTCCTAACTACGTGGCAGGGCCTCCGCCGAACAAACCGCCTGCGGCCGTGCAAAAGGCTCCCGCCGCGCCCGTTCCAATGGGCGGGGATGTACAAATGGCGAAGCTGCTGCGAAAAGTGATTCCGGAATATCCGCAGATCGCGAAATCAGCCCGGATCTCGGGCGTCGTTCGACTGATTGGCACCATTGGTAAAGACGGGACCATCCAGAACCTGCAAGTGGTTAGCGGCCATCCGATGCTGGCCCGAGCTGCGCTGGACGCGGTGCGGCAATGGATCTACAAACCGACCTTGCTCAACGGGAATGCGGTGGAAGTGATTGCTCCCATCGAAGTAACTTTCACTCTGGCACCGTAGAAGGCGACTTAGTAATTCGCTGGTTGTGTACGATCCGCACGGCCAGGTAAAGCAATACGAAGAGAATGGAAGCGAGCAGGATCAGTTCCCAGATGTGTTGGCGCAGGTAAGGCAGGGTATCGTTTCCGAGCCGCGATCCAAGCCATGCCAGGAACAGGTAGCGCGGAATGCGGGCGGCCAGCAACACCATCGAAAACGTGAGCGTACTTTCTTCCAGCGCACCGGCGGAGATGATAAAAATCTTGAGCGGAAGCGGGATGATGGGCACAAAGGCGGGGATGAAGACCGTCAACAGCCCGTATTCATGAAACCAGGCGCGGAGCTTCGCGCCTCTCGGGCTAGAAGTATGACGCCGGTGGTATTCTTCGCCGCCTTTGCGCGCGATCAGGAACAGGATCAAGCTGCCAATTAAGGAACCGGCAATCGCGGTGAGCGCGGCGAAGTACGCCTGCGAGTGGTTCATGATCGCCATCAGGACGATCACAGCATCCACGCCGCCGACCATCGGAATGCCGGTGGAGTCGGCCAGCGCGAGCAGAAAGACGCCGCCGGGTCCCCAGGAAAGAAGCGTGGGGATAATCTTGGTATGAATGATTTTTCCCAGTGGGTCTACTGCTCCGTACCAAGTCTACTGCAACAGGGCCAATAGTTCGGGCTCGCCCAATACAGGAACGCCTAATGAATTGGCCTTATCGAGCTTGGAGCCGGGATCTTCGCCGGCGACGACGTAGTCCGTTTTCTTGCTCACCGACCCAGTGACCTTGCCGCCGGCGGCTTCGATGCGCTGCTTGGCGTCTTCACGAGTGATGTTGGGAAGCGTGCCGGTGAGCACGAAGATTTTGCCCGCCAAGCGCCCCGCGACTTTCTTCTTAATAGTGTGATCGAAGGTTAGGCTTGCCTGGCGCAGGCGTTCGACTAATTCGCGATTCCGCGGCTCGTGGAAGAACTGCAGGATGCTCTCGGATACTTTCGGACCAACTTCCTCGGCCTGCTGCAGCGTCTCTTCATCCGCTGCCGCGATCGCGTCCAGGCTGCCGAAATTCTCCGCCAGGATTTGTGCCGTGCGCTCTCCCACGAAGGGAATGCCCAGGCCATTGAGCACGCGCGGCAGAGGCTGCTTCCGGGAAGCGTCGATATTGCGCCATACTTTTTCGGCGGATTTCTGCCCCATGCGTTCCAGATCCATCAGCTGTTCGACGGTGAGGCCATAAATATCCGCCACGCTCTTGACGATGCCGCGAGTGACTAATTGATCCACCAGCACGTCGCCCATGCCATCGATATCCATGACGCCGCGCGCGGCGAAGTGCAGCACCGATTCCTTCAGCCGGGCCGGGCAATTGGTGTTGATGCAGCGGCTGGCTGCCTCGCCCTCTTCGCGCACGATTTCGCCGCCGCACACGGGACAATGCTTGGGCATGCGAAATGGCCGGCGCTCGCCGCCTTGGCTTAGTACGCGCACCACCTTGGGGATCACATCGCCGCTGCGTTCCACCAGCACAGTGTCGCCGATCTCGACGCCCAGCCGCGCGATTTCATCCTCATTGTGCAAAGTGGCGCGGGTCACCGTGACGCCGCTGATGGTGACTGCCTTCAGATGGGCCACCGGCGTGAGCGCGCCGGTACGGCCCACCTGTACTCCGATGTTTTCTACGATGGTCTGTTCCTGATGCGCCGGGAATTTGAAGGCGATGGCCCAGCGGGGGGCCTTGGAAGTCCAGCCGAGCGCTTGCTGCTGGCGGATGGAATCCACTTTCACCACCACGCCGTCGATCTCATAAGCCAGCGAGGCGCGCTTCGATTCCCAATTGCGGAAGAACTCCAGCACGTCGTCCAAGCCCGCGCATTTTTTGCGATGCGAGTTTACTTTGAAGCCCATCTTCGATAGCTCGTCGAGAGATTCCCAATGGCTGTCGCGAACAAACTGGCCGTCGACGAGCAAAAAATAGACGTAGTATTCCAGCTGCCGCGACGCCGTAAGCGCCGGGTCTAAAGCTCGTAAAGAACCGGCCGCCACGTTGCGCGGATTCGCCAATTGTGGCAAACCCTGCTGCAATTGCCGTGCATTCAGCCGCTCGAAGGCGTGCAACGTCATCAGCGCTTCGCCTCTTACTTCAAAGGCCGGGAGTTTCGATTTCACCCGTAGCGGCAGCGTGCGGATGGTGCGGGCATTTTCGGTGACATCTTCTCCCACTTGCCCGTCGCCGCGCGTGATGGCTCGGACCATCCCGCCGTTTTCATAGTGCACGGCCATTGATAGCCCGTCTAGTTTGAGCTCGGCGACATATTGATAAGGTTCACCCTTGAGCAGTTCGCGCACGCGCTGATCGAAAGCTCGCATTTCGTCTTCATTCAGGGCGTTGTCCAGGCTAAGAAGCGGCGAGCTGTGGCGTACTTTGACGAAGCCTTCGCGCGCCTTTCCGCCCACGCGCTGGGTAGGGGAATCGGGCGTGACAAGATCGGGATGCGCGGCTTCGAGCTCCTTGAGCCGCCGCATCATCCGGTCGTACTCAGCGTCGCTGATCTCGGGCTGATCTAGCACGTGGTACAGATACTCGTGGTGATGCAGCTTCTCGCGCAGATCGTCGATTTCTTCTGCTACTTGTTTTCCCTCTAGCTTTTGCGGGCGCATCTACTATAATTAGGGTACTATCGAGACCTACCGTCAGACCGTCCTTATTTATAATCCATACGCCGGCGGGCTCAGGCGGCGCAAGCATGCGCTGCGACAATCCATCCAGCTGTTGGACGCACACGGGATAACTGTCGATTCGATTGCCACCACCGGGCCGGGCCATGCCGGCGAGATCGCTCGGAACGCGGTGGATCGCGGAGCCGACTTGATCCTGGTGGCCGGCGGCGACGGCACCATCAACGAAGTAGTGAACGGAATGGTGAATTCGGATGTGCCGCTGGGTATTTTGCCGGCCGGAACCGCGAACGTGCTCGCGAATGAACTGGGGATCGGCAATGCGATGGAGCGGGCTGCTGCTACTCTGGCCGAGACGGTACAGGAACGCGTCGCGCTGGGAATGATATCGAACGAAGCAAACGGTTCGCAGCGCTATTTTCTTTTGATGGCTGGCGCCGGCTTAGACGCCGATATCGTTTTTAACTTAAACCCGCGAGTAAAAGAAGCGGTCGGGAAAGTGGCTTACTGGGTGGGTGGGTTCTCTAAGATCGGACGCCGCATTCCCGAGTTTACGGTGCAGGCCGAGGGACGCGAGTATCGAGCGAGCTTCGCTCTGCTGAGCCGGGTTCGAAATTACGGCGGCGATCTGGAGATCGCTCCCAGCATCTCGCTGCTCGACGACGAGTTTGAGATGGTGCTGTTCGAAGGTGAAAGCTCGTTCGGGTTTCTGAAATATATGCTGGCGGTGGTGGTGCATCAACAGAGGAGCATGCGTGGGATCACGATTCTGCGCACTCGCCAGGCGGTCTTTCTTGCTCCGCAAGATACCGGAATCCATCTACAGGTGGACGGCGAGTATGCGGGCCTTGCTCCGGCACGCGTGGAAATTGTTCCGAGCGCTCTCACCTTGCTGGTCCCCACCGGTTTTCGCGCTCGACGGCCGGCCAGAGTTCCCGCGCGCGTCGACGCCGCCGCATGGACAACCTTACCCACACGCTGACTGGCTTGATGTTAAGCCGCTCGGGCTTAAACCGCTGGTATCCGCGAGCTACACTGCTGCTGGTGTTGTCGGCCAACATTCCCGATATCGATTTTGCGACGATTGTGCGCGGCCCGCTGTACTATTTCGAGCAGCATCGGGGAATTACACACTCCATCGCCGCCGCGCCGCTGATGGCGCTATTGTGCGTGCTCGTGACCTGCGCGATCGGAAGAACCATGCGAGGCTGGGTGGCGGCGTGGGGACTCGCCATGATCGGAGTCGCCAGCCATCTGCTGCTGGATTGGACCAATGTCTACGGCATCCGCCTGTTGTTTCCCTTTTCGTCGCAGTGGTTTCATTTGGACCTGATTAATCTTTTCGATCTGTTGGTGTGGGCGGTGCTGCTGCTGGCCTGGGTGGCGCCGATGATCGGCAAGCTGGTGAGCGGAGAGATTGGGGCGCAACCCGGCAGCGGTCGCGGACTGGCGATCTTTGCGCTGTCGTTTTTTCTGATTTACGATTGCGGCCGGTTCCTGTGGCATCAGCGGGCAGTTGAGATTTTAGAATCGCGCGTTTATCGGGGCAGTCCGCCGATTCGCGCAGCGGCGTTTCCCTCCCCGGGTGTGAGCCCGATCGAGTGGCAAGGGTGGATTGAGCGGCCCGACTTCGTGATGCGGTTCGCGGTGAACGTGATGCAGGACTTCGATCCGGCGGCGGGGACGATTATATACAAAGCGCCACCAAGTGCCGCGATAGAAGCAGCCCGCCAAGCGCATCCGGTGGCGGTGTTCTTGCGATTTGCGCAATATCCTTTATGGTCCGTGACGCCGGTGGATAATCCGGAGGGAGCTCGCGATGTCGCGGTGACGGATTGGCGATTCCCGTTTGGCGCGCAAGCGCTGGTGGACTCGTCCAACCGCGTGATCTCGTCCTCGTTTCACATCGGCGCTCAGAGAACCCGTCCGGAGCCTTAAGCCAGAAACGGGAACCTTAAGTCAGAAAATCGAAAAGCGTGTTGCGCGGAAGCTGCGCCTCCGATTGCAGCGCGGCCTGCAGCTGGGTCTGCGCCTGAGTCATATTCGTGATGGAGCTTGCTTCGTCGGCGTCTTGCACTCCACTCAGCTGTGTTTGCAATTGCGTGGTGTAATTCTGTCCGAAGCTAAGCGCGCCCGCCACGCGGTCCTGCACGGTTCCATAAAAAGCCAGCTGTTGATTGAGGAAGGTGTCGGCGCTCTGAACGTCGCTCACCGCCGAACTGATTTGGGTGTCGTTGTTCGCCTGGAGCCCCTGAATCAAGCTGGTGATGGAGGCGAAGACATTGGTTTGCGCGTTAGAACTATCGAAGATCTGTTGCGCGGTGAGGGCGATCGGGAAGGCCGTCCCATCCGGGCCCTGTATCTCTCTGGTGGTGGCGGAACCCTGGTACGGGCTGACCGGACTGCTCTGGGTGAGATCGATGGAGTAGGGCGCTGTCTGGTCGGTATCGCCAGCGAAGATGTAGCGGCCTTGGACCGAGGTGTTGGCAGCGGAAACCAGTTGTTGCAGAATCGCGCCCAGATTGTTCGCCAAGTCCTGCCGGGTGGTTGTGCTGGAGGTGTCGCTGGCCCCCTGTGCTCCGTAAGTCAGGGCCTGCTCGACCAGTGTGACCGAGGATTGCAGGGCAGACTGCGCGGTGTTCACTTCGGTGGTCACCTGGCCCAGGTTGGTGTCGGTCTGTTGGGTCTGATCCAGTTGCGAATTGAGCTGCCAGACATCGGCGATCTCGGAGGGATCGTCCGAGACGTTGTTGATTTGCAGGCCCGTGGTGAGCTGCGTCTGCGCGGTTTGAAGGCGTCGCTGAATCTGATTGAGGCCGGCGATGAAGTTTTGAGCGGCGGGGTTCAGAGTGCTGATCATATGAATTCCTTGCTTTGGCTGCGGCTACGAACTGCTGATGGGCGGCAGGAGATTCACGATGTCCAGGCTCAACGAATTTAAGACGCCCAACATCTTGGAAATCGCATCGTAGGAACGGTTGTACTGCAAAAGACTCTCGGCCTCCGAATCGAGCGATACGCCGGAGATCTGTTGGCGTAGAGTCTCCGCCTGGCTCAAAAGGGATTGATCGGTGGCGCTGTTATTTTGGGCTGCTGAAAGATCGCTGCCAACTTGCCCCCCTAAGTTGCCATAGTCTTGAGCGAAAGTGTAGCCATTGACCACCGGGGCATTGGCGAGCGCGGCCAACGCCAAGGCATTGCCGTTACCACCTGGAGCGCCGGGCGAGGCCGCCGCGATTTGATCGGTAGTGAGTGGGTTCACCGTGAGCGTGGCTGCCGCGCCAGTGGAAGCGTTGTAGGCGAACAGATTTGTAACCGGCGCTGCGCCGTTCAGATCGATTCCGTTGTTGAGCGCCGTGTTGACTTGATCGGCCAGGGTTTGTGCCAAGGTGTTGAGGCCAGCGACATAGGACGGCAGTACATTGTTGTTGTCGTCCAGTTCGGCGCCGAGTTGCCCGCCGGTGATCTGGCTGGAGATATCGGCTCCTGTGCTGCTGAGGATGGCCGTTTGCGGGGTAGAGAAATCGCCTTGGATAGCGTAGGTTTGAGCGCCCACTACCAGAGGTGTTTGGCCGCCCACGTAAACCGATAATGGTCCATTCGGCTGCTGAATGATGGTGAAGTTGACATACTGTGACAATTGTTCGAGGGCTGCGTTCAATTGCGCGTCCACGCCAGCGTCCACTCCCCCGCTCACGTCCCTGGTATTTTGCGAATTGACTTCGGCGATGGTGCCCGCCAGCTGATTGATGGTGGCGATGGTGGTGCTGGTAGCCTGATGCAGGTCATTGGTCTGGCTGAGCAACCCGTTTGCGGTATCGCCGAAATCCTGCGCCACGGTGGTGGCGTTATTGATCACCGTCTGACGCGCCACGGTATCGTTCGGCGTAACACTTAACTGAGAAAAGCTCTGAAAGAGGGCACTGATCGCGGGGGCGATCCCAGAAGTGTCGGAGAGACTAAAGTAGTTTTGCGCGGTGCTGAGATCGGAAACTTTTTGCTGATCGTAAGCAGAGGCGGCTTGCTGAGTGCGCACCGACTGCTCGACAAACTGGTTGCGCGAGCTTTCGGTTGGTCCGAGCATTACGCCACCCGGCGCTCCGGTGACGAGATCAAACGGCCGCGCCTCGAGAGTAGCCGTCTGCGCGGCGTATCCCGGAGTATTCGCGTTCGTGACGTTGTTCTCGGTGACGTCTAGGGCGCTGCCGTACACTTGCAGCGCATTGCCGGCGTTGATAAGAGAAGTTGTTAGGTTACCCATATCGATCAGCCGTGTACTACCACGCTTCCGGTAGCCAACTGCGTCGCACCGCTGACGCCGGTGGGTGTGTAGTTCGGGGGAGCTTCATCGGGCGCCATCAAGCGCGCCAATCCGGCGTAGAACTTTCCCGCATTCTTCAGCAATCCCTCAACCGAGAGAATCGCGCAACGCAATGCCACCACCTCTTTTTCCAGCTTTCTACGCGCCATGCCTTGCCAGATGGGCGATTTTAAGCCGACATCCAATTTCTGCAGGCACTCCAGGGCGAGATTGAGATCTGTGGCGCTCAATTCCAGCGCTTGAAAGCTGGGCCGCAGCAACCGGGCGCGCATGCGTTCGACAATGCAGCGAGCCTGGCGGACGTGTTCGACCTCTTGGCTGCCGTTGGACGTCATCTGGACTATGGGGTCACCGTCACTAGGGGGTCACCGTCAAAGGTTGGCCTCCGCCGAATTCGATGGCGTGCTGAATGAGGCTGCCGCTGACCGCGTAAGCATCCACGCGGTACTTGCCGCTAGAGACAGCCGTGCTTAGTTCGCTGACCTTGGCCACTTGAGCCGGAGAACCATTCAGTGCAGCTGCCAGATAACGGCTCATGCCAGTGAGCTGCACTTGATCGGATGCCGCGTTTTGCTGTGCAGGCTGCTTAGAAGCGCCGCTCAATCCGGCGGGATCGACGCCCGCTGGTTGTTGCAAGTCTGGAATCGATTTGGAGTCGAGACGGGATATGTTCATTACTGGCTCCACCGTCCATTGGAATGAACGGTCATCATTTTAGCGAACGGTCGTTGGAACGTTCCTGCTTTCCTTATCGGCGTCGAAGGTTTCCATGAGAGGGAATAAGGACAGAATTCAACGGAGGTATTATCTGGGAGAGCGTAAGGAGTAGAACGGCGAAGGGTGGTGTGGGCTAGCGGGGCGCTTGTGCCGCGGTGCGAAGCCAACGGTCCAACAGGCTGCGGCTGCCGGTTTCGGTTTGCGGCCCTTTGGAAATCGGCTCGACCGGATTCATCTTCTGGTTGTAAAACGCCACCAATGCGTCTTCGTCGTACCCGATGGCTTCTGCGTACTGTCGCAGATAACTGGTGCTGAAGATGCCTCCAGGCAGTTGCTCGAACTGCTCGTCCTCAATCGCTCGCAGGAATCGCGAGCTGATTTTGGTGCTGTCGGCAATTTCTTCGAGCGACACGCCAGCTCTTTTGCGGAATCTCGCCAGATCGAGCCCTAAGGCCTGTGCCTGCTGCGAAGATACAGATGATTTCATAACCGCTACCTTACATACCTTATCGGGTGGTAGTAAGGCTCATGATAGCTGATTTATGAACTTTTTGTAGTTTTCGCAAAGTTTTTCAAGTCCCGGCCCCTAGAAATGTGTTAGCAATCTTACTAAAAGATCCGGCGTATCTTATTGGACCTGCTGCGGCAATATATTGTGTGGATATGTTGGCCGACGACGCCAATCTGGTGCGAGAAGCGGGGCGCGGCAACGAGCCCGCCTTTCGGGCTCTCTACGAGCGTCACCGCACACCTTTATTCCGGTTCGTCTATCGATTGGCCGGATCGCCGGACGTGGCCGAAGATGTGACACAAGAATGCTTCCTGGCGTTGATCCAGGGCGCCGGCTTCGATGCCAATCGCGGGCCGTTACGAGGCTATTTGTTCGGCATGGCCAGGAACCTGGTTTTCCGCCGACTGCGTTTTTCCGAGCGGGAATCGGACGAAGAGCCGGACGCAGCCGCTCCATCCGATTTGTTAGGCGAACTGTTGACATCGGAACGCGCGGGGATGGTGGCCGAAGCCGTTCGAAGCCTTCCCGCGCTCCAACGCGAAGCAATCGTGCTGTTCGAGTACGAGGAATTGTCGCTCGAAGAAATCTCGATCGTTACCGGCGCTGACGTAGGCGCGGTAAAGGCACGGCTGCACCGGGCGCGGGAGTCCTTGCGAAATCGTCTGTCGCCTCTGTTGATCCGCGATGGACAAAGGAGTTGTTTATGAGAGAACCCGATCCGCTTCACGCTCTGCTCGAGGAATGGAAAGCGCCCGAGCCTTCGCCTGAATTCGACCGGCGAGTGGTTGCAGCGTACCAGAAGGGGCTGCCCCGTCCCGCAATTGTCGGCCGATTTTGGCGCGCGCGCGTGAGTGTACCGGCGCCGATCTTTGCGGTCGCAATTTTAGTGGCGCTGGTGGTGTTTATTTGGTTTCGAGTGGCTGCGACGTCGAGTCCATCACGGGCCACACCTAACGTAGTGACGTACCTGAATGCGACCGGATTCCAGCCCTTGCCAAATGGCGCGGCTCGAGTGGTGCGGGTGGGGGAGGTCAGGAAATGACGCGCGCCCTAATAGTGATAGCCGCTTCGATTGCGATCATAGCTTCCGCGGCCCAGGGCCAGCAAAGCTCGTACGCTCATCGGGCCTGGTTTCCGGACGGGACGGGAGTGGAGATTCACGCCGAGGCCACCGGTTCCTCACACATCAGCGCACCTTTGGTTGAAACCGGCATCGCCAATGACGAAGTGAATCGGCTGATCGTCGATAAGAACGATCATATTTTGTTTGGCTATAATCTGGCGGCCTTTCGTGACACTCAATCGGACACCACAGTAATTCGGATCCTACCGTTGGATTCCAAAACTCTCGAATTATTGAACGATCCTCGCTCGAGATACACGGGCAAAGGCGGCGCGATCCCCACGGTCTCGATGGTTCATGAATTCCGATCGGTGAAATCCGGCGAAGCTGTGACGCTGGACCTGATGTCGAATCCGGCAACTGGCGAGAAAGTCTACGATGTTCTGCGACCCATCACCGGTCCTTCGCCCAGCCCGACGGGTATGTCCGTTTCCGCCGTTCCGACGCCCGCGCAACTCTCGCTGAAGGGAATTGAGCTGCGCGTGAATGGACAACTCATGAATGCTCCGGTCTCATGGATGATTGGGGCGACGGTGCGAATCGATGTCCCGGGGCATGGCGCATATGTGATCGCGGCCGCGGATCCCAAGAACGCGCATTTTTACCAAACCGTGCGGGCGGACGGAAAATCTTTGAGCTGGTCGATCGATGGCGACCAAGTGCAGGTCATTTCCAAGACCGACGTCGGCGCCAGCGGGATCATCTGGGTGTATCACGATGTCAAGTTCAAGGCGCAGGACCAACCGGATGCGGTGCGGTTGCAGACGGCGGACAACGTGGAATGGCTGTTGCCGAAGAAGTAGGGGCGATTCTTGACTTCGCGAGATCCAATCTCGATGCATCGGAACCTTCGCTGCGACGATAACGGAGATGCGGTCGTCCCATGGACATATTCTTTCGCGTAAGGTCTGGGAGTTTGGGCTGTAGGCAGCGCTCGTAAAGCTGCATGTTGATTCGCTGAGGGCGTTGTCGTCAAATGGTCGTGGTGGCTCCCCGCATTCACAGTGCAGAGATTCAAGAAGCATTCGCTGTGAAGGACTTTCCTCTTCTCGAATTCGATAGAAGGCCCGTCGATCAGGACAGCTTGGTAGGTTTCGCGGTCGCCTGGAATGCGGAACTTACGCTTACCCAGCCCCTCGAAAAGGAGCAGTTCTTACTGAACGGCTACACGATTTTTCGCAACGTGGATGTGAAGCGGTGGCGGCCAATTCCGAAGGATGACTTTCTGGCAAAGGCTGCCGTGCTCCAGAAGTTGCAGCCCTGTAGACCTGGCAAGGTGAGCATATCTTCTGTAAGACATGCCCTTGATTCCGCGGGAAAGATTTTTCCTCTGGTCACCGTTCATACTGAGCGAGTTAACCGGCGTGTTTGTTATGTTGGCCGAGTGTTGCGCACGAGTCAGCGCACTCTGATTCTTTCTTCCATTTCCCCACAGGCGGAGTGGGATGAAGAAGAAAGCTACCTGCTCAAAGACATCACTCTCATTGATTTTGGCGGAACATATGAACAGCTGCTGGCGCGAATGTCGAAGAAGTAATCGCCAATGCCTGAATAGGTTACGGATGATCCCGCGCCTATTCACCGCAGCGGACCCGAAACAGGCCACCTAGGCCTTGCCAGCTCTGGTATAATACGCCTAGATGTTTGCTTTTCTTCCGCTCTCGCGGATGAAAATTCCCGCTTCCGCCGATCCCTGCTCGCATCGCGTTCCGTGCCAGGACTCCACTGCTGTTCCCGCATGCTACTAATCCACACCAACATCTTGGAATGAATCTGCAGGAATGAAACTTAGCGTTCAGATCACCCGCGGCATTGAATCCCTATTCGGCACCCGCGACGAAAATATCCGTGTACTCGAGAAGGGCCTGAACGTCACGGCCAGCCTGATGAACGATTCGCTCGAGATCGAAGGCGCCGAGCCGGATGTGATTCGCGCCGCGAGCATTCTGGAGGATTATGTCAGTCTGGTGAAAGAGGGCCAGACCTTCCCGAATGGGGATTTGAACAGCTATCTGCGCGTGGTGACGGCCGATCCTGAGGTTACTCTGCGCAGCCTGGTACATAGCGGCCGGCAGCGCAATTTCGGGAAGAAAACACTAGCGCCGAAGACGGTGAATCAACGCCGTTACGTGGATGCCATCGAGCGCAACGACCTGGTGTTTGGCGTGGGGCCGGCGGGTACCGGGAAAACTTATCTGGCCGTAGCCATGGCGGTTTCGGCGCTGATGAACAAGCGCGTAGCGCGGATTGTATTGACGCGGCCGGCCGTAGAAGCGGGCGAGCGGCTGGGATTTCTCCCCGGCAATCTACAGGAAAAAGTGGACCCGTATCTGCGCCCGCTGTACGACGCGCTATACGACATGTTGGACGCCGACAAAGTGGAGAAGCTGCTGGAGCGCGCGGTGATTGAAGTGGCGCCCATCGCCTTCATGCGCGGCCGCACCTTGAACGACAGTTTCATCATTCTGGATGAAGCGCAGAACAGCACCGCCGAACAGATGAAGATGGTGCTCACGCGCCAGGGTTTCAACTCGAAAATGGTGGTGACCGGCGATCTTACCCAGGTGGATCTGCCATCGGGAAAGCGCAGCGGACTGAACGACGCCATTGAAGTGCTGCGCGGCATTGAAGGAATCAGCTTTGTCTATTTTGACGACCGCGACGTCGTTCGTCATCCCCTGGTGCAGAAGATCGTAAAGGCTTACGAACGGCACCAGGAAATCCTCGGTGGACGGCAACTGGCATTGAAGCTGACCGATCCATCGGCCGAGGCAGCGTCGGCTGCCGGCCAACCGCTTCCCGTCGCGCCAGGGGAAAACCGCGAGATCCCACTGGTTTAAGATCCGGCCATGCCTGCTGAGCAGACTACGCTGCTATTCCATTCCGCCCATTCGGGTGTGCCGCCAGGTTTTTCCAAAAAACAGGCCCGGGCATTTGCCAAGCGATTGGAATCGGAAGTTACGGCGGGACGTCCGTTCACCTGCCTGATAACGGACGAAGGGGAATTGCGGCGGCTGAACCGCGATTTTCGGAAGAAAGACTACGCCACCGATGTGTTGTCGTTTCCCTCCAAGCAAACGCTCGGCTTTCTTGGGGATATCGCGATCTCGCTCCCACATGCCCGGCGGCAAGCGGAGCAATACGGCCACGCCGCAGGCACCGAGATCGAAATACTGATGTTGCATGGCGTGCTCCACCTGCTGGGCATGGATCACGAAAAAGACCGGGGCCAAATGACGCGTGCCGAGAACAAATGGCGCGTTGCTTTTGGACTGCCGGGCGGTTTGATTGCGCGGGTACGCTCGTGACCTGGTTCGCGGTAGGCGCGACGATTGTCTGGGCGGTTTTGTTGTGTCTGATCACCGTGGTGCAGACGCTGTACATGGAATCGATCCGGCTGCGCTCGCGCGATTTGCCGGCGCTCCAATTCTTCAAAGACGTTCTGGAAGATCGCATCGGGGTAAAGGGCGATGAGGGCGTACTGGCGTTTTCGCTGATCAAACACACGCTGGTGGTGCTGCTGGGAGTTTGTTTCCTGGCCACGCATTCGGGCGATGTTGCCTCAGCCTGGCAGAATCTATTTGAAGCAGCTCTATTCGCCTGGCTCACCATGCTGGTGTCCACGTATGTTCTGGCGCAGGTTCTATACCGCAAAACTAACGGCCGCTGGTTGTTGCCGCTGGCGCCGGTTTTTCGCTTGTCCGCGCTGCTGGTAAGGCCGCTGACTGCGATTCTCGGCTTCTTTCAATCTCTGGTGGAACTGTCCGAACCAGCCAAGACGAACGAAGAAGGACCGGGGACGTCGGGAGATATTGAGGCGCTGATCTCGGCCGGCGAAGAAGAAGGCATCATCGAGAAAGACGACCGCAAGCTCATCGAATCGGTGGTGGCTTTCGGTGACAAGACGGTCCGGGAAGTGATGACGCCGCGGCCGAAGATCGTCGCGATCGAAGCGCACCGGTCGCTCGAAGACTTGCGCGAGCTGGTGATTCACGAACAATATTCGCGCATCCCGGTGTATGAGCGAACTATCGACAACATCATCGGCTTCGTGCACGTGCGCGACATGTTTGAACTGGATGAAGCGGCTCGCCAGGGGCGACGGGTGAAAGAACTGCTGCGTCCCATCCGCTTTGTTCCCGAAACCAAGCCGGTGAACGATTTACTGCGCGAGATGCAGCACGACGGCGCGCACATGGCCATCGTGATCGATGAATACGGCAATACGGCTGGTCTCGCGACCATGGAAGACATGGTGGAGGAGATTCTGGGCGAGATTCACGACGAGCATGAGCCGGAGCGCGACGTGCTGAAGCAGCCGGACGGCAGTTTCGTCGTAGCGGGGAGCCTGGATCTGGACCGCTTGCACGACCTGCTGGAGTTCCGTCCGCCGGAAGAAACGGAATCCACAACCATCGGAGGACTGGTGACGGAATGGCTGGGGCATGTGCCGCATATCGGTGAGGTGATTGAGCGCGATGGCATCCGGCTGGAGATTCTGGCTGGGGACGAGCTGAAAGTGGAGCAGGTGCGGGTGTCGAAAGCGGCGCAGGAAACCGTGCCGGAGAGTCACTGATGAGCATCTTCCGGTCGGGGTTCGCTTCGCTGATTGGACGGCCCAATGCGGGCAAATCGACACTCTTAAACGCTCTTAGCGGCGAAAAGCTGGCCATTGTTTCAGAGAAACCACAGACCACGCGCACCACCATTCAGGGTGTGGTGAATCTGCCCGACGCCCAGATCGTTTTCATCGACACGCCTGGCATCCACAAATCCACAACGTTGTTTAACAAGCGCATGATGGAAACCGTGCGGACGGCGCTGGAGGATCGCGATGTGCTGCTGTTCGTGGCTGACGCATCGCTTCCTTTCTCGCCTCAAGACGCCGACGCTGTTTCCATCGTGAAGAATTTGTCGACACCCACTCTGCTGCTGGCCAATAAAATCGATCGCGTGCAGGACAAGCGGAAACTTCTGCCGTTCATCGAGCAATACAAGGCGATTCGCGAATTTGACGAATACATCCCGGTGTCGGCTACGACAGGTGAAGGCTTAGACCGTGTTCGCGCTGCGATTGTCTCGCGGCTTCCAGAAGGACCGGCCTACTTTCCCACCGACCATCTGACCGACCAACCCGAGCGATTCCTGGCAGGCGAGCTGATTCGCGAGCAAATACTCCGTCAAACGCACCAGGAAGTGCCGCATTCGGTGGCGGTGATGATCGAGCGCTGGGAGGAGTCCGCGAAAATCACTAAAATCGCGGCTACCATCTACGTCGAACGCGACGGGCAGAAGGCGATTGTCATCGGAGCGGGCGGCGCGGCGCTTAAGAAGATCGGAACGCACGCACGGCTCGAAATCGAGAAGATGCTGGGCCGCAAAGTCTTTCTGGAGCTGTTCGTCAAAGTGCAAAAAGATTGGCGTGAGAACCCGGAATTCTTGAATGCCATTGACTGGCGATCCATGCGGGGGGGAGAATTGGACTCGGACGAAGGTTCGGTTTCCTAATGCGACTCTTAACGATTACGCTACTGTTTGCCCTGGTTCTGACGCCGCTGTTTGCGGACAAGGAAAAGACGCCTATAACCGATGACACCATTGTGGATCAGGTTCGCGTGAAGATCGCGGACGATTCCGAAGTGGGCGGCCAACCGATCCAGGTGGATGCTCACAACGGGGTGGTGGTGCTTACCGGAAAGATCACCAACGACAAGCTAAAGGCAAAAGTGGAAAAGATAGCCAAGAAAGTGAAAGGCGTCACCGGAGTAGATGACCGGCTAGTGGTTAGTCCGGAGTAGTCTAAGCAGGCTCCAAAGTGCTTGAATGGCGGGCGCTTTTACGTTTCTTGACACTTTGCGGGTAACCGGGGTAAGTTCCTGTGCGCCCAGTCTAAAGGATGAGAGTGTGGCTCAGCTCCGTGGCTATGGCGTTGTATTGCGCCACGTGTTGCGCCCAGGCTCCTCCGGCGCTCAAGTCGGTGATCGGCGAGGTCACTTCCATCGACGCCGCTAGCAAACAGGTGAAGCTGAAGGGCGACGACGGGGCTGTTTACACCATCACGCTCAGCGACAATACTTCGTTCCTGCGTATTCCTCCAGGCGAGAAAGATCTAAAGAAGGCCAGCAAGATCGCGTTTTCCGACGTGACGGTGGGCGATCGGGCTCTGGCCCGCGGTCCGCTGGAGGAAGACACCAAAACGGTACCAGCGCGGACGTTGATCATCATGACCAAGGGCGATCTGGCCCAGAAGCATGAGCGGGACCGGGCGGAGTGGCAGACGCGCGGGATTACTGGCGTGGTTACGGCTCTCAACGCCGCGAACAAGGAAGTGACGGTTACCACTCGCGGCCGCGATCCGAAGACCATGACGATCGACGCTTCCGCGGCTGAGTTGCGGCGCTATGCGCCGGATTCGGTGCGGTTCTCAGATGCCAAGCCCAGTTCGTTCGCCGAACTGCAACCGGGCGATACGGTGCGCGCGCTGGGCGACAAAAGCGAAGACGGCACGCATCTGAAAGCCGAGGAAGTGGTCTCGGGCGCCTTCGAAACGATCGCGGGGACCGTGGATTCGGTGGACCCGGCGACTGGTGAAGTAAAGATCACCAACCTGCAGACGAAGAAGCCGGTGGTGGTTCGAACGAATAAAGATTCCCTTTTGCGACGGCTGGATCCGGCAGTCGCAGGCATGTTGGCGCGACGGCTCCGCCCTGATTCCTCCTCGGCCGGCGGAGCGGTCGCGCCGGGCGGACCGGCGGCTCCAACCAGAGAAGGCGGCGGTCGTCCGGAAGGTGCGGGGCAAGGCGGCGGTCCTGGTGGACCGGGCGGTTTTCGTGGGGGCGCTGGCGGCGGCGATCTGCAGCAGATCCTGGAGCGGATGCCGGCGCTGTCACTGGCCGAATTGAAGAAGGGTGACGCGGTAATCGTTTCCAGTTCGAAGGGTCCGGGCGATTCTGGAGTCACGGCCTTTGCGTTTGTCGCGGGTGTAGAACCATTCCTGGCAGCTGCGCCGCGCACGGGCGGACAAGTAAATTTAGGATCTTGGAATCTCGATCTCGGCGGCGGCGGGCCGGACCAATGAGGCCCGGCGGGTTGCTAAAAGTGGATCGCTAAGTAAAGGCACGTAATGAAACCCCTACTGCTGCTGCTGTCGCTATTACTGACTCTGTTACCGGCCACGTACGGCCAGCCCGCCGGAGTGCTGCATGGTGTGGTAACTGACGAATCGGGCGCGCTGGTGCCGGGCGCTACGGTGACGGTATCCAATGCCGCTGGTACGGTGAAATCCGCCACTGCGGGAAGTGATGGCACGTACTCAGTGCCGGGTCTCGCGGTGGGTACTTATACGGTGCAGGCGTCCGCGCCTGGCTTGCAGCAACTCAAACCCGCATCGGTTGAAATGCGAGGCGGCACTCAGACTGCGACAGCCGATCTGCGATTGAGCGTCGCCGCCGAAAAGCAGGAAGTGACGGTTCAGGAAAACGCGGGGCCGCAAGTGAGCGTGGATCCCTCGCAGAACGCGGGCGCGCTGGTGTTGCGCGGAACGGACCTGCAGGCCTTGTCTGACGACCCGGACGATTTGCAGGCTGATTTGCAAGCGCTGGCGGGGCCATCCGCTGGGCCGAGCGGCGGCCAGATCTACATCGATGGATTTACCGGCGGCACGCTGCCGAGCAAAGATTCCATTCGCGAGATCCGCATCAACCAGAATCCCTTTTCACCGGAATACGACAAGCTGGGATATGGACGAATCGAAATTCTCACCAAGCCGGGCACCGACAAATTGCACGGAAACGTCAACTTCGATTTCGGCGACGATGTGTTGGACGCTCGCAATCCGTATGCTGCGGAGAAAGCTCCGTTCCTGCAGCGAAACTTGGGCGGTTCGCTCAGCGGCGCGCTGGGCAAGAAGGCGTCCTTCTTTCTGGATGTTCAGGATCGCGATATCGACAACGGAAACATCATCAACGGCTTCAATGTGAGCCCGACTACGCTGCTCCCCACGCCGTTCAATAACGTTTTTGAAGCGCCACAGAACCGTCTTCGCATCAGCCCGCGCATCGATTATCAACTCAGTACCAACAATACGCTGACCGTGCGATATGGCTACACACGCAACGATCTTCAAGATCAGGGCGCGGGAAATCTTAGCCTTCTCACGCGGGGGGTCCACAACCTGGATACCGACCATACGGTGCAGGTGATCGAGACGGCGGTGCTCAACACCAAGGTGATCAACGAAACGCGGTTCCAGCTCTATCACACCGAAGAAGATCAGATGGCTAACGTCCTGCTGCCGGGCGTTACCGTGGGCGGCGCCTTCAATGGCGGCGGCGCCCAGGTGGGACACTCTACCGATACCGAAAATCACTACGAGCTGCAGAACTACACCACGGTTTCGGGCGGCGCGCACACCTGGAAATTTGGCGTTCGTGTTCGCGCTGTCACCATTACCAACGTTTCGCCGCAGAACTTCGGCGGGTCTTATTTTTTCAACAGCACTTATGCCCCGATCCTGGATGCGAATAACCAGCCGGTAGCGCCCGGCGTGACTTGCGACCCGACCAATCCGAATCCTGCGGACTGTACGCAGCTCACCTCCATCCAGGTCTACTCGCGCACATTAGCGCTGCAGCAACTGGGCTTGAGCCCGTTAGCCATTCAGCAACTCGGCGCCGGCCCATCGCAGTTCACCATCACCCAAGGCGTTCCTTTGGTCAACGTCAATCAAGTGGATGTGGGTGCGTTCGTGGGAGACGATTGGCGCGTTAAGCCAAACCTTACGCTGAGCCTAGGAATGCGGTTCGAGACGCAGACCAACATTCACGATTGGCACGATTGGGCTCCGCGCATCGGATTCGCATGGGCGCCCGGCCAGGGCAAGAATAATCCACGCCCCAAGACGGTCTTTCGAGGCGGCTTTGGCATTTTCTACGACCGCGTGAGCGAAACAAACGTCGAGACCGCCGATCGCTATGGGTTTCTACAGCAGCAATATGTGATCACTCAAAGCGCGGCTAACCCGATTCCCTTCGATCCGACGACTACGGGACTTCCTTCCGGCCTGCAATTGCTGGCGCCGCACACCATCGAGCTGTTGGATTCGCACCTGCACGCGCCCTATATTTTGCAGGAAGCTCTTACCGTAGAGCGCCAGCTGCCCAAGAACACAACGCTCTCTGAATCGTACGTAAATTCGCACGGATTGCACGAACTGATGTCGAACGACATCAATGCGCCGCTGCCCGGCACTTACACCGGCCCTGGTACGGGCGTGTATCCGCTCTCCGCCCAGTACGCAACGAATCCCGTGCTGTTGATGGAATCGTCGGGCTTATTCAATCAGTGGCAGTTGATCACCAACGTCCGCACGCAATTGAACAAGCGGGTCTCGCTGAACGGCTTCTATATGTACGGCCACGCGAACAGCAACACGGACGGAGTGAACACTCTGCCCGCGAATCCCTATAGCATGGAGGGCGAATACGGTCCGTCGTCGCTCGATGAGCATAATCGGGTGTTTGTGGGCGGCACGATTACGGCTTGGTGGGGAATTCTGGCGGCGCCTTTCTTCAACGCCAATTCGGGAGCGCCGTTTAATATCATCACCGGCACCGATCCCTACGGCACGGCGCTCACTTCGACCCTGTTCACCGCGCGCCCAGGCATCGTTAGCGGTTGCACCCTCGCCGATACGGCGTGTCCTTCCACCCCAGGCGCGGT